>OHSK01000113.1_pt1 | contig 57656 bp, 57 predicted proteins | sample 1578701 | NCBI WGS metagenome assembly OHSK01 (sample SAMEA3879503, study PRJEB24766) | human gut metagenome | biome: human-associated habitat; feature: feces | place: USA | collected 1985/1987
CCGTTGATTCCAAGCCCGCCCCGGCCGATATGACCGAGGTGGCCAACGGCCTGCCGTACCGCGATTTCGTGACCGTGGGCCTGCTGGTCAAGCACCTGAAGCTCAAGAACACCACCAGCATCCCCACCCTCGGCAATCCGCCGATCGTGCCGGACTGCTGGATCTACGTGCAGGACCCGGGCTACAAGGTCGGCCGTCTGCAGATCTTCAACAACTGGAGCCCGTACCTGGTCAAGGACGTGGACGACACCGTGTGGATCGGTCTCGAGTACTTCTGCGAGGAGGGCGACTCGTTCTGGAACATGAGCGAGGAGGATGTCACCAAGTTCGCGATTTCCGAGCTCACCCGCATGCGTGTGATCAACGGTCCGGACGAGGTCATCGACTCCCATCGTGAGCGCGTCAGGAAGGCGTACCCCGCCTACTTCGACACCTATGAGCACATGGACGAGCTCATCGAGTACCTCGACGGCTTCGGCAACCTGTACTGCGTGGGCCGTAACGGCCAGCACCGCTACAACAACATGGACCACTCCATGGCCACCGCCATGGAGGCCGTCGGCAACATCAAGACCGGCAAGACGTCCAAGAAGAACGTGTGGTCCGTCAACACCGAAAAGTCCTACCACGAAGAAAAGTGAATAAACCTTGTTGAGCTCCCTCGTCACAGAGGGAGCTTTTTTGGTTTTCGGCGGGCCGTTTTGCGTTGGTCGAGTTGGCGTTGTACAGTGAACGAAGTTCGCAGAGACTCAGAGACGCAGCGAACATTCATGAGCGGTGCAACCGCAATAATCACTCTTAACGCCTGGATAGGCATGGGTCTGTTCGGTATGGAAAGGGCAACCAGTGGCAAATAGCCAGAATCTTGAGGATATGAAGCTGCCTGAGCTCAAAGAGCTCGCTAAACAGATGGGCCTGCGCGGCACGTCGACCATGCGCAAGCCCGAGCTGCTCGCCACCCTGCAGGCGGCGCGCAATGGTGGAGAGCCGCCGGCCGGTGTGACCGTGCGCGCCCCCAAGGCCGCCAAAACCGCCAAGGTCGTCAAGGCTCCGCAGTCCGATGCCGCTGAGGCCAACACCACAGACAATGCTGACGTGGCCACCCAGTCGCCGGCTCCGGCTCCGGCTGCCACGGAACCGCAGCTCGATTTGCCGCTTCCCGTGGCCGACGATGCCAAGAAGGACGAGACCGAACCGCGACGCACCCGTCGTAAGGCCGCCGATGATGCCGCATCCGAACCGCGTGCGGCCCGCCGTCGTCGCGATGACGACCAGCCCGATTTCGCTCGCCGCAAGCCGCGCAAGAAGGCCGATGAGGCCGGCGATCTGCTGGCCACGCTCGATTTGGGAGATGCAGCGCCTACCGAGCGTCGCCGCGAGCGTCACGAGGACGTGGAAGTTCCGCTGATTCGCCGAGTCCGTGATGATGAGGACGAGCAGCCTCGCCGCCGTCGTCGCACTGCGGAAAACAGCGAAGAAACCGTGCGTGACCTCGACGATATCCTGGCCACGCTGCCCACGCAGAAGCACGAGGAAACGTCCGAAGACGGCGAGCAGAACGACGATCACGAGTTCGTGCGTCGTAACCGCCGCGACCGTAGCGATCGCAACGATCGCGATACCCGTAATGATCGCAGCGATCGCCGTAACCGTCGCATGCGTGGCCGTGATCGCGACAACGCCGATGATGATCGTCGCTATGATGATCGCGATAATCGTAGCGATCGCAATGACCGTGATAGCCGCCGCGAAGAGCCGCAGGAGGATCTGGTGCCGGTGGCCGGCATCGTCGACGTGCTCGACTCCTACGCTTTTGTGCGCACTTCCGGCTACCTGCCCGGCCCGAACGACGTGTACGTTTCCATGGGCCAGGTCAAGAAGTACGGCCTGCGCAAGGGCGATGCCGTGCATGGTTCGATTCGCGCCCCGCGTGAAGGCGACCGCCGCAACCAGCGCCAGAAGTTCGTGCCGCTGCAGGCCATCGATTCCATCAACGGCCAAAGCGTTGAAGAAGCGCTCAACCGTCCGCAGTTCTCCAAGCTCACGCCGCTGTACCCGCAGGAGCGTTTGAAGCAGGAGACCGCCCCGAACAAGCTCACCGGCCGTATCATGGACATCGTTTCCCCAATCGGCAAGGGCCAGCGTGGCCTGATTGTCTCCCCGCCGAAGGCCGGTAAGACCATCACCCTGCAGAACATCGCCAACTCCATCGCCGCCAACAACCCCGAGGTCCACCTTATGGTGGTGCTCGTGGACGAGCGACCCGAAGAGGTCACCGATATGGAGCGCACGGTCCAGGGCGAGGTCATTTCCTCCACCTTCGACCGTCCGGCCTCCGATCACACTACGGTTGCCGAACTGGCCGTCGAACGCGCCAAGCGTCTTGTGGAGCTCGGCCAGGACGTGGTCGTACTGCTCGATTCCATGACCCGACTGGCTCGCGCTTACAACATCGCAGCCCCTGCCTCCGGCCGCATCCTGTCCGGTGGTGTGGACGCGCAGGCCCTCTACCCGCCGAAGAAGTTCTTCGGTGCGGCCCGCAACATCGAAAACGGCGGCTCCCTGACCATCATCTCATCTGCGCTGGTGGAAACCGGCTCCAAGATGGACGAGGTGATTTTCGAGGAGTTCAAGGGCACCGGCAACATGGAACTGCGCCTGTCCCGCGAGCTGGCGGACAAGCGACTGTTCCCGGCCATCGACATCAACGCTTCCGGCACCCGCCGCGAGGAGCTCATCACCAACCCGCAGGAACTGCCGATTATCTACCGTCTGCGTCGACTGCTGGGCGGCATGGAGCCCGAGCAGGCCTACCAGACGCTGGTGCCGCGCCTCAAGAAGACCGCCACCAACCGCGACTTCCTCGCCGCCATCGTGCAGCAGGCCAACACCGGCAACGCGGTCAACGGCAACTGATCAGACCGCTGAACAATAGTGTAAGGGCTGCACCCTGATTGATACGGGGTGCAGCCCTTGTCGTATCTGATGCAAATACATCAACTATCACATTGCAGTTGTAGTATTGCCGTCAACGTTCACATGCACGCTGACGATATATGAGATGAAAGAGGCATCACTGGGTTCGATTGTTTTGGGAGTGGGCAGTGGTGCGGCCATGTTCGGCGATGCGGATGCCAGCCATATCCTCACCGGCGACTATGACATCTGAGATATCTGACTTTGCGCATCGTGCAAAGCCGTAATCGGGAGTATCCTCGAATCTATGAGCGAAACGAGCAGCGACTGGCAAAGGACCACCATCGACTCCGCCCAGGCGGCGGCCCACCCGGAAACCGCACAAGCGGTGGCGCGCATCAAAGCGCTGCGCCAAACCATCGATAACATCGATTCGGCGGTCATCGCATTACTGGCCGAGCGGTTCAAGGCCACCTCGCAGGTCGGCGTGCTCAAAGCCAACGCCGGATTCGCGCCCGAAGACACCAAGCGTGAGGACTATCAGATCGAACGCCTCCACCGCATCGCCATCGATGCCGGGCTTGATCCGGAAATTGCCGAAATGTACCGTGAATTCGTGGTTACCGAAGCCAAGAAGCGCCACCAGCGCATAGCCGATGCCGGTGGTGACCCGGGCGTACTCGACGTATTCGCCTGATTCGCCCGCAGCGAATGGGCACCTTTCGGATATTCGTCTATAGGGCAAGTTGCCTGCAGCGACTACATTAATACGGGAATGGAATGCCCGTAGTGGTCGACTGTATGAATGGGATACGTAGATGAGATGTGGTGCCGCACTGGTCAGTTGCGCATTGTGCGTGGCTTCGATTCTCGGCGGTGCTTGGATGTCTCGTCCGACTCCGGTTGATTACGGTCCGGTGCTCGCTACGGCAAGTGATATGTACGCCGTCACCGATGCCGAAGGGGAGCCGGTCCGTTGGTATGTGGTAGGGAAGGGCGGCGCCGGCAATGGCGCCAGTGCCGATTCCGGCAATAGCGGTTCCACTGATACCGATTCCGCCAATAGTAATTCCGGCACGTCCAAGGTTTCTCGTATCCCCGCTTCCGCCGCCACCCTGCCATGGAAAGTCAGCGTCACCTACTCGCTTGACGGTCCGAACGTCGAGGCAAACGAGGTTGCCGGCGCGTCTGGACTGATCGGCGTGTATATCGATATTAAGCCGCAAACCAAGGAAGCCAACCGTACGATCCCGGTTGTCGCCTTTACCGTGCCTACGCAGGTAGCCGATGATGTTTCCGCTGACAACTCCATTACGGTGACCACGCAAGGTTCCAATACCGTAGTCGCCGCAGCTGGAAAAGCCGCAACCGGCTTGGAATTCAGCTGCTATATGAACGCCAAAGACTTCTCCATGAGTTCCGTGGCGCTCGCCGTATTGCCTTCCAATTCCAGCAGTCCGGCAGTTGGTGCTAATCCCGATGCCGCGAATGCTGCGAATGCTGCCGCACAGCCTGCTGCCGATACGGATGTCGCCCAACTCACCGCCTCTGCCGCCACACTGGTCGATTCACTGACCGACGCCGGTTCTGGTGAACAGCAACAGCTCATCGAGCAGCTTCAAACCCTGCGCGATAACGAACGTGCGCTGAACAAGTCTGTAGTGGCCGAACGCGAAACCGCCCATAAGCGGACGTTTGAAGACTATATGGCCGCGTATGTGGGCTCATATACCACGCACCTGTCTGGATCGATTGGCACCTCCACCCAGTTGCCGGCGTTGATGGGCACGACCGGCGAACTGTCCGGGGACACGCCTTTGGCTCAAGCCGTACTCGACTTGGCCAACGCGGTGAACAACGTCAGTGCCGCACATCAGCATGCCGGTGCGGTCGATGCGTTGGACGAGGTGATTCGCCGCATCCAGCAGCAAGGCACCACCGGACTGGTGGATGATCTGATCGCCGAGGCTTCGGAGGAAGCCACTCAAGGCTCCAAGCAATACGCCGATGGCCAGAGCCAGCTCTCCGCCGCAATGATTCCGTATTCGATGAAATACACGGACGTTTACACGGCCAATTTGAGCGCCCTGACCGGCGGCACGTCCTCGGGCGCCACCGCTTACGAGAGCCAAGCCATCGCCGAAACCAACGGTAGCGATGAACTCGCCGACGCTCAATCCAAGGTCGATGCCGCGATGAGCACGCTTGCCACCGCCTCCGAGCATACGGGCAAAGCCACGGCCTTGCGCCAGATTGTATTGCGATTCTCCGATCAGTTCGAAGGCGGCGCGTCCTCGGCTTCCGGCAGTGATGGTGATGGTTCGTCCGGTGATGTCTCTTCCGATCCGGTGACCGAGGCTCAGGCACTGACCGGCCTGGTCGATTCGCAATCGCAATCGTTCTACGGCAAGACCCGGGTCGCCCAAGCCAAGCGTAAGGCCGATGCCGCCCGTAAGCAGGCCAAAGCCGCGCAACAGCAGCAGTCGCAGCATTCCAAGGCCTCACTGGTCGATGACACCATGTCCATGTCTGCTGGCGATGTGATGAACTATGCGGGTGGTCTTACTTCGGCCATCGGTGGTGGTGATAAGTCCGACTCGTCTAAGAGCGCTGGTTCGGGAACGAACGACTCAGCCAAGTCGAGCGACACTGGCGATTCCGGCAACGGCAAGGCCTCCAACGCCAGCGATTCCGGCAACAATCTTGACACCGCTCCAGTACTGTTCGGCTTTGGCACTGGCGGCACGCTGTTCAAGCACGATATGAACGCGCTGATTAATGAGACCGTGAAAATCAGTGATGCTGGCACGCTCTTGGCGCAGGCCGTCGCGCAGCTCGACAGCCCCAATACGCAACAAAAAACCGCCGAAACCCGATATCTCATCGTGATTCCGACGGTGTGATGGTGTATGCGGGATATTTGCGTGCCGTCCCACAGTCGTGTCATCCGAACGTCAAAAAACAAAAGAGGGGAACCTCAATAGGTTCCCCTCTTTTGTTGTTGTGCGTAACGTTCAGTGCTTTGGCTTCTTAGCTGGCGGCTCACCGAGCTCGCTGGCTTCGACGGCGACCTCGGTTTCGGGCGTGCCTTCGGCGGCGGATTCCTCGGCGTGCTTGGCCACCAAGTCGAACTTGCCGACCACGCGACCGGCCTGCGCGATATCGCCCAAGGCGGCGTGAATCGCTTCCACACCTTCCGAAGCAGCGGACAGTGCCACAGACAGGATTGGGGTCTTCATGGAGACCTTGGCCTCGGACTTGATCTTACGCAGCTGCTCCACGGCCTTGCCGGCCCAAGTCAGCAGCTCGGGGGAAGCACCGGTGGCGGCCTCGACATACGGGTCCACGACCGGCCAGGCGGCGCGATGCACGGAACCGGAACCGGCGTGCATCCAGCTCCACACTTCCTCGGTGGCGTACGGCAGGTACGGGGCCAGCAGACGTGCGAAGGCGTCCAGGCCCAGACCCAGAGCGGTGCGGGCGGACTTCACAGCCTTCTCGGACGGCACATTGCCGTGCTCGTCCGGAGTGCCATAGGCGCGGTTCTTGACCAGCTCGATGTAGTCGTCGCAGAACTGCCAGAAGTAGGACTCGATGACTTCCAGCGCCTTGGAATGCTCGTAGGATTCCAGCGCCTCGGTGGCCTGACGCACCACCAAAGCCAGCTTGGCCATAGCGGCGCGATCCAGCGGTTCGGTCACATCGGCCGGGTTCCACGCGGCCTCGGCGGCAGCGCCCACGTGATGGTTCTCGTCCTCACGGCCGATGGCCAGCGCGAACTTGGTGGCGTTCAGCAGCTTGATGGCCAGTCGACGGCCAATCTTCATCTGGCCGATGTCGTACGTGGCATCGAGGCCTAGGCGAGCGGCGGCGGCCCAGTAACGCACGGCGTCCGCGCCGAACTTCTCGATCGGCTCGTTCGGCACCACGACGTTGCCCTTGGACTTCGACATCTTCTTGTGGTCGGGGTCCAGAATCCAGCCGGACAGCGTGGCATGGGCCCACGGCAGGCACTTGTTCTCCAAGTGCGCGCGGTCCACAGTCGAGAACAGCCAGGTGCGGATGATGTCCTGACCCTGCGGGCGCAGGTCCATCGGGAAGGTGGAAGCGAACAGGGCCTTGGAGGCCTCGTCCGGCTCGGCCCAGTGGGTCACGATCTGCGGGGTCAGCGAAGAGGTGGCCCAGGTGTCCATGATGTCCTTTTCGGCGGTGAAACCACCGGGCACATCACGCTGGGACTCGTCGTAGCCCTCCGGCACGTCGATGGTCGGGTCGATCGGCAGACGATCCTCGGACGGAGTGATCGGGTGATCGTAATCCGGCTCGCCGGAAGCGTTCACCGGGTACCACAGCGGGAACGGGACGCCGAAGAAGCGCTGACGGGAGATCAGCCAGTCGCCGTTCAGGCCGTGCACCCAGTTCTCATAACGCACGCGCATGAAGTCGGGGTGGAACTCGAGTTCCTTGCCACGCTCGATAAGCTCGGCGTTCAGCTTGGCGTCGGTACCGCCGTTCTTCAAATACCACTGGCGGGAGGTGACGATCTCGAGCGGCTTGTCGCCCTTCTCGTAGAAGTTCGTCATACGCTTGGTCGGGGTCGGCTCGCCGTCCAGATCGCCGGACTCGCGCAGCTTGTCGACGATGATCTTGCGGGCGGAGAACGTGGTCTTGCCAGCGGTTTCGGCAAAGACCTCGCGGCCGGCCGGGTCCTCGATCCAGTCCGGGGTATCCATCACGATACGGCCGTTGCGCTGGATGATCGGGCGGGTGGGCAGCTTCAGGTCGCGCCACCACTCGACGTCGGTTACATCACCGAACGTACAGCACATGGCGATACCGGCACCCTTGTCCATTTCGGCGGCCGGGTGCGCCAGAATCGGCACCTTGACCTTGAACAGAGGGGAGTAGACGTACTGGCCGAAGTACTGCTTGTAGCGTTCGTCGTTCGGGTTGGCGATCAGCGAGGTGCAGGCCGCCAGCAGTTCGGGGCGGGTGGTCTCGATGTAGATCGGGGTGCCGTCCTCAAAGCGGAAGGCCACCTTGTGGTAGAAGCCGGGGTATTCGCGCGATTCGAGCTCGGCCTGGGCCACGGCGGTCTGGAAGGTCACATCCCACAGGCCGGGGGCGTCCTGCTGGTAGGCCTCGCCACGGGCGAGGTTGCGCAGGAAGGCCTTCTGGGCCACACGCTGCGGGTGCTGACCGATGGTGTGGTAGGTCTGCGACCAGTCGATGGACAGACCCAGCTTGCGCCACAGGGCCTCAAACAGCTTCTCATCCTGAGCAGTCAGACGCTCGCACAGCTCGATGAAGTTCTTGCGGGAAATCGGCACCTGATCCTTGGCGTCAATCTTCTTGCCATCAGTGCCTTCAAACGGCGGCTTGAAGTCCGGGTCGTAAGGCAGAGACACGTCCACGCGCACGCCATAGTAGTTCTGCACGCGGCGCTCGGTAGGCAGGCCGTTGTCATCCCAACCCATCGGGTAGAACACGTCGTAGCCGCGCATGCGCTTGTAGCGCGCAATCACATCGGTGTGCGTGTAAGAGAACACGTGACCCACGTGCAGCGAACCGGAGACGGTGGGCGGCGGGGTGTCGATGGAGTAGACGGCCTTGCGGTCGCGGGTGTTGCGGAATTTGTAGGTGCCGTCTTCATCCCAGACGGTGCGCCACTTGTCCTCAAGTCCGTCCACGCCGACCTTGTCGGGCAGCGGGGTGAGGTTGGCGTTGATGATGGATTTGCCTTCAGTCATAAGGCCAAAGTTTATGCACGTTGCATGACAAGCCGAACTGTACAGTAAACAGCCCAGTAGGCTGTTCGCAGGCGAGGTACGAACGATCGAACGATAGTGAGCCAAGGACTATCGGGCGTAGCCCGTCCGTGACTGAAGGTTGCCTACTTCACCGTCAACCCGGCCAGCGGCATGCGGCGATTGATCATCGAGGTCGGGTAGCCGGAGACCTTGGTGGACGCCACAGTGAAGCATTTGCGGGTATACAGCCAATCACTGGCCGCATCCTCGCTGATCAGCCGGGCGTACGCCTTCATTCGTGCCTCATAATCGGCGTCATTAGTGGCGGCGCGAGCATCCGCATAGGCCTGTTGCGCTTCGGTATGGTCGTAATGGAACATGGAATCGGGGTCGGCGAATATGCCGGCATCATCCGTGCCGTCCATGCTCATCACGGTCAGTTCCCATTTGCCGTCCTTGATTCGTTTGGCATAATCCTCATCGGAGAGCACTTCAAGGTTCACCGTGGGGCGCGGCTGCCGCTCGATCTGCTGCTTGATGGTTTCGGCCAACGACCGGTATTCTTCGGGAACCACCAGATTCACCGTAGTCAGGTATTGCGCACCAAAGTAGGAGAACATCTGCCCAGCTTGGTTTTCGTCATGCGGGTACAGTCCGGTCAAATCTTCGTATCCGGGTTCCAGCAGGCTGATGGGGCCGCCCAATGCTCCGGCTGCGTCGGGTTGGGCGGAGGCGATGCCGGCTGCGTCGATTTGATAGCGGAAGGCTTTACGCGCCTGTTCGTCGGAGAGCAGCGAATCGGTGCCGTTGTTGTAGGCCAGCAGCACCTTATCCGTAGTGGCCCCCTCCTTGACGGTCAGGCCATCCTTGCCGTTCAAACCGGTGGCCGTCGAAGCCGAAACCGGTGCCGCCATATCGAGACTGCCGTCGGTCAGGGCCTTGCTGAGCGCATCGGCGTCGGAGTATTGCATAAATTCAACGACATTGCTGGCCGCTTTGGTGCCATGGTAGGTATCGCTGCGCGCCAGCTTCAGGGAATGGCCAGGCTGGAAATCGGCCACGGTGAATGGTCCGGAACCTATGGCCTTGCGTTGATAATCGGCACTGGACGACTCGGAATCGTAGACAATGCCGAGTCTGCCGGACAGCGCTCGCAGCAGCGTCGGATTGGGCTTGGCAAGCGTAATGACCACCGTGGTGGCGTTCGGATTGGCGACCGACGCCAGATCGCCCAATTCGTCGACGTCCGCCACCTTGTTGGTCACGTTCTGTTGCAACGACCACACGGCGTCCGAGGCGTCCAACGTATGGCCGTTCGAGAAGGTGACGCCCGATTGCAGTGTCAGGGTGACGGTCAGTCCGTCATCGGAAGTCTTCCAGCTTGTCGCCAGTCCCGGCTGAAGCTTGTTGTCTTGATCGACGGTCACTAATGTCTCATACACATTGTCGACGAGCAGGCGTTCGGCTGCCGCAGAGGAATCGGACCGAATATCCAAGGATTGCGGCATATCGTCGATGCCAATGGTCACATTGGCATCGAGGGATGATCCCGGCTGGAACCGGTTTTGCATGAACGTCCATCCCACAACCACGAGTGCGCCGAGTGCCACGGCGACTCCGAGAAAAATCCCCCACTTGGACCATGTATTGTCCCGCTTGCTGTGCTGCATGGTTTTCAGTCTAGCGGTGGATTCAGCCTAGAATCCGCAATTCACCATGATGAGGTATGAGTTAGCGCTTGGACGTGCTCTTGCCGGCGGGCGGCGCATAGCTAGGGCAGGTGTCGGACAGCGGGCAGTTGGCGCAGTCAGGGGTACGTGCGTGGCAGGTGGCCCGGCCGAACAGAATCAGTCGGTGGCTGAGATTCGTCCACTCTTCGGGCGGAAAACAGGAGGTGATTTCCTTCTCGATTTTCACGGGATCGGGGTGTGCGGACCGCCAATCCGACCGCCAACGCAGTCGTCCGGTTACGCGCATCACATGCGTATCGACCGGGAATCCGGGGATATCGAACGCGTTGCCGAGCACGACGTTCGCGGTTTTGCGGCCGACCCCCGGCAAGCTGGTCAGTTCATCCATCGTGCGCGGCACCACGCCGCCGAATCGTTCGTCCAGTGCCGTGGCCAGTCCGATGAGATGCTGGGTTTTCGAACGATAGAACCCCAGCGGATGAATGATGTCTTCGACTTGGGCCGGGTTTGCGGCCGCCAAGTCACGGGCGGTGGGGTAGGTGGCGAACAGTTCCGGGGTGACCGTGTTGACACGCTTGTCGGTGGTCTGGGCGCTGAGCACGGTGGCGATCAGCAATTCGAGCGGATTCGAGAAATGCAGTGCGCAAGCGGGTGCCGGAATCACCTGGCGCAGAATGTCGTATTCGTCATGCATGCGCGTGAGACGCGCGGATTTGGTTTCTCTCATCGTATGGACCTAAGCGGCGTAATATCGATGATTGATAGTTTGCAGCGCCGCTGGTCTGTCAGGCGACGGTGTTGAGATCGGGAGTATCGTCATCGGTGTCGATGGCGGCAGAGGATGCTTTGGCGGCCTGCTGTGCGGCGGCAGTTTCCTTATCCGTCTCCGGCGGGTCGAATCGGTAGCCCACGTTGCGCACGGTGCCGATGAGGTGTTCGTATTCGCCGCCGAGCTTGGCGCGCAGACGACGGATATGCACGTCGACCGTACGAGTGCCACCGTAGTAGTCGTAGCCCCATACTTCCTGCAGCAACTGGGCGCGCGTGAACACGCGGCCGGGGTGCTGGACCAAGTACTTGAGGAGTTCGAACTCCTTGTATGCCAGATCGATGGGGCGTCCATGCAGGGAGGCGGTATAGCCGTTGGTGTCCACAATGAGGTCGCCGGAGCGAATCTGGCCATCTTCCACCGTGGTGGTGGATTCGGCGGGAGAACCGGCTGCTGCGGCTGCGGGAGCGTTGCCGCGCTCGGAGACCAATCGCAATCGGCCCTCGACTTCGGCCGGGGAAGCGGTGGCGACCACCACATCCGCAATGCCCCACTGGGAGTTGACCACGGTGAAGCCGCCTTCGGTCAGCACCAGCACGATTGGCGTGGACAGGCCGGAAGCGTGGATGAGGCGGCACAAGGTTTTGGCGGTCGCCAGATCATCGCGTGCATCCAGAAACAGAATGGTGTTCTCCGGCATCTTCACCAAGCTGGCTGCATCCATCGGCAGTACGCGGACGCGATGAGAAAGCAGGGCGAGTGATGGCAAAACGGTGGCGGGGTCGCTGGCGAAAGTCATCAACGTAAGATCCGTCACGCTAATCCCCCTTATCCTGCAATGTGTTACGCAATTGCTCGGTGTGGCTGTACGAGTCGTCAGCGGCGTTATGCCGCTTTCGCACGGTTTTCATTATTCTACGCGCTTGTAGTGGACACATAGGTTACAAGTTTGCGGAATATGGAACGGTGGACGTCCATCAACCGATGATACGGCCGAGCACCAGTGCGGTTGCGGCGATGGTCACGCCCATCAGCATTACCGGCATCAGGCCGGTACCGATCCACGGATAACGGATATCCGGGTCCGGATCGGCGTCGCGCACCCACAACGTGGAAGCCACGGCCAAAGCCAGTCCCAAAACGATGAGGATGATCAGGGCAACGGTTCCCGCAACGGTGCCCTTGGCGAGCATCGCGCCCAAATCAGGTAGGAAGCACCAGCCGGCCACGGCGAGAGCTGCCACACCGGAAGTCACGGCGTGAGAGAGTGCGCGGATAAGATGTTCGCGCTTCTCACGAGCCATCTGGCGTCCGAAGGAGAAGACCACCAGCACCACCAGCAGCAGGCCCATGGCCAGTGCCCATGAATACCAAGGAAGTACCGAGCCATCCGCAGCGGTCTGATCCGGCGGAACCTCGCTGGTCGGGAAAGGTACGATGACGAAAATCAGAGAAATCGCGCCAAACACCAAAGTGACGATACGATCCAGTATGCTGCCGCGGAACGGCCAGAATACGACAAATGCGGCCAACGTCAGAGCGGCGATAATCAAAGGGATGATGGGGACGGTGCCAGGGGAGGGAATGACCGTGGCTGCGATGAACAGTACATAGGACGTCAGTTGGGCCAACAACATGCTCAGAGCTTTGTTCTTCCAACCCTCCTGGGTGATCTCGGTCATGATACGCCTCTCAGATAATCGAATTTCTATCCCAATCCTACGTCGGGCATTGGAACGGTGAAATCAAACAAAATAGCCCCTTCTGGTGAAGGGGCTTATGGCACTAAATCAGAACGCGATAACGCCCAAATGCTCCAATAGCACTTTGATGCCGAGTAGAATCAGCACCACGCCGCCGGCGATCTGCGCCGGCTTCTGCCAGCGGGAACCGAACGCGCGGCCAATGTGCAGGCCCGCAGCGGAGAACAGTCCGGTGACCACACCGATGCTGAGGATGGCGAATGCCATATGGGCTTTGGTGAACATGAAGGCCAGGCTCACGCCCACGGCGAACGCATCGATGCTGCAGGCCACGGCCAGGGGAAGCATATGCTTCCAATCGAACTGGGCGGTCTCCTTGGAGTTTTCCTCATCTTCTTCGAAGGCTTCGTGAACCATGTTGCCGCCGATGAACACCAACAGGGCGAAGATGATCCAATGGTCGAATTGGGTTACGTATTTGCTGAATGTAGATGCCGCGAAATAGCCGAGAATAGGGAACAGCATCTGGAATCCGCCGAACCAGAGGGTGCTTTTCACGGCGTCTTGTACTCGTACGCGGGATACGGTCAGGCCTTTGCCAATGGATACGGCGAATGCATCCATAGCTACGGAAACAGAAATAAGCAGGATTTGAATGATTATCGAAATCATGGTGTGACAGAAGGTTCATCGCCGGATTACCGTGCGATGGGCCTCGACCAGCGTTCCTACACGCCGCCTACGCCTAGTTGAAAAGACAAAACATTACTGTATCACAAAATACAAGCTCCCTCTGTTGGGGAGCTGGCGCAGTGAAACTGCGACTGAGGGAGAGTAGAGCGGCTTTGCCACAAATACAACAAAAGGCCCCCGAAGGGGCCTCCTGTCAACGATTCAGAATCGAATCACTTCTCGGAATCGGCGAGACGCTGACGCGCGGCAATGATTTCCTTTTCGGCGGCGTCAGCACCAGTCCAGTAGTCGCCCGGCAGGACTTCCTTGCCCGGCTCCAGAGCCTTGTACTGCTCGAAGAAGTGCTTGATTTCGGCCTTGTGGTACTCGTTGACGTCGTCGATGTCCTTGATGTCATCGAAACGAACGTCGGCGGGCACGCACAGCACCTTGTCGTCGCCGCCGGCCTCGTCGACCATGTGGTACAGGCCCACGGCGCGGCACTCGACCACGCAGCCCGGGAACACGGAGTTCGGAATCATCACGAGAGCGTCCAGCGGATCGCCGTCCTCGCCCAGGGTGCCGTCGATGTAGCCGTAGTCATCCGGGTAACCCATTGCGGTGAACAGGGTACGGTCCAGGAAGACGCGACCGGTCTCGTGATCGACTTCGTACTTGTTCTTGGAGCCGCGCGGAATTTCCACAACGACGTTGAAGGTTTCTGCCATGTCATTTCTCCTTGAAAATCGACAGTTACGTTATCGTCTCACCACAATACCCTGTTTACGCCTGCAAAACAGGTGCGGAACTCAAGAAACCGTGCTGAGATTATGCCGACACTATGCCCAAACAGACGAAATCCTCCCCTTGAGGGGAGGATTTCTAGCGGTTTACGCGCACGATAAACCCATGCACGTCAACGGCATCACTGTTGCATTACCGTTGCAGTACCGCATCACTGCACGGACAGGATGTGGGCCACATCCGCCCAAGGAGCCAGAGACACGTAGTTGTCCCAACCCCACTGGAATTCGCGGCCGGTCAGCTCGTCGCGCACGTTGAGCGGGCGGTCGGTGGGCAGACCCAGCTCGCTGAGTTCCAGGTGAATCATCGACTGGTGTGCGTTGTGTCCATCGAGGTTCACGACCACAATCAGCGTGTCCGCTTGGCCGGTACCGGTCAGTTCGGCCGGCGTGTGGCGTGCGAAAGCCAGAATATTCGGGTCGGACGTAGGCAGCACGGTGAGGTTGTGGTAGCTCAACGCGGCCGGGTGGGCGCGACGAATCTTGTTGAGTGCGGTGAGCATCTCGGCCACGCCGTACTGCTTGGCCTTGCTCCAATCGCGAACCTTGACCTCGTACTTCTCGTTGTCGATCTGCTCTTCGAAGCCGGGGCGCTGCTTGTCCTCGATGAGTTCGTAACCGTTGTAGATACCCCAGGACGGCGAGCCCATGGCTGCCAGCACCGCACGCACGCAGTGGCCGGCTACGCCGTTGTCTCGCACGTAAGCGGTGAGAATATCCGGCGTGGTGGGCCAGAAGGTGTTGTGCTGGTAGTAGCCGTCGTCGCCATTGGTGACCGGCAGATACTCTTCCAGTTCGTCCTTGGTGTTGCGCCACGGGAAGTAGCAGTGGGACTGGGTGAAGCCCACGTAGCTCAGGGCGCGCATCATGCCCGGGCGGGTGAATGCCTCGGCCAGGAACAGGATCTCCGGGTGCTTCTTGGTCACGGCGGCAATCACGTCCTGCCAGAAACGCACCGGCTTGGTGTGCGGGTTATCGATGCGGAAGATGGTGACGCCCGCCTCGATCCACAGATTCATGATGCGTTCGACTTCTTTTTCGATGCCGGGCATGTCGGCGTTGAAGTCGATCGGGTAGATGTCCTGATACTTCTTCGGCGGGTTCTCGGCGAAGGCGATGGAGCCGTCCGGCTTGTGGCGGAACCAGTTCGGGTGGGCCTTGACCCACGGGTGATCGGGCGAGCACTGCAGGGCGAAATCAAGCGCGATTTCCAGACCCAGTTCATGTGCACGCTGGCACAGGGCCTTGAAATCGTCCATGGTGCCGAGCAGTGGATCCACGGTGTCGTGGCCACCTAGCTCGGAGCCGATGCCGAACGGGGAGCCCGGGTCATCGGGGCCGGCGACCAGCGTGTTGTTGCGGCCCTTGCGGTTGGTCACGCCAATCGGGAAGACCGGCGGCAGGTAGACGATGTCGAAGCCCTCGGCAGCGGCGCGTTCGAGGCCGGCCATCGAAGTCTTCAGCGTACCCTGAATGATCTTGCCGGTGTTCGGATCGATGGTGGCGCCTTCGGAACGCGGGAAGAACTGGTACCAAGCCGCGAAGCTGGACTTCGGGCGTTCCACCTTGAAGCGCTGGGGCTGGCTGGGGGAGATGCCGTCGCGCAGCGGGTGAGTCTCGTGCAGGGCGGCGATGGTCGGGTTGTCGCCGGCGGCGAGACGATCCTCGGCGCTCAGCGTCTGATCGGCCATGGTCTCAGCGGCCTTCTCCAAGGTCTTGCGATCGCGTGCGGTCAGGCCGGTGTCCGGGGTTTCGGCCCAACGGGCCAGCAACTCGGCACCGGAATTGAGTGCGTTGTCCACGTCGTCCATCACACGCACCTTGATGCGGGCGTCGTGCAGCCAGGAGACGTACGCGTCTTCCCAACCTTCGATGGTCACGGTCCATTCGCCGAGCTGACGCTTGACGGCCGCGTAGCCATCCTCCCAAGGCTTCAGATCGCTGTGCTCGCCGCACTTGACCATCACGGTCCAACGATCGAGGCCGGGATTTACGCAGGTCATGGCCCGGCGCATGGTTTCCTTGCCGCGCGGGTTGCGCACGATGGCGGTGGCACCCACCTTGGTACGGCCTTCGATGAACACCTGGGCGGTCATCTCAAACGGTTCGCCGAGTTCCACACGGGCGGGGAAGATGCCGCGCTCCTCGGCGGGAGTGATGTCCATGACATTGATGCGGCCGAACTGGCCGGGCTCGTTTGCTTCGATGGACGGTGCGGGGGCTTCGACAGCCAGGCCTTTCAGCGCTGCTGCGGCGCGTGCCGTTTCGGCGCTGACTCTCTTGCGCTTGGTTGCGGGGCTCTTTCGGGCAGAAGTCGCCTTTGACTTCGTTTTCGTGGTGCTGTTATCGGTATTACTAGTGCGCGTGGTCGCGCGATGTTGTACTGCTGCCATAAGGCCCTATTCTAAGGGCTTTTGAACATATGTTGCGCATTGTGGATAACTATCAGGTAAACGTTCGGTCAACCGCATGAGGTGGATAACTCGGCGGAAGAGTTATCCACAACTCGCCGGCAAACGGCAAGCTCGGACCACATAGGTCGAAAAACCGGCTGTAGCGAATGAAAATCTGCCATGATCGTGGCCTACCCGCACACAGTGCAGTATGCGGGGAAACGTACCAGGAAAGGACGAATGATGATAACGACATGGCGGCAACGGGGCATGGCCATCGTAGCGATGCTGACCGGTCTGATAATAATGGTGGGAGTGGTGTTCGGCTCGGCGAATACGGCGTATGCCGCGACGTTGACGCCCGCCGACGAAAGATATCACGTGGCGTTTCCATACAACGATATGGAATATTACGTCGGTGTCGCGGGGCTGGACGCTTCGGGCAACAAGTACTACTGCATCGAAGCGGGGAAACTGAGCGACTATGTGATAGGCCCCACCACGGTGCTTGCCTCCGATGAGAACGCCCGGCGTATGGCATGGATCCTTGACCGGTACCGCGACACGGATGCCGCCACCCATGCGGCGATCGGCATCATCGTGCAGGATCACTTCGGGCGCGATCGGGACGAGTGGGCGAGACAGATGGCGGTCATTCAAGGCCGGTACCCCGAGATCGTGGCGAAGGCGGCCCGGATATGGGATCAATCGGCCGGCAAGACGCCTGCGGGCACGACGGTGGAACGCACCGATGCCGAGGCTTTGCGCAGCGGTTCCATCTCGGTGAAAGTGGTGAACCGCGCCGGTGACGCGATCGCGGGAGTGCCGTTCACCGTCACCTTGCAGGGGGCGGCGCGGTTCGTCCAAGGCGGCAACACGTTCTCGGGGGTGTCGACGAGCGCCGGGTCCTCGATCGCGTGGGAGGCGACCGGCGCCGGCGAGGTGACGGCGAACACCACATACGAGTATGGGCGGATGCACGTCATGGACAGCACTCAGGACATGCTGGCCTTTGACTCGATGGCTTCCACTGGCGGCGCGTCGACGACATTTCGGGTGCGTAAGGATTTTGTTCCGGCGGTATCCACCAAGGTCTCCGAGAAGGTGCTTGATGTGGCTTCTCCGGTGTTCGATGACGTGACCAGTGGCGTGGCGGATGCGGACAGTTATTGGGTGCCCGATTTGGAATTGCAGGCCCGCGGATACTATTTCGATGGTCTTGATACGGGCGATGTGGGCAATGTCATTACGCCGAATGCACAAGAGAGCGCCGATGCTTTTCTTGCGCGATTGGCGACTTTGGGTTATGAGCCGGTGGCCTATGGCAAGGCCTCTTTCACCGGGGTGGGGCAGCAGGCACGTGTGCAGGCCATGACCAAGCCGGATGACGGTGCCGCTTACCGGACCAAGCAGAATAGCGGTTTTGGCACATGGGTATGGGTGTTTCGGCGGTCCGAGCAGAGCAAACAGGCGCAGGAATACCTTATAGGCGACTGGATAAGTCCGTTTATGGAGGCTACGGAAAGCAATACAAGTCGCAGGAAGCTAGAAGTCATGTCGACGGTCACTGAGCATTCGGCGGATATCGGTGCCGAGCTCAGCGACACCATTACCGTATCGGGATTCCCTGCGGATCATGGCCAGTATGCCGGCAACGAAGAGTATGAGTTCGCGGCGGATCGGCCGTATGCGACGGTGAGCGTATGGTGGTCCGGCGATCCCGACAACCCCTCCAACGATGAGGCGTACAAGCCATCCGGGGGAGAGGTTCCCACGGAAGACGACAACCACCGGTTGCTGGCCACCTGGGAGATTCCCGCGATGAACGGCACGTTCAAAATCGGCGCCGGGGCGTTGGACGCGCATGGCGCTCCTATGTATCTGACCGCCGAACGGCCTGGGTGGTACGTGTTCGTCTGGCGGTTCGAGGGGGATGACCGTGTTTCCCCGGCGTCCAGCCGGTATGACGATGCCTGGGAGCGTGTGCGGGTGTTGCCCCCATGCGAGTCGGAGAAACCGTGCGAACCGGAGAAACCCGAGACGCCGCCGGCGCCGGCGGAGGCAACCACGCCCAACCCTCGCCCGTCACTGCCCGTCACGGGTGGCGATGTGTCGCTTGCCTCGGTTCTGGCCGTGTCAGCTCTGGCGATAGGCGCCATACTGTCCATCGTCGTTCGGTGGCGTCGTCGCTATGACCGATTCAAGCACTGGACGATGCGCTGGCCGATACGTTGACCCGCTGCGGCATGATGCCGATGATGTCGGCTGGATGGTGAACCACACTCCGCTTCTGAGCAGAAGAACGGGAGCTGGGCACGAAGTCGATCGTAACATACGACTTGTGCCCGGCTTCCGCTTCGTTGAGAAACTTCACGCCTGTCGCCTCCCGTGGATTAGACAACTGAAGATCCGCGATGAAAATGACGAGACGTTTATGATCGCCGACTTCCCTGGGCACCGTAGCTGCCTGATCGCCTTTCATCCATATCGCCACGGTAAACGGAAAGGCCGCTGATTTCGGTACCGAAATCAGCGGCCATATAACCACGTTCGTAGCGGGGCATGGATTTGAACCGTGGACCTCTGGTAACGTTGTTGCCCAGAGGTCCACGGTTCAAATCCATGAAGCCCGATTATTTGATTTTATCCTAGCGGCGTAATGCCGCCGGCCGCCAAGGATGCCGGCCGTGAGTATGCACAAAAAGCTGCCCCCTGCTCAGTGGCGGGACGAAATCACCCTATGGCTCGAATCGCTCACGGCGGCGGGCCTCAGTCAGGACACCGTCAACACGCGGCGGTGCAAGATAGGCCACGCGGCGCGGTGCCTGGATAAATCGCCCTATGACGTGACGTCGGAGGATCTAGTGCATTGGACCGCCTCGCAATCATGGAAGGCGGAGACGCGCAAGGGCTACCGAAACACGCTCGTCGGTTTTTTCCGGTGGCTGCATGCCACGGGCCGGCGCGCGGACGATCCGGCCGCCGCGCTGCCGAAGGTGCGCAAGACGCGGCCGCATCCCCGCCCGTGCCCCGACGTGCACATATACGCCGCCATGTGCGCCGCGAACGATGTGGAACGGCTCATGCTGCGTCTCGGAGCAGAAGCCGGGTTGAGGCTGTCCGAAATCGCGGCCGTCCACTCGCGCGACGTGCTGGAAGGCGACGCCGGCCCGTCGCTGATAGTGCGGGGCAAGGGCGACAAACAGCGCATAGTGCCCATAAGCGAGGACCTGGCGAAGCGGATAACGGCCGCGCCCGGTTGGCTGTTCCCCGGCCGGTGGCGGGGACACGTCGAAAAATCGTATGTGTCCCGCCACCTCACACGGCTGCTGCCGGACGGTTGGGGGCCGCACTCGCTGCGCCACCGGTACGCCACGCGCATGTACGAGACCACGCACGATCTGCTGCTGGTCTCGAAGCTGCTGGGGCATAGCAGTGTGGAGACCACGCAAATCTACGTGGCAATGCCGGATAGCCGGCTGCGTGTCGGTCTGGACGCGGTGACGTTGGCCGGCTAGGCCGCGTGCTGCGCGCGCGACTTGGGTGTGATGGGGTTGTCCTTCCACCACGCCCACAGCGCGGCGCCCACGTTCCACACGAGCGCGACGAGCTGGTTAACCGTCTCGTCGGCGATGGGGATGGTATCGACGCCGAACATGACCAGGCATGCGTTAATCAAGCCGAGCAGCAGCACGAGGGCGCGGGCGATGGTCGCACCGCTGACGCCTGGCGTACGCGGGTCGCCGCCTTCCACCTGTTCCTCTCCGTAATCCATCATGCCTCCTTGTTCGTGAGCGTCACCGTGAGGTTCTTCAGCGCCGCGTTGACGGCCTCGCTCACGGTCTTGGTGATGTCGGATGGGTTCGCGCCCACCGATTTCGCCAGAGCTTCCAGCGCGGCCGTCTGGGCCTTCTCATACGCGGTGGTCTTAGCCTGCACGTAACCGCTGATCTGATCGGCGCGGGCGGCCCACGTGGCCTTCTTGCTGGAATGGATCAGCTTCACGCCAGCGTCCTCCAGCACCTTCATCTGGTCGGGATGCCCCAAACCGATGCGGCCTGTCTCCGGGCTCCAGTAATAGACCACGCCGGTGTCGTCGTCGCGGATCATAAGCGCGCAACTCATGTCTGTTCCTCCTTGGTTGTTCAGAATCTGATTCGCCCTGTTGATGACGCGGGCCACGTCCAGGCCGTTCACGGCCCTATCGGGGCAGCCGGCGTGATCCGTGCCGGGCACCTCGCGGTGCAGCACGATATTGCCGGTGCGGTTGCCGGTCTCGTCGTGCCACAGCTTCGTCCACCCGTAACGGCGGGCGATATCCGCGCAGAGCTGCGCGGACGCCTCATATTCGGCGTCGGTCGGCGCGATGCCGGCGATACCGCCGGCGTGCTCGATGCTGATGCCTGAGCAGTCGCTGGCCATGTTCGCGTCGCACCAAGCACCATTGATCTCGTCAACCCACTGGTAGACGGTGCCGTCTGTGCCGACGCCGTAGGTGCTGGACGCCCGGTAGCTGGATCGCTGGAACACGGTATCCGTGCCCTGGAGCGAGCCGACCATGATGTGCAGCGTGATGTGCGTCACCTTGTAGCCGTTGCGGCCTTGATAGTGGTTCGGGCTGCCGCGCCACACGGCCTTCGCGTATCCGACCATGTTTCTCTCCTTCCGTCAGTCGTCGTGGTCGAAAAGGTTTTCAGGGGGTTCGGGCGGCGGTGGCCCCAATCCCTTGTAGATGTGGTCAACCAGCTGTCGGTTCCATTGCCACAGCAGCGCGTTGTCGGCCTGCATCTGCTGCGCGAGCCGGTACGCTTCCATACGGTCGCGTGCCGCCGTCACGAGCTGCTGCGCGAACGCGCCGGCGACGACGCCGACAGCGCCGACTATTGCGATGATTACGTTCTCGGTCATGATCTCCCTTCATCGGGGGTGTGGTTCACAGGGTTATGAGTCCGGCACGTTCAGCGGACAGACGAACGGCGACGCCGTGGCGGAAATCTCGTGGAAGTCCCACACGACCAAACCGGCGGGCATGGTCGTCACGAGACTGCGAATCGACAACCAATCCGACGATTCCACGGTGTACATAGTGCCTTACCTGTGGTCCCTGCGACCCGGTTCGGCATGGGTGCGGTTCCGCAACAACCTCATGAACACGTGGGCCACGACGTACGCGGTGAGTTTCTGCTGGTTCGCCTGGTGGGACTAGGCGAACGTCACGCCGGCCGGTATCGGCAGCGTTCGCGGCGTGTGCAGGCACCTGTCGTTGACCGCCATGCCGCCGATTACCGAAACGCTGCCGTCGGTGTTCCACTTCGCCTGTTTCGCGAAGTTGCTGCCGGGAATGGACCAGAGACAGCCGAGACTCACGGCCCTGGATGGCTTCGGCCCTGATGCGTAGTGGAAGACCGGGAAATCGGACGACAGCGTCACGGCGCTTTTGAAGCCGCTCAGATGCACGTGCAGCAGGCGGTTGGCCCTGTCCACGACGATTTCCATTCCGCCGCCGTAGGAGTCCGGCTGGAAACTGCCGGTGTTCTGCCAGGTGAATTTCGCGGACTCATAACCCTGTGTCAGTTGGTTCCGCAAATCGTCCAGCATGCCGCCGGTCGCGTAGGGGAGCCACGCGGAGCCGTTCCAGAAATACGGGCCGTTGTTCGCCGTCGTCGTGTCGGCGGTGACGTAGCCGGTCTGGCCGGTGACGCCGGTCTGCGCGGCCAGCGCCTCCAGCGTGGTCGCGATGACGGGTTTCACCCCGGCCGGCGTGTTGCGTGAATCGACCTCGACCAGAGCGGTTTCGATGCCCTCGGCCATGGTCTTGAACTGCGCCGGCGCGGCGGATACGAGGTCGTCGGCCTCGATGTATGGAAGTCCGTAGATGTCCGTGGTCTTCATGATTCCTCCATGGTGGTTTGTTGCTGGTAGTCGTAAATCAGCGCGAGTTCAGCTAAGGTGAACGCCGCCTGAGTCCAGGTGACGGGCCATGAGCCCATGTCTGCCCAGGTGGCGACGGCAGCTGCGGCGACTGGCAGCGGCCATAACGTCACCTCGTTGCGGAGCAGTGGCCGGCCGCTCCTCCACTGGTAGGTGAGCGTGCCGCCGATGCTTGCCCACGCGCCGGATGCCGCCGGGTTTCCGTCGTCGCCGGCGAGCCGTGACGACGTGGCTCCCTGGATGACCAGCGGGCCGCTGCTGGCGGTGAGATACAGGCGCGCGTGCGTTGCTGGGTCGAGCCTGCGGCTGTCGAACACGATGGTCTCCGGCCGCAATCGCCGGTCAACCGTGACGAGCAGACGGGAGAACGCCGCGCGTTCATCGTCGCCAGGCGTCCATACGGTGCCGCCTGCGCGGGTCCACACTCCGCCGCTTTCGTCCGCTGAAACCACGTCGGCTTCAACGGTGACGCTTGACTGGGTGGTTTTCAGGTTGGCCGGCAGCGTGCCGAGGTCGGATAGCTCGGTGTCGTGCTGGTCGAACTCAAGCACGCCGTCGCTTGCCTTCGCGGTCTTGCCCTGGATGACGAACTGCGTGACGGGTTCCGGGATGGTCAGCGTCTGTTCGTCGTCGATGATGATTTCGGCAGCGTCCAAACCGTCCAGCGTCTCTCCGGTCCAGTCGGTCACGGTGAACCGTCCCACGGTATCGACGCCGAGCGTCACGGGAACGCCGAACGGCATGTAATCCAGACGGCTCACCGCACGATCCGGGTATTCGTACCAGATGGGCCACATGCTCTCATGCGCGAACGTGCGATGCAGCAAATCCAGTTGGGACGGATAATCGTCGGTCTTATAGGCCGCCATGGAATCGGTGGAGGTCAAACCGGATACGGAGACCCGGGGAGCGTCGGCGTCGGCGGCGCGCCGGTTGAGCTCTTCCACACGGCCGCTCATGCCGGCGACCCAATGCAGTCCCGCATACCTGGCGTCGGATGACGTTGGCCCCTGCTTCTGCAATCTCTTCCACAGGATCATGCGACCGCTGGCGCTCAATTCCAGCAGCCATCCGTCGCCATGCGGTCGCGCGTCGCCGCCGTTCTGCACCAGTCCGTCGAACAGGGTGATTGCCGTGCTGGACGTGCTGGAAGGCAGGCCGGGCGTGTAAGCCTGGTGCATCGCTTCCACTCGCATATGCTGCGCCGACCATGGGCCCATATCGTCTCGGAGCATGCCCCACGTGGGCTGTTCGCTGATCTGCACGAGCACGCGGGCCCCGGCCAATGTGAGCGCGCGGCCGGTGAGCCACCCGGTACGATCCCGCAAGGTGAACGACATCACCGACGGTTCGGGCTGTTCGGCGAGGTCATCGGTGCCCCACTGGATGCTGAAGCCGGCCAACGCGGCCACGTCCTCGGCATGGTCGTTGACGGACTTCCAGCCGTCGCCCCAGTCGAGGAACATGAAACACTGCTGCGCCATCAGTTGCCTCGCTTCCGGTCGTAGTCGCGGAGAATCTTCCTGATTTCGCGTGCCACGCCCTCGCGGTCCACGGGCGCGTTGAACGTGACGTTGAAAACGGTGGCCGTACTGGCCGCCTGACTGCCGGCGGTGGTACCGCCGTTGAACACGACGTTGGACAGGCGGCCGTTGATGTTGCCGATGGCGCGGCGCACGTCGGTGTCGAAGCCGAGGCCGAGGCCTTTGGCGAGGCCCTGCATGATGAGGCGGCCGTTTTTCACCAGCAGCACCTTGTCGTAGGCGGCGGGGCCCTTGTGCTCCGCGATCCAGTCGGCGATGCCGCCGATGAACCCGGTCACGTTGTTCCACGCGGATTTCAGACCGTCGAGGAAACCCTCGATGATGCTTGAGCCCGCGTTCCACAGCAGCCGTCCAACGTTGCCGATGGCGGACAGGATGCGGCCGGGCAGTCCGCTGAACCAGCTGACCACGTTGTTCCACGTGTTCTGCGCGAACTGGGCGGCGCTGGAGAAGAACGCGCCTATCTTGCCGGGCAATGATTGGAAGAATCCGATGATGTTGCTCGCGCACGAGCCGACGAAGCTGGTGAATTTGCTCCAGATATTCCGGCCGGCCTCGGTCTGGGTGAAGAAATAGATTAAACCGGCCACCAATGCGGCGATGAGAGTGATGATGAGCACGATGGGATTGGCGTTCATCGCCACGTTGAGTGCCCACTGGGCCACGGATGCGGCGGTGCTGGCCACACTGAAGCCCTGCAATGCGGTGACCACGGCGCTGATGACGCTGGCCGCCTTGAACACGGCGAAGCCGGTGCCGATGCCGACCAGGGCGGCGCTGATGGGTTCGGCGTTCGCGCTCACCCAGTCGCTGAACGCGGTGAGTTTGTCGGCCACGTCGCCCACGATGCCGGCGGCGCCGTTGAAGGCGTCGCCCAACGCGGTGCCCGCTCCGGCCGCGCCGCCCATCGAGTCGAGCAGGGGCGTGAACTGGCCGATGAGGTCGCCGGCGGCTCCGGCGAGGCTCTTGCATGACTCCCAGACGGCGGCGAAGATATCGCCGGCGGCCTGGGCGGGGCCGGTGTTCTGGAACGCGGTGAGGAAATCGGAGACCTTCTGTTTCGCGGTGTCGAACGTGCTGGCGGCGGTATCCCGGATGGTGAGCAGGAAGTCCACGACGGGGCTGTCCTCCTCTACGTTGAACGCGTCGCGCAGTTCCGCGCTGAAGTCGCCGTCGCGCACGAGTTTGATGACGCCTTGCAGGCCGGTGGTCGCCTTGCCGCTGAACGCGCTGATTTTGTCGGCGGCGACGCTCATGGCGGAGGTGACCGTCGGTTTGAACAGGTTGAACGCATCGGTCAGGCCGCCGACCACGGCGGCCTCGAGGTTGCCCATGGCTCCCTCCATGGTGGAGGTGCTGGTCGCGGCCTCTTTGGCGACGTCGCTCATGCCGAGGTCCATGATCGCGGCGGAGAACTCGTCCGCCGTGATCTCGCCCTTCTCCATGGCGTCCCTGAAATTGCCGGTGTACGCGCCGGCCTTGAGCATGGATTCCTGGAGCCGGCCGGCCGCACCGGGGATGGCGTCGGTCAGCTGGTTCCAGTTCTCGGTGGTCAGCTTGCCGGCTCCGGCGGTCTGGGTCATGACCATGGCCACGCTTTTGAACGTGTCGGCGTTGCCGCCTGCCACGGCGTTCAGATTGCCTGCCGCCTCGGTCAGGCCCACGTAGTCCTTGACTCCGTTGGCGGCGAGCTGGGCGGTGGTGTTCTGCACGGTCGCGAGGTCGTAGACCGTGCGGTCCGCGTAATCTCGGGTGGCCTTGGTGGCCTGGTCTATGGCGGTGGTGTCCAGTCCGGCGAAGCCCATGGTCTGCTTGAACTTGTCGGTGCTGTCGCTCATGTCCACGACGGCGGCGCTGAAGCCCTTGAGCTTGTCCCACAGGGCGGTCACGCCCTTGACGGCCATGCCGCCCATGAAGCTGCCGAAGGCGGCGGCTTTGCCGGTGACCTTGCTGAACGCCTTCACGGCGTCGTCGCTGTTGCCGGTGATTCTCACCGACATGATCGCGCTACGCGCCATGTTCCGCCTCCTCCATGCGTTCCATCTCCTGTTCGAGCAGTCCTATCGCGGTGCCCCAGTCCAGTTCGCTGGCCTCGTTGCGCCATGCCCACGGCGTGCCGCCGAAGTGGTGGGCGAGGATGACGCTGAGCTTGCCGAGCGAGTCGTCGGGCCACTCGCCTATTCGGTAGGGTTTTCCGGGGTCTCCACGTCGATGTCGTCCACGTCGTCGAGCCACTGGTCGTATGGTTTGGACGTGTTGCCGGCGAACCTCATCGCGAGGTACGCCATGTAGTAGGACTGGCGGATTCGGCTGCCGTCTCCGGCGGCCCACCCCTCCTTCTGCGCGTGTTCCTCGCATGAGGTGATGACGCGCGGGGTGAGCGGGGCCTCGCTGGTGTGGCCGTCGGTGTAGGTGACTTTCGCGATGTTGCGCACTGGTTATGCTCCCTTGATCTGTTCCAATGTCTTGTCGACGTACTGCTTGTAGAGGCGCGCCCACTGTGGTTCGGTGGAGGCGACACCACTGTTGACGAACTGGCGGCCGACGATGCGGCGTCGGGGCCAGCCGTAGTTGATGACTCCTGCGTAGGGCACCGATTTGCGGCCGGCGCGGATGATGCCGGCCTTCTGGGTCGCGCCGATTCGCACGCTGCCGGCCAGTCGGCCGGTCCTGCCGCGCGGGGCGAGTGCCTTGACCGCCGGCAGTGCGACGCCCGCCGCCTGCCGGTTGACCTCCTTGAGCTGTTTGAGGTCGGCGCCGGCCTTGCGCATCGTGGCCACGAACCGTTTCTGGCCGACCACGTACAACGCCTTGTCGGCCATCACGCGCTGGCCGTGTCCGTGTAGGCGCTGGCCTTCACGTTGGTGGCCGAGAACTCGAAGTCCTTCTTGTTGCGGGTCTTCACGTCGCCGCCGAACGCGATGGGCGCGATGGTCACGGTCATGTCCAGTTGGAGGGAGCCCTTGTTGTTCGGTATGAACTTGGCGGTCTTCCGCTCCCCGGCGTGGTTCAGACACCACACCTGCGCGCCCTCCATGCTGTAGTCCTCGCCGATGCTGCCCGACAGCTTCCATGTGGAGGTGAGCTCCCCGCCTTCCTCGTGCCCATCAAGGTAGGTGTCGGGGTCCTCGCTGGAATTGTCGGGGGCGAGCTCCACGCTCGTGCAGTCCACGTCGAGCCTGCACTGGTCGTCGGCGGCACCGATGACCAGGCTTCCCGGTCCCAGGGTGCGAATCTTGTCTGCCATGGTTGTTTCCTTTCGTGTTAGATGGCGTTCAAAGTGACTTCGTATGCGGCGAGCGTGCCCGCGTCGGCGAGGTTGAAGCCTGAGGCGGTGGCGCTGCGCAGGGGCAGGTTCTCCTGGTGCATGAGTTCGAGCACCTGCATGATGAGGGGGATGGCCTTCTGCTGGGTGGTGGGGGTGCCGGCCGTGACCATGAGCTTGATGGTGATTTCCGGCGGGTAGGGGTGCCATCCCTCCCATGTGAAATCAGGTGGTTCTATCCAGATGCTGGCCTTGCCCGGTGAGGGTTTGACCAGCGTGGGATCGTCGGTCACCTGTGTGACGATGCCGCCGAGCCCTGTGAGCTTTTCGGTCAGTTCGGAGACCGTGTTGTCGTAGTCGCTCATGACACCCCCATGCCGGCGGGTATGCCGGCGGCGCGCAGTTTCGGCCATGCGCTGCGCATCGGGTCGGTGCTGATTCTGAACGGTTCCACGCCGTCCACGGTCAGGCCGACGATGCCGTTGCGCGCGTCCTTCGCCTGCCATAGATCGAGGGAGATGCCAAGCACCACGTCATCGAGCAGTGGTTGGGCCAGTGTGTAGCCGGCGATGTGTGGGGCGAGGTATGCGCGCGCGGTCTTCAGCATGTCCGATAGCGTGGGCCTGTCGTCATCGTCCATGGTTCCGGCGAGATAGGCCAGTCTGCTGGTGAGCGGGTCCTGTTCGGTGTCGCTCATGGTCAGGCGGCGGCGAACTTGACGGGCAGGATGCCCTGCTTGAACGTGGTGCCGAACGCGGCGTAGCCGTAGACGCTGAACTGGCGGGTCAGGTTGATGATGTTGTCGGCCTGGAGCTGGAACGGGGAGCCGTTGGACTCCCACATGGTCACGGCGCTCTTGTCCATGAACACCACGGTGCCGTTCGGCGCGCCATCGAGCATACGCACGTCCTGGCGGAGCAGTCGGCCGCTGATTGATGCCGGGTCGAGCGAGCCGAGCGTGTCCGAGCCTTGGCCGGAGACGTCCAGGAAACGGTTGCCCTCGTCGGTCAGGTGCGCGATGGCCTTGAACACGTCCGGGCTCACGCCGATGTAGTCCAGGGTTGCGTTCACGTCGTCGAACTTGGCCGATGCGTCGATGATGAGATCGATCCAGTCGTTGGGCTTCAGAGCATCGGCGGTCTTTCCCACGGCCAGTTTGTCCGTGTCGCCAATGGCTTCGATGGAACCGTAGAGCGCGGTTCGGGCCGCGTTCTCGGTGGCGCGGGCGTAGGCCGCGGTCAGGCAACGCATCTCGAAGCTCACGTCCCCCACGGGCATGCGTTCGATGCGCTGGCGGCTCAGGTCGCCGTAGCCGCCGTATGTGTCGATGACGGCGGATTCGTCGCCGAACGTGACCTTGCCGAAGGGCAGCGGGTCGCCTTCCTTCGCCTGCTTGGCGACGGTGTGCGTGTCGGATTTGAGCACGAGATAGCTCATGCTCATTCCCTCCGCCGGCAGGGGCTGATGGGTGAGCAGCGTGGCGATCTTGCGTTTCTGCTCCAGAATGCGGATGCGGTCGGCGATCCAGGTGGGTTGCGGGTCGGCGTCCGCCACTACGGAACCGGTGTAGTCACGGGACAACAGCGCATTGTAGGCTTCCCGAGCCGCTTCGGCCTTGCCGGTGTCGTCGGACACCAGCGCCTTGAGCAGTTCGCCCTGGCTGTGGTATTCGCCCAGCGGCGACGTGCCGCGCTGCTGATTGAGACGGCTGGTCAGCGTGGTCTCGATGCCGCGCAGAATCTCGGCCTGTTCGTCCTGGCGGTTGGTGAGCTTGGCCAGGGCTTCGGTCCATTTCTCGGCCTGTTCGGTCATTGGGGTTTCCTCCTGATTGTTGTTGCGATGGTTGGTGAGTTTCGCGTTTTCATAGGCCGGCCAGCTCACGAGGCTGGTCTCCAAGAGCCGGACCTTCCTGCGATGGGTCACGCCGTCCTTGTCCTTCCGGTCCTCGATGGGAACGAAGCCCACACTGAGCGAATCCAGGGCCCCTCGTCCAGCAGGGCCACGGCGTCGCGCCCCTGCTGGGTGTCCGCGATGCGCGCGGTGATGTGCAGGCCGTCCTCGCGGTTCTCGCCGGATGTGATGGAGCCGATAAGGGTGTCGTGCTGGTAGTAGAGCTTCGCGGAGTCGAGCCCCTCGAAGACGGTGTCGGGGTCGAAGGTCTCGCGTTCGCCCCACACGTCGATGACGTCGCCGAACGGCACGGCCACGCCCTCGATGGTGCGCCCGTCACCGTCGTCCTCGGAGCGGGCGAGCATTCGCCCCTTGAATCCGATTTCATGCTTCATCGGTGTTTGTTCCTTCCTGTGAGCCTCCGAGCGGGGGCATGTTCTCCCTTGAGCGGGCTTCGTCCACGGTCATCACGCCGGCCTCGATAGCGATCTTGTAGGTCTCCATGCGGGTTTTCGTGTCCGAACGGCGGAACGAGTCCCAGCCGAAATCGATGGTCTGGCCGCGTGGTATCACCATGCTCAGCGCGTCCTTCATCGGCTGCACGTAGGCGTTGAGGGTGAAGTCAGCGAACTGGCTCCATTCCTGTTCCACGTTGCTGTAGGTCAGGCTCGAACCGGATTCGGCGAGCATGAGCTTGGGCGGGATGCCGAACAGTCGGGAAAGCAGGGTGGTGTCGAATTTCTGGGTTTCCAGATACTGCATGTCGGACGGGCTGAGCAGCAACGGCGTGTAGGTCATGCCCCCGCCGATGACCTTGACGCCCTTCATGTTCTTCTCGAACCGTTGCTTGGTGTTGGTGGCGATTTCGTCGTTGATCATCTTGTCCGTGGAGAGGATGCCGGAAGGCTGGGCTGGCTCGTCGAACCACATCGCCTTCGCGTCCCTCGCGTCCATGGCACCGTTGATCTCCGCGCGGCCGGCCTCCACGGGTCCCAGTCCATGCAGTCTGCCGGGAATGCTCACGAACGGCAGGTGAAGGATATCTTCATCGCGGTAGACGTTGCCCATGTACCCGTATTGCTTCCACGGGTTCGCGGGGTCGCCGCTCAGGTCCGTGATGCTCACCAACGAGGCGGGCAGCACGCGCAGACCTTTCACGGTGCCGTCCAGGCCTCTCAATTTCAGCCAGAACGCCTCGCCCCGCACCACCATGTCGCCCACGGTCAGACGGACGAACTCGCTGCGATGACGGTTGGGGTCGGGGCGGGAGATTATCGGCAGTTGGGGCACGATCTCCACGCCATCGCGCAACTGACGAAGGGGCAGCCCCGCGATGCTGGTCTCCAGAATCTGGACGGCGCGAAACACGGTGCTGTAGTGCAGCACGTCGCGGTCGGCCGGGGTACGGGCCGGCGGGGTCGTCAGCGGGCCTTCCGGTCCGGTGGCCGCGCGGTAGGCCGGCGCCATCCGGTTGAGCAGGCGTTCCACGAGATTCATGGCCCCAACCATGCACCGGCGCGGCTGGTTCTGTCCATGACGATGCGGCATCCAGCGGCATTGGGCGGCATCCAGCGGCATGTCGTCAGAAGACCTGGATATCGTCGGCCTCCCATTCGGGCAGGTGCATGTATCCCCAGTAGGCCATCGTCATGGCCTCCAACGCGCTCACGTCGCCGGCCGAACGGTTCCACAGCCATGCGTCGCCGCTCTTGCGTTTCGTGGCCCTGCACACCTGCTCGTCGGCCAGCCTGTCCGAGGCGTGCGTGAGATTATGTTGCTCCAACGCGCTTACGAACGATTGCGGGGCCGTCACCGCATCTGCCGCCCTCATGTCCGACAGCCGGTAGACGCGCTCGAACGTGTGCGGGTCATGGGCATTGGCGAGCACATCGGCCAAGGCGGCGGAGGGGCCGCGCGGGTCGATGCATACCGGTGCCCTGTAGTCGTTTTGGAGGGCCAGCAGTCTCGCGGGCGATTCGCCGGTGCCCGGCAGGTCGTCAACGATCTGCACGAGCGGCGGCCGTCCCCCGCCAACGCCGATGCAGGCGGCTATCACCGTGTGGGTCGCGTCCAGGGGCACGCCCACGCCGAAGCACACGCGCATCCCATGCTCCGGCGTGACCGGCTCGTCCATGGTGTCGGCCCACAGCAGGGAGTCGATGGCCCTGTCTGTGCTGCCGGCGTCGCGGATGTTGCCGAACGCCCTCGCCCAACCCTCCGCGTCGTCGTCGAACTGACGGCGGAACCCGGCCAATTGGTCGAAATCGAACAAATAACCGGCCCCCGGGTGATATCGCCATATGGTTTCGAGATCCTCCGGGTCGGCATCGAACGGTATGCCGAAATCAAAGAACGCGGTACGGTCGGGGATATCGCCGGCCCTCAGCCTGTCCAGGCGGTCGTTGAAATACTCGCTGCTGGCGTTGCCCTCCGTGCTCGTCCACCATATCTGCGGTCTCACGCCGGTGAGCTTCAGGCGCGTGGTGGTCGTGGGGATGAAACCGTCCTTGAGGTTCTTCGCCTGTTGTTTTGACAGGCTCCATACCTCGTCCACGTTGATCAGGTCGCCCTGCACGCCGTGGCCGGCCGCCTCGGTCGCGCCGCCCGGCCTCAGCTGGCTGCCGTTCTTGAACTCCAAGGCCATGCTGCCGTTGCTCAGGCGGGGTGGTTTGGCGAGTTTCCGCAGTCTCGATTTGCGCCATGATTTGACGAAATCACGAAACTGGTCGTTGGCGTCCTTGCCGGTCTGGGCGAGATACCAGGTCTTGCGGTCCGGCCCCCACAACGAGTTGCGCACGTCGTAGCTTTTGGTGATGGTAGTCTTGCCCGCCTGTCGTTGGACGGTGAGCACGAGTTCGTCGTACCAGTAGGTGCCGGTGGACGGGTCGATCTCGCTGATGACATCGATGACCTGGCGTTGCCACGGGATGAGTGGCTTACCCAGCAGTTCGCTGAACCTGGCCACGAGAGCGCCGTCGGTGGCGCGTTCCTGGTTACGCGCGGTCGCGTGACGCGGTTGCAAGGATGGCGGCTGGTCGTGGTTCATCGCGCCGCCTTGCCCAGCAGTTCGGTGATTTCGGGGTCTTCGTCCATCGTGTCGTACATGCCCTCGAGCTGTTGGATATAGCCCAGAAGACTGGTCATGTTGCGGCTTATCTCGCGGCCGCGCGCGTTCTGCACGTCGATGTTGCGGGCGATGCTCAGCATCGATGAATAGATGAAGTCGGCCATCGGGTTCTCGGCCTTGCCGTCCCGGTACTCCTTGATGAACTCCCGTGTCGCCTTTTCCTGCGGTCCTTCGATCAGTCCCGCGTTCTCCAAGCCCTCGAAACCTGCCATGAGAAATTGCTCCAATCACAGTAATGGTGTATATTCCCTGTTTGAAGCATTTTCATAGCCTGATTTTGGGGTGCCGTCCCTATTTTCGGGCTTTTTTTATTGTTTTGTGGGGAACCAAAAACGGTGGGCGCGGGGTGTTCCTTCGCTTCGCTTCTCAAAAAAACGACGGTCACCATGCCGGCCGCGCCGGTTGCGAGCCGATCGGGCCGGCATCGGGTCCGTTGGCGAGCCCGAGGGCTGCGAGCCTTGACCTGCGAGCCTTGAGCCTCGCATCGATGCCGGTCTGAGTGATGCCCTGCCGGTACCACTGGAGCACGCCGGCCTGCAACCGTTTGCCAACGTCCATGCCTCGCGCCCTGAGCCTGTCCATCACCTCCTGCTTGCCGGGGTCGCAGACCGTGATGTCATAGTCCAGGGCTATCCACTCGTCCAGCAGCCGAGGGCTTCGCGGCGTGAAGGGCAGGGTCTTCACCAGCCACAGCTCCACCGGTTCCGTGACGCGCACCATGTGCCGGTAGGCCCCGTACCATGCCCCCGATGCCATACGCCTCACCCATTCCACGGTGACGTGCTCGGCGTCCGAGCCCGGCATCATGGCCTTGGCCAGTGCGTCGAAGTCCAGCACCACGGCCCCCGGTTGCCGGTGCATGTCAACATACGTTGACTTACCGCCAGCCGGAGGGCCGATGACCGCGTGGATAAGCGCGCCATACCCGTTAAGCGTCCGGTCGCCCCGAAGCGAGTTGCAGTGCTTGCACGCGCGGCGAAGGTTCGCCGGCACGGTGGGCCCGCCCGCGATATGCGGCACGATGTGGTCCGTGGTGTCGCTGTGCTTCGTGCAGCCGGGCATCCCCAGCCAGCAGTCGTTGCCCCACCGCTCGATGACCTCGGCCGAGACGACTGGCGGCACACGTTGCCTATCCCTTCTGCCCGGCATGACGCCACCTTTCCACCTCGGCGCTCTCGTACCGGACCAGCCTCGTGCCAGGCCAGCGCGTCCAACGCGGCCCCTTGCCCACTTCCTGCCGCCACTTGCGCACCGTATCCGGCTTCACGTTCAACAGTTCGGCCACCTCGACCGTCGTCAAATACCCCATCATCCCTCCTAGATCAAACTCATGCGAGACTGCATCTGCACGATCGGCTGAGCCGCCTCGGCCCTGCGCCTGAATACGCTTACCTGCCCCTGCGCCCACAGGTCGAACTGGCGTGCGTCCAGCGTCCACGCGCCGCCGACGCGCCGCACTCCCATTCCCGGCCAGTCGCCTCCCAACGCGGCCAGTTCGGTGCCCTTGCACAGACGCAGGGCGTTCAGCACGCGCGGCGAATCAGGAAGCCCAGTGTGCTGTTCCTCGGCCAAGGTGTTGATGGAGATTCGGAAGCCCTCCAACAGGTCGGCCGCGTCATGCGGGGCGCTCCACGGGCTCAACGCCTCGGCAAGGCTCGGTTTCGTACGCGCCATCAGTCCACCACCCAAGCCCACGAGCCGGTCCACCGGGCCAACGCCTGCATGGCCTCGCGCGCATCCCAGCAGCGCATCCCGTACTTGCGGGTCTTCGAGACGGGGCATTGCGCCAACTGCATCATATGGAACGCCTGGTTGTCGTCGATGCGCCCGTTACGCCTGGTCAATCCGGCCCAACGCGCGATCTGCTCGATGGTCACCGCGAACGATTCCGTGGTCTTCCGTGATTCGATGAACTCGTTGAGCTTCGGAAGCAACCGGATACCCGCGTCCTTCAGATTAATCTCGAACGTTGCTCTGCTCATAATCCGTAATCCCCTTACGTTGGTTTCTCATGTCCCTTTTGGGAGTGAGGCTGGAGAGGTCAAGACCCGAGGATTCTCGGCCGAGACGCGCAACGCGAAATCTCGGCCGAGAATCCTCAAGTGGGTCTCGCTTTCGGTCGGTCGGCCGTCGATTGCAAGAGCAGGCCGAAGCCTGCCGGGAATGGTCCCCAAATCCAGCCCCACACAATCGCGTGGTATTGCTGCCCGATTCCGCCTTTACCAGCGGCTGGATAGGGTCGGTGGCAACCTCTTCGTCTCACAAGTACCGCAGTTGCAATGCGGCCGGCCTCCCCGTCACCACGGCGGGGCATAGGTAGGGCTAGGCGTAGCCATACGCGCCATCACAGCCATTACATTCTCAGTGACCCGAATCAGCGTCGGGCACGCATACGAACGCCTAGAGGCGTCTAAAGATACCTAGAACTACTCGGGACCGTCCGGCATCACGGCCAGCGCCTCGATCAACGCGCGCACCTCGTCGGACGTGAGCACGTACACCTTGCTGTGGAAGTCGCGACGCAGCGCGTGCGGCGTGATGCACAGCATCAGGCAGCCGTTCGCGGTCACCGCGCTCCTGAACTCGTAACCCAATTCACCATTAGGCATCATTCACCCCGATTCAAACGACCAGAAAGACGCTCCGGCACATCCGCCAGCACCATGCCCGCACACAGGCACGTGACGCCGACCAATGCCCACAGGCCCATGACGGCCAGAATCAAACCCACGAACACCGCACAGAACGTGAGAACGCATTTATACAACCCGTGCATGCTTCGCCTCCCTGATAACCCTGGCGAACTCGCGGTTGATACGAACCATGTCACCCATCGACAGGCCATCAACCGCGAAATAATCACCATCCACACTGAAACGAATACCGAACTCATACGGGCTCCCCGCATCACCGGTCAGCCTGAACTCCGCACTGAAACGGTTCCCGCTGCACTCAGGGTCGAACACCGACATCAGCGCACCTCCGCCATACTCGGTGGAATCTTCGGCCCATCGAGCGCGAAAACGCAATCCGGGCACATCTTCGAGTGCGGCCTCATACGCCATCCATGAGCCGACATGGCCATATCCGGGTCCTGATTCAACGACACAAACGCCTCGGCCCCGCACACGTCACAACGAACCACATACGCAATCATCTGCAAACCTCCAATGTGCATCTGCTTTGCAAGCAGAGGGTTTTACGTTTAGGTTCCTTCCCCCGCCGTAGGCTTGAAAAGGAAGAACCAAGCCACATGACGAACGAACGAAGGAAGGAAGAATAAATGAATAATCCCGCGCAATACCTGATGCAGTTATTCCAAATGGAAACACGAGATAACGGGCAGACATTCACCGCGCGCGATTCATCGGCGGCCATGACGGAAATCGAGCGACAGGCCGCAATGCTTGAAGCCGGCGGAGACAGCGCCATGCCCGTGATTCGCAAGGCGTTTCCGGAAATATGGGAAAAGATATTCCGCTCGTTCCTGCGCGTGCAAAACAGCAGCTTTAACGCGGGCAGCGTCGTGGACCAGCAATCGCTCTCGCTTGGCGCGCAGATCGCTTTAGCCCAGATGCGCAAGACGAATCCGTTCGCTGTGTCCAAGTTCTCGGAAGCGCAACGAGAATCAGCTGGAACGTTTGCGCAAGAGTTTGCGGAGGCCGTCAAAAACGACGGGACCTTGCCGGTGGAACTCAAGGAATATGTTGCCTCGCTCGTTGTCGAAATCCAGTCAGTGCTGGACAAATACGAGATGACCGGCGACTTTGTTCTGGCGGATGCCCTGAATCGTCTCTTTGCGGCGGTGTTCATGGCGGAAACACAGACGCAGGATAAGTCGTGGTGGCAAAAGTTCAAGGAGGAAAAGGCCGGCCCGTTCATGCAAGCGTTCCTCGGTCTTGCTTTGCCGAATATTCTTTCTGCCGCTCAGCTTGTTCTCCAGATAACTCAGGGATGAGGAACAGGCGGTATTTCTCGAATAGCCCGAGCCTGAAAAGGTACGACGAGCCGGTTTGCTGACCGATTGTCACCATGGCAAGACCAAAAAGAATCTGCCATGTCTCCATGGCCAGCAAGCCGGCGACGAACGCCCACAGGCCAAGGGCAATTTCAGTGAATGCGAAAAACAGCGTCCAGCCGTTCGGCTTCTTCTGTGCGACAAACATCACGCCACCTCCAAAGGTTTGAGGCCCAGAAGGGCGTCGCTGGGGACGCCGAGCCAATGGGAAAGGCTGAAGATTTCTGCATCGTTGAAACGAATCTTGCCGGTCAGCTTGTTCGACAAGGTGGATTCAGAGATACCGAGCATATCGGCGGCATCCTTTTGGGTATGTCCTTGTGCGGCTAGTGTCGCTCGGACTCTCCGAGCTAAATTCGTCTGAAACGAACTAGATTCATTCATGGCAGCTTTTATAGCACGGCGTGGTGCGTTAAACAAGAATTCTGCGTGTCGTCAGTGTAGAAAATTCGCTTTATGCTAATCTTGTTCGCATGACAGCAGTTATGGAAGCCCCGCGAGCGGCTGAGCCGGCAGCGGGCAAGGCAGATGATTTACAGGCGATTGTCACGCGCAATATTCGGGTTGCGATGGCTCTTCGCGGCGTGAATCAGAAGGATTTAGCCAAGGTTCTAGGGATAGCCACGTCGAGTATGTCCCAGAAATTCACAGGTAAGACATTGTGGAATCTGGTGGATATAGAAAAAGCCTCAGGTTTCTTCAATGTGAAACCTGAGGCGTTGGTAGCGGGGCATGGATTTGAACCATGGACCTCTGGGTTATGAGCCCAGCGAGCTACCGAGCTGCTCCACCCCGCGTCGGCTTGTCTCTCAGACAGCTCTATCTACAATAGGTGCAGATTCCAGAAAGTCAACATCGGCGTGTCGCGTCATCTTCCCGCGGTTTTAAAACGTGAATTGGCTCACGCAGCGAGGGGTTTGGGGCGGAGTCGGAGTCGGGGTAATAACGCGCCATAAATGGCCGTTATAGGAATGCCCTGAACCGTTATCCCGAATATTGACATAATAGGAACATGCCTATCAAGATCCCCAGTGGCCTGCCGGCCAGAGATATCCTCGATTCGGAGCGCATCTTCGCTCTGGAGAAGCCCGAGGCGGAGCGTCAGCGCGTCCGCCCGCTCAAACTGGTGATCCTGAACTTGATGCCTAAGAAAATCGAGACTGAAACACAGCTGCTGCGTCTGATTTCCAAGTCGCCGCTGCAGGTCGAAATCGACTTCATGAAGACCTCCACGCATGAGGCCACGCACGTTTCCGCCGATCATCTCGTCAAGTTCTACGAAAACCTCGATGCGTTCAAAGACAACTATTACGACGGTTTTGTGGTCACCGGCGCGCCTGTAGAGCATATGCCGTTCGAAGATGTGGACTACTGGGACGAGTTCAAGACGATTCTCGACTGGGCCTCCACCCATGTGTTCTCCACCATGTACCTGTGCTGGGGTGCGATGGGCGCACTGTACTACCGCTACGGCATCCACAAGGTGGATTACCCCGAGAAGATTTTCGGCGTATTCCCGCAGTACCTGCAGGATGAATACTGCTTCCTGACCAATGGCTTCGACGAGATTGATCTGCAGCCGCACTCCCGCCTCGCCGGCGTGAACGAAAACGAGGTACGTGCCAACCATGACCTTCAGATCTTGACTTGGGGGCCGCAGTCCGGCCCGGGCCTGATCGCCACGCGTGACTTCTCCGAAGTGTTCGCGCTCGGCCATTGGGAGTACGGCAAGTACACGCTCGCCGAAGAATACGAGCGCGATATGGCCAAGGGCATGACCAACGTGCCCTTCCCGAAGAACTACTTCCCGCATGACGATTCGAAGCTGGAACCGTTGTTCGCCTGGCGCGCCCACGCCAATCTGCTGTGGCGCAACTGGCTCAACTGGGTGTACCAGACCACGCCGTATGACCTGACCGAGGTGCCGCAGCTCAGGGCTGAGAAGAAGCTCGGTACTGATCGTTCGATTCGGCATGAGCCGGGCGGGCCGCGCCAGGATGATTTCAAGCCGTTTGTGCATGACGGGTATGGGGTGATTCAGGGCTGAGCCTACGATCTCCCCTCAGTCGCCTACGACGACAGCTCCCCTCGACGGGGAGCTCCTTTGCTTCTCCTTCACGGCTCGGCCCATCAGAAGGAGCTACTGTTGGAGGTTGCGTTCGTAGCGTGGACGGTTGTTCGTCCACGATGTGGACGGCTTGATGAACGTAATGCCACACATCCGCGTAATGCGACCAATAGTGCACAACGTTCGCGAAACGCCCGGGAAAACCTTGCAGCAGTAGGGATTTCAGGAGACTCGCCGGTATAATATTGACATTGTCTAGACGCAGGCAAATAATCACTCTTCAGTCATTCGGAGCCGAATGCCCAGCGCAGACTCCGTGTCCATGCCCGGCAGACTCCACACCGAGGAGACAAAAAAAGACGAAAGTAACGAGCACGTCACATTTGCCTGCCCGGTGGGTTTAAACTGACACCTGACATTGAAGAAGCAGGAGGCGTGATATGGTCGGTTCGCTCAGCGCAGGATTGCTGTTGGCTGACGAGGCAGGCGCTCATCTGCCCTCGGTTGATGACTTCCTTCCCCCGGAGATTCTGTTCCAGGGAACTCCGTTTGCCATCAACCGCATTATTTTGATTCGTATCGTGGCAACCATCGTGCTGTTGGTGGTGCTCGGCGTGACCGCAAAGCGCGCCAAGCTCATCCCCGGCCGTTGGCAGGGCGTAGTCGAGTACGGTCTCGACTTCGTGCGCGACAAGGTCGTGTATGACGTGATGGGTGAGGCCCGTGGCAAGCGCTACGTGCCGATGATCACCACCCTGTTCTTCACGATCTTCATTTTCAACCTGTGCGGCATCATTCCAGGTATGAACATGGCGGCCAACGCCACGGTGGTCATGCCGCTCGTGTTCGCTGTCTGGACACTGATCCAGTACTGGATCGCCGCCATCCGCTCGCAGGGCCTCGGCCACTATCTGCGCCACGAGCTGTTCACCCCCGGTGTGCCGTGGCCGGTCTATTTCCTGCTGGCTCCGATCAACCTGCTTGAGCTGTTGATCATCCGCCCGGCCTCCCTGACCATCCGTCTGTTCGCCAACATGGTTTCCGGCCACCTTATGGTCGCCACCTGCCTGGCGTTCGCACAGTTCTGGATGGTTGACGCGGTCAACAAGCTGCAGGGCATCCCGGTGGGTGCGCTGTGGTTCGCCGGTGGTTTCGCCATGACCTGCTTCGAGGCGTTCGTCGCCTTCCTGCAAGCCTACGTCTTCGCGATTCTTTCCACCGTGTACATCAACCTGAGCTTCCCGGAAGAGTGACGGGCGACTAACCCGCCGCTTCCGGTCCCCGGTCTGGGAAAATCGCAGACCGACCAAACCCCAAGATTTATAACGTCGCCAAGTACGTTAGAAAGGAAACACAATGGATATCATCACCCTCGCAGAGGTCGCCGGCAACCTGTCCGTCATCGGTTACGGTATCGGTACTCTTGGCCCTGGCATTGGTCTGGGCATCCTCTTCGGCAAGGCCATGGAATCCACCGCTCGTCAGCCTGAGATGTCCGGCAAGATCCAGACCATCATGTTCATCGGCCTGGCTCTGGTCGAGGTGCTGGCACTGATCGGCTTCGTCGCCGCCCTGATCATCTGATCTGCGCAGATCAACAGACGAAAACCGATTATGTCCATCACTGAAAGGAGGGCTTGATGACACAAGCAGCAAGCGGGATTGACCTGTTCATTCCTGAGGTTTATGACATCGTATGGTCGCTGATCATTCTTGTCATCGTTGCGGTGTTCTTCTACAAGTTCTTCATGCCGAAGTTCAATGCGATCTTCGACGAGCGCGCCGCCAAGATTCAGGGCAACATCGCCAAGGCGGAGCAGGCTAGGAAGGACGCCGACGAGGCCAAGGCCAAGTATGAGGCCCAGCTGAGCACCGCCCGTGTGGACGCCGCCAAGATTCGCGACGACGCCCGTGCGGAAGCGTCCCACATCATCGCCGACGCTCGTTCCCGCGCCGAGTCCGATGCGGCCCAGATCACCGCATCCGCACAGCGCTCGATCGAATCCCAGCACCAGCAGGCCATCGTCTCGCTCAAGGGCGAGGTCGGCGCACTTGCCACCGCCCTGGCCGGCAAGATCCTCGGTGCCAAGCTGGAAGACAACGACGTGCAGTCCTCGATGATCGATTCGATGATCGACGACCTGGGCGCCAAGAAGTGACCGTGACCATCCGTAACCAGAAAGGGAGGTGACCATGCGAGGAGAGGCATCACGTATTGCAGACCGCGAGTCGCGTGATTCGCTGGCCCCGAAACTGCGCGACACCCGTGAGGACGCGTGGCGGATCGGCAACGAACTGTTCACGATCACCAAGGTGCTCGATGACAGCATTCAGCTGGAGCGCGCACTGACCGACCCGTCCCGCCCGGTTGCCGACAAGGTGGCCGTCCTGAAGGAACTGCTCGGTGACAACGCGCATCCGATGACCATGGAGATCATGACTGACTTGGTCTCCCGCCGTTGGAGCCGTGCGCGCGACATCGCCAACGCAGTGGAAGACTTCGGCGTGGACGCCATGATGTACTACGCGGACGCCACTGACGCCACGCTGCAGGTATCCATCGAGCTGTCCGAGCTGCATTCCGCACTGCTGAACCTGCCGGTCGTACGCGCCAAGCTGTACGACTACCAGGCCACCAGCGAGGCCCGTGTGAAGCTGTTCCACGAGGTGTTCTCTGGCAAGACCCTGAACAAGGTCACCATGAGGCTCGCCGAACACGCCACTTGCAACCTGCGCCGCCGCCGCTACTTGGAGACCATCCAGTGGCTGATCAACAAGTTCTCCCGCCACATGGGCGAGTCGATGGTCACCGTGACCACCGCCACCCCGCTGAAGAAGGAGCAGATCAAGCGACTGGTCGAGGTCTACTCCGCCAAGGTGGGCCGTCAGGTGCACATCAACTCGGTGGTCGACCCGACCGTGCTGGGTGGCATGCGCATCCAGGTGGGCGACGAAGTCACGGACAACACCGTGGTCGCACAGCTGCAGAACTTGCATCGCAAGGTGCAGACGGAGGCGACTCCGGCCTGACCGGCCGAGCCAATCCGTCCAACACCACACACAAGCAAAGACTTGACTGAACAATAACCAATAGAAGGAGTGATCATGGCAGAACTGACCATCGATCCCGCCTCGATTCGCAAGGCCCTCGACGACTTCGTGTCGTCGTACAAGCCGAGCGACACCCCCACCCAGGAAGTGGGCTATGTCGCCACGGCCGGTGACGGCATTGCACACGTGACGGGATTGCCTGGTTGCATGGCCAATGAGCTGCTGACGTTCGAAGACGGCACGCTCGGCCTGGCGTTCAACCTTGACGCCCGTGAGATCGGCGTGGTGATCCTCGGCGATTTCGCTGGAATTGAGGAAGGCCAGGAAGTGCGACGCACCGGCGAAGTGCTTTCCGTGCCCGTCGGCGACGGCTATCTCGGCCGCGTCGTGGACCCGCTGGGCAAGCCGCTCGACGGCCTCGGCGAGATCCAGGGCATTGAGGGTCGTCGTATCCTCGAAGCCCAGGCCCCCGACGTGATGCACCGCCACCCGGTCGACGAGCCGCTGTCCACCGGCCTCAAGGCCATCGACGCGATGACCCCGATCGGCCGCGGCCAGCGCCAGCTCATCATCGGCGACCGCCAGACCGGTAAGACCGCCATCGCGATCGATACCATCATCAACCAGAAGGCCAACTGGGAATCCGGCGACCCGAAGAAGCAGGTCCGCTGCATCTACGTGGCCATCGGCCAGAAGGGCTCCACCATCGCCTCGGTGAAGCAGAGCCTGGAAGACGCCGGCGCCATGGAGTACACCACCATCGTGGCCTCCCCGGCAGCCGATTCCGCTGGCTTCAAGTACATCGCCCCGTACACCGGCTCGGCCATCGGCCAGCACTGGATGTACAACGGCAAGCATGTGCTCATCGTCTTCGATGACTTGTCCAAGCAGGCAGAGGCCTATCGTTCGATTTCCCTGCTGCTGCGCCGCCCGCCGGGGCGTGAAGCCTACCCGGGTGATGTGTTCTACCTGCACTCCCGCCTGCTCGAACGTTGCGCCAAGGTCTCCGATGACCTGGGCGGCGGTTCGATGACGGGTCTGCCGATCGTCGAGACCAAGGCGAACGATGTGTCCGCCTACATCCCGACCAACGTGATCTCCATCACTGACGGCCAGATCTTCCTGCAGTCCGATCTGTTCAACGCCAACCAGCGCCCCGCCGTGGACGTCGGTATCTCCGTCTCTCGAGTCGGTGGCGCCGCACAGACCAAGGCTCTGAAGAAGGTCTCCGGTACGCTGAAGATCTCCCTGGCACAGTACCGTTCGCTGGAATCCTTCGCCATGTTCGCCTCCGATCTGGATGCGGCTTCCAAGGCCCAGTTGACCCGTGGTGCCCACCTGACCGAGCTGTTGAAGCAGCCGCAGTTCCACCCGTACTCGCCGGAACAGGAAGTCGTGTCCGTATGGACCGGCACCCACGGCAAGCTCGACGACCTCGACCTGAAGGACGTCCTTCCGTTCGAGCAGGGACTGCTGGACTACATCGACCACAACACCGATATCCTCAAGACCATTCGCGAGACCGAGGAATTCACCGCCGACACCGAGGCTGCCCTCGATAAGGCCGTGGACGAGTTCCGTTCGACGTTCGTCTCTTCCGCCGGCAAGCCGCTGGTCGAGAAGAAGCCGGACGTTGACAAGGCCGCGCCGGTCGATCAGGAAAAGATCGTGGCGGGAGAAAAGTAAGCCATGGGCTCGCAACTCGCATTGAAATCACGCATCCGCTCCACCGAGTCGTTGGCGAAGATCTTCAACGCTCAGGAGATGATCGCGTCTTCGCATATCGCCAAGGCCCGTGATGTGGCCCTGAACGCGAAGCCGTACACCGATGCGATTTTCGATGCCGTGCAAGCGTTGGTGGCCCACACCCATATCACGCATCCGATCGCGGTGAAGGACGAGAAGAACCCGCGCGTGGCTGTTCTCGCCCTCACCTCGGATCGTGGTATGGCCGGCCCGTACACCTCTTCGATTATCCGTGAAACGGAGTCGCTGCTGTCCCGCCTCGATGCGGCAGGCAAGCAGCCGGAGCTGTTCGTGTACGGGCGTCGCGGTTCGACGTACTACAAGTACCGTAATCGTGACATCGCGGCGACGTGGGAAGGCGACACCGACCAGCCCGGCGTGGAAATTGCTGAAACGATCTCCAACACCTTGATGGACGCCTACATGAAGCCGGCTGAGAAGGGTGGAGTTTCCGAACTCTACATCGTCTACACCGAGTTCATCAACATGGTGGTGCAGAAGGTGCGCGTGCTGCGCATGCTGCCGGTCGAAATCGTGAAAAACGAGACCAAGGTGCCCGATCCTGATGAAGAGGCACCGGCTACTGCGGATGTCGCTCCGCTGTACACTTTCGAGCCCAGCCTCGAAAAGGTACTGGATGCGATTCTGCCGAAGTACATTCAGTCCCGTATCCACGAGTGCCTGCTGACCGCGGCCGCGTCGGAAACCGCAAGCCGCCAGAACGCCATGCACACGGCAACCGACAACGCACGAAACCTGATCGACGACCTTACGCGCAAGCTCAACGCTTCCCGCCAGGCCTCGATCACCCAGGAACTTACCGAAATCATCGGCAGCGCTGACGCGCTGACCAAGAAGGAAGAGTAGGAACGCATATGGCTGACAACCAGACCACTGCGGCCGAGCCTACCAACGGTCGCGTCACCCGCGTCCAGGGCTCGGTTATCGACGTTGAATTCCCGGTGGGTCATCTGCCCGACATCTACAACGCCCTGAAAGTAACGATCGTCAACACCAGCGCCAAGGAAGAAGGCGAGGCGAAGGAGACCGAGATCACCCTCGAGGTCGAACAGCACCTCGGTGATTCCACGGTCCGTTGCGTCGCTCTGAAGCCCACCGACGGCCTGGTTCGTGGTGCCTCCGTCTCCGACACCGGCGCCCCGATCTCCGTGCCGGTCGGCGACGTGACCAAGGGTCACGTCTTCGACGTGTCCGGCAACATCCTCAACAAGAAGCCGGATGAGACCATCACCGTCTCCGAGCGTTGGCCTATCCACCGCAACCCGCCGGCCTTCGATCAGCTGGAGTCCAAGACCCAGATGTTCGAAACGGGCATCAAGGTCATCGATCTGCTGACCCCGTACGTGCAGGGCGGCAAGATCGGTCTGTTCGGTGGTGCAGGTGTGGGCAAGACCGTGCTGATTCAGGAAATGATTCAGCGCGTGGCCCAGAACCACGGTGGTGTGTCCGTGTTCGCTGGCGTCGGCGAGCGTACCCGTGAGGGTAACGATCTGATCGGCGAAATGGCCGAGGCCGGCGTGCTTGAGAAGACCGCACTGGTCTTCGGCCAGATGGATGAGCAGCCGGGTACCCGTCTGCGTGTCCCGCTGACCGCACTGACCATGGCAGAGTACTTCCGTGACGTGCAGAACCAGGACGTGCTGTTGTTCATCGACAACATCTTCCGCTTCACCCAGGCCGGTTCCGAGGTGTCCACCCTGCTGGGTCGTATGCCTTCCGCCGTGGGTTACCAGCCGAACCTGGCCGATGAGATGGGTTCCCTCCAGGAGCGCATCACCTCGACCCGTGGTCACTCGATCACCTCGCTGCAGGCCATTTACGTGCCGGCTGATGATTACACCGACCCGGCCCCGGCCACGACCTTCGCCCACTTGGATGCAACCACCGAGCTTTCTCGTGACATTGCCTCCAAGGGTATCTACCCGGCTGTGGACCCGCTGAGCTCCACCTCGCGAATCCTCGATCCGCGTTACGTGGGCCAGGCTCACTACGACTGCGCCAACCGCGTCAAGGCGATTCTGCAGCGTAACAAGGAGCTGCAGGACATCATCGCCCTGATCGGTATCGACGAGCTCGGCGAAGAGGACAAGACCACCGTGAACCGTGCTCGTAAGATCGAGCAGTTCCTCGGCCAGAACTTCTACGTTGCCGAGAAGTTCACCGGTCGTCCCGGCTCTTACGTGCCGGCCGACGAGACCATCGAAGCCTTCACCCGCATCTGCGACGGCGTGTACGACGACGTCCCGGAGCAGGCGTTCTCCGGCATCGGCGGCATCGACGACCTCGAAGAGAAGTGGCACAACATGCAGAAGGAACTGGGTGCGTGATGGCTGCGGAAAAAACCACGATGAAGGTCAACATCGTCGCCGCTGACCACCCTGTGTGGCACGGCGAGGCGACGAGCGTGACCATTCCCGCCTCTGAGGGCGGCATGGGCATCCTGCCCGACCATGAGCCTGTGCTCACGGTGATCAAGCAGGGTACGCTCACCGTGGTTGAGCCCGATGGCGATCGCCACATGTTCGAGGTGACCGACGGATTCATTTCCTTCGACTCGAACAAACTCACCGTGGCGGTCGAGCGCGGCCACGACGTCCAGTACTCCGGCACCGCCGAGTGACCTGAACCAACTCCTTAAGGGGCTCTCTGGTTTTCCAGAGAGCCCCTTTTGCTATGTATGCCATGTGTTGCGCTACAGTGGTGGCCTATGCGAGTTATTGTTGCCGACTGTTCGGCCGAGTATTCGGGCCGCCTCAACGCCTCACTGCCCCTGGCCAAGCGCGTATTGCTGATCAAGGCCGATTCCAGCCTGTTGATTTTCTCCGAATTGGGCTCCTACAAGCCGCTGAACTGGATGACCGCGCCCTGCACGATTCGTGAGATCGACCCAGCCGCCAAATCCGCGCAACATTCCCGGGAAAGTGTCGCTGGTGGGGCTGTGGATGGTGATTCTGCGACGCATTCCCCGGAAAGTGTCGCCGCTGGTGAGCCGGAAAAGGTGCTACGTGTCAGCGCCGACAAGGGTTCGGACATTCTTGAAGTGACGCTGCAGCATATCTATTCCGACCAAACCTATGATCTGGGCGAAGATCCGGGTCTCATCAAGGATGGCGTGGAAGACCATCTGCAGCGCTATCTGGCCGAGCAAATCGAGCGTATCGGCAAGGGAGCCAAGCTGGTGCGTCGCGAATACCCGACCGCCATTGGCCCAGTGGATATTATGGCCGTGAATGCCGAGGGCGAGCATGTGGCTGTGGAAATCAAACGTCACGGCGGCATTGATGGCGTCGAGCAGCTGACTCGCTACTGCGAACTGCTCAATCGAGATCCGCTGCTGGCCCCGGTGCACGGCATCTTCGCCGCACAAACCATCACACCGCAAGCCCAGGTCTTGGCCAAAGACCGCGGCTTCACCTGCCTCATCCTCGATTACGACGATATGAAAGGCACCGAGGACGACAGTCTCAGGCTGTTCTAGATATAGCAGGGGCTCCCTCATCAGAGGGAGCCCCTGCTATATCTTTTAGTACGCGGCGAGAATATCGATTACGAAGACCAACGTGGAGTTGGCGGGAATCGAACCTTGCTCCTTATCTCCATAGGCCTGATCCGGCGGAATCACCAGCAGAACCTGAGAGCCGACGGTCTGGCCGACCAGACCCTTCTGCCAGCCCTCGATAACCTGATGCTGGCCGCTGGAATCGCTGAACAGATCGGCGTCGATTGTGGAATCGCGATCCCAGGACGAATCGAACTGCTTGCCATCCGTAAGCCAACCGGTGTACTTGACCACCACGGTGTTCTTGTCGGTCAGCTTGGCGCCGTTACCCTTGATCAGCGTCTGCGAGATCAGCGAATCAACCGAACCCTGACCGTTCATGTCAATGGACGGCTTGCCATTCTTGGCTCGCGTCACCTTCGGCAGATTGGCCGGCACATCCTTGACTTCCTCGCCAGTGGCCTTCTTCAGGTCCTTGGACTTGGATACAAACGTCATCGCCAAAATGTAAGAGTATCCGGACGAATCCTGAGCGTTGACGCCAAAGCCGATCGTGGTGTTGATCTTGGCACCCTTGATCTGGTTGTAGTAGGTCGAGGAGAGGGTCTTGGAATCCACCTTCAGCGAGCAATCCGGCGTGTTCTTGGTCCAGGTGTCCATGAGCTCGGTGCCGTCTTTAACGTTGAGCGCGATGCCTTGGGCGCAGACGCGGTCGCCCTCCTCGATCACGTCGCCATCGCCCTTTTGCAGCACCACATAGGAGCCGTCGGACACGGTCATCGGCGTATTAAAGGAGATGGTCGGCTTCTCGCCGAGCTTGCCCTTGGCGGTCACGCCGGCAATTTGCCCCTTCTTGTCAGAAGAGTCGGAAGAGGATTTCGAGTCCGAGCTCGAACTGGAGCAGGCAGCCAGCGATACGCACATCGCCAGCGAGCAGGCAAGAGCAACGGCCTTGCCGAGAGGGAATAACATAGATTTAACAGACTTACGCATGACACACCACCCTACTGGTGAACCTTGATTTTCTGCGCTCCTAGGTAATAAACAGGTGAAGATTGTAGAATGGTTAAGTTATGAGTGCTGAAGAACAGACTACAAGACCGGATAAGGGCGCCAAGCGTCCATCCCGTCATGCCAAGATCATGCGTGGAGTGGTGACGCCTATCTTCGGTCTATTGGCCGTGGCGGCTGTGGTGTTGGGGTACATGAATGCCACGATATGGAAGCCCTCCACTGAAATCACCGCTTCCGCAACCATGAGCGGCTCCCGGTATGTCGTCACTGATCCGAATGTGCTGACCTTGTTGGATCAGAATGCCACGATAACCGTGGACTCGGGATCCTCTCAGGACGAGGCGTGCGTGGCGTTGGGTTCGTCCAAGGATGTTGCCGGATGGGTCGCGCCCGAGAAGTCCTATACCCGCATCACCGGATTGGCATCATGGAGCGAGCTGAGCACCCAGAAGGGAAGCAGCACGAGTCAGGGAGCGCCTACCAGTGCCGATGACGCGGTGTCGTTCAAGGATTCCGATATGTGGACTGCCGTGAAATGCGGCACTGGGTCCGTTTCGCTGAAGAGCAAGAAGACCGGCGCCTCGACGGTAGCCATTGTGGATTTGGGCGAAAATGTCACCAACGCCAAGGTGCAGCTGCACTGGGTGCGCTCCGAAGTGCCGGACTTTGCGATGCCGTTCTATCTGTCCGGCGGATTGCTGGCCGTGCTGGCCGTACTGTGCGCCTCCGTGTTCGCCATGCCGCCGCATAAGCGCCGCAAGCGCATGGTGGAAGGCACGGCAAGCGCCGTAATTGAGGAAGAGGCACCCGCCAGCATCGCAGTGTCCGGGAAGCCGGATGGTGCAAGTCGACGTAATCGTCGCCGCCACGCCACAAATCGGCGTTCGGGCCGTGCGTCCTCGCAATCCTCGCAATCTGAAGCCACCGAAACACCGGTTATCATCGACCCAAGTTCGCGTAACCTGGTCGCCGACCAGCAGACCGGTGCCGAAAGCGGCGCTGAGCCCGGCCTCAGCGCCGGCGATAACGAATCGACTTCGGTAATCACCCCTGACGAACTGCAGGCCTACTTCTCCCGCTTGGCCCAAGAGGTCAATACCGGAGACGACTCGGCCGATGACGGACAGGAGGAAAGCTGATGAACAAGCGATGGAACAAACTGTGTGTGTCCGCCCTCGCCTGCATGGCGTTGGTCGTGCCGTTGACCGCCTGTGAAGGCCAACTGCCGACGCCGGCTGCTGATACCTCCACCAAGGTTGCGCCGGATTTGACCGAGGCGCAGGAGAAGAAGATTCGTCTGAAGATTCTCAAGACGATCGATGAAGCCGATCAGGCCAAGAATCCCGATGGGTATGCGACCGTTATGGGCGGGCCCCAGCTGGACATTCGCATCAGCCAGACCACGATCAATCAGCGTGGCGGCGGTATGTCCGAATATGCGACCATTCCCAAGGACATCGCCCAGACGGTGATTCCTACGGACGACGGATGGCCTCGCTCGGTGTTCACCATCACGACCACCACCGAAGATCAGCAGTCCAAGCGTTTGCTGGTCTTCGATCAGGAATCCGCCCAGCAGAATTACAAGCTGATGGCTATGGCTCGACTGTTTGAGGGCGCCAAGCTGCCGAAGTTCGAGATTCCGACTATTGGCTCGCAGATGGGCACCGCAAAGGATGAGAAGCTGGTGGCCGCTCCCGCCGATGCCTTGGCCCAATACGCCGATGTGCTGCAGAACGGCTCCAAGAGCCAATACGCTTCCAAGTTCGCAGACGATTTGCTGCGCCAGGAACTGGCCAATACCACGGCCAAGGTGCAGGAAGGTATGCAACGCAACAACGGTACGCAGGAGCAAAAATTCACCGCTGTGCCTGAACAGATGTGGGTGATGCGTGCTGCAGACGGTGCCGGTGATCTGGTGGTTGGCCGTATTAACGGCGAATGGACTCGCAAGGCAGGGGATGGCCGCGAATCGCAGCCGGCTTCCGACGACGAGAAGGCGCTGTTCAATAGCGACAAGTACACCAGCACCATGAAGGTCACGTATGTGAACGTGGTGGCCTTGTACATTCCGTTGGCAAGCTCCGGTGAGCAAATCACCGCCGTGGGTGCCGACCGTCAGCCGGTAAAGGTCGAAGCGCTGTAGTTGTTGCCGCCGCCCACCGCGCGGTTAACGCCCCACCACGATATGATTCATCCACCACGATGTCGGTAAGTTTTACCTTTCGCACAATGGTGCCGTTTTGAGTCACATCGTGGTGGGCGTTTTGCTACGTGGTGGGAATTTCACCGCGTAGTGGAAGAATCCCTACGTGGTGGGAATCGGCATTACAATCAATGTCAGCAAATGTGATTGTTGTTGTACGCGAATCGCGTGGAATCGGGAGGCATTATGGCAGAGCAGCAGTTCAATCCGGGAGTCTCATTGGCGGGCGCCGTCGATTTGGAGGCGCTGAAGCATCAGGTCAAGGCCAAGCCCGGCCAGGCGGGTGGCGCTCCTGCCGCTGGTGGGTACGTGATCGACACCACCGAAAACACCTTCCAGGCAATGGTGCAGACTTCTGCGACCTTCCCGATCCTGCTGCTCCTGTGGATACCGACCGATGACCGCCTGTTCCCGATGGCCCGTGCGTTGGGCGACGCGGTGAACGCCCTGAACGGCCAGATTCAGCTCTCCCGTATCGATATCTCGTCCAATCCTTCGATTGCCCAAGCGTTGCAGGTGCAGGGCGCGCCCGCACTGTTCGCGTTGATTGCCGGCCGTCCGATGCCACTGTTGCAGGGCCTTCCGGGTGACGACGAGCTCAAGCAACTTACCGACGAGGTGATTCCGAAGATCATTCAGGCCGCCGCGCAGTCTGGTGTGAACGGTACCGCGCCGTACTCGGGTGATCCTGATTCCGATGCCGCCAAGAGCGCTGGTGCCACCGGTGCCGGCGTGGGTGCTGAGCAGGTGCCGCCGGAGCATGCCGAAGCCCATCGTTTGGCCGAGGAGGGCGATTACGCCGGTGCCGCCGCCGAATACGAGCGCGTGCTCGAATCCGACCCGTCCGATGCACTGGCCGCCCGCGAACGTGCGAAGGCGCTGTTGCTGGCCCGCTCCGGGGCCGCTGATGTACGTGACGTACGTGCCGCTGCCGCCGCAGCGCCGGACGATGTGGAAGCGCAGTTGGCCGTGGCTGATATCGACATGATTGGTGGCCAGATTCAAGACGCTTTCGACCGTTTGCTGGACTTTTTGGCCGCCGGGCACAAGGCCGATATCGAGCAGGTTCGCAAGCGTCTGCTCGAATACTTCGCCATCCCCGAACCCACCGACCCGCGTCTGACCCGCGCCCGTCGTCGCCTAGCCACCCTCATGTACTAAGTGGTTTTGGCTCCCCTCTTTGAGAGGGGCTGTCGTCGTAGATGACTGAGGGGAGCTCACGAGCGTACTCGATTGCTCCCCCCTAAACCATCCGATTCTTCCCGAAATACTGCTGGAACCTTGGCCCCTCCAGCGCCAGCTCCTCCTTGAAATCATCCGCCCACTTACAGAACGGACGGTTGGCGAGACCATCGTTATTGAATCGCGCCTGATCGGTGATTTCGGTGATGCAGAATTTCGGAATCGTCAGATTGGTAACCGGCCCGGATCGTTCGGCCTCGGCTACGATGAGCGGCGCATTCGGCCCGCCGAACACATCCACGCTCCAGCCGTCTTCCTCAATCCACACGGAATACCGGTTCTTGATGATTACCGAGCCGCCGCGCTTGATGAGTTCGGCCGCGATACGCGTATCGATTTCGCGCTCGACTTCGTAGCGCGTGCCGCCCACGGACGGACCTTTGACGGTGACATATGCTTCCGAGAACCGGTCGCGGTATTCGTCCAGCACGGCCACCGGATTTACGTCGGGCGTCATGTCGACGTGAACCTTGCGCGAGACCAGCCGCACGCGCAAGGCGTAATTGTCGGCATGCACGTAGTAGCTCTGAATGATGAGGGTCGGGGCGTCGCCGTCGTCGTATTCCGCCGGCAGTTCGCGGCAGAAGAAGCGGCGTTCGTATTCGAAGTCATCTGTAGGTTCCGACATAACCCCATTGTAGAGCCGATAATGGCGATTTTCTCGTTATTTTGGCGACGTATGTGCCGCATGCAACGTGATGTGGTGTACAGTAAAGAAGTTGCTCGGGTTTGTAGCTCAGTGGATAGAGCGTCTGTCTCCGGAACAGAAGGTCGTGGGTTCGATCCCCATCAAGCCCACCAGCATGGCTTTCGGCTAACCGCCGGAAGCCTTTTGCATATTCGGCGCGTGCAAGGCTGGTGCTGGTGTCGGCAATGGCAAGGCCGGTGATGCCGGCTCGCTTGGGTCGTGGAAAAACCGTCCGGTTTGGCGAGAACGGTAGCCGAATCGTCTGGAATCGTCTGGAATCGTCTGGAATCGTCTGGAATAGCAAGGAATAGTCTGTTGATGGCCGTATGCCGAGCATCATGCGCGCTAAACGCGACTTTGCTCAGTAGACTGCTACGTAATCGGCATTGCCAATCGTTGCTGATCGTGCGATTGGTCGTAGCCGGTGGTGATGTGTACCGGCGCCGGCCGCAGCAGGTGGGCGCCCCCAAGATGAGAAGGAGCACAATATGAGCGAAAAGATGGAAGCCGTAGCCACTTCCGAGGCGCCGGCCGCGCTGGGCGCATACAGTCAGGCGGTGAAGGCCAATGGCTTCGTGTTCGTATCCGGCCAGCTGGGCATTGATCCGGCCACCGGCGAACTGGCGGGCGAGACCGCTGGAGAGCAGGCTGCACAGGCGCTGAAGAATATTAAGCACATTCTCGACACTGCCGGTACCGGCATTGAGCATGTGTGCCGCGCCACCATCTACCTGAAGAACGTCGAGGACTTCAAGGAAGTGGACGCACGTTACGCTGAGGCGTTCATCGGCTCCGTCAAGCCCGCCCGCGTGGCCTTTGGCAACAACATGATTCCCAAGGGTGCGCTCGTGGAGATCGACGCCATCGCGGTGGAGTGATTCGAACGTTTTCCCGGCGGCCCGTCTGCGCGCATGGTGTGTGCAGACGGGCCGCCGCGTATTGTGCGACGCATTCCCGGGAATGTTGCGCTGGAATCGTTGGGCGGTGGTCCGTGCCACAATAGAGACCATGGCATCCAAAGGAAAACCGTCGCCGCGTTCGGCCGTAAGCCCGCTGAGTGATGAGCAGGTCAAGCGTCTGGCCGCCCGCCACACGCTTGTGGACTCGACACAGTATTACCCGACCGGCCCCCGCACGCCCAATCAGCCGGAAATCAACGCCCAGAATCCCAAGGCCACCAAACGACTGCTGGGAGGGGTGTCCATTGTGTTCCGCGCCAGCTGCAAGACCAAGGCCTGGGGCTTGGAACAGGTGCCGGAAACCGGACCGTTCATCACCGCCGCCAGTCATGTCACCATGTTTGATGTGTTCGTGCCAATGATGAGCCTGTTCCACATGGGCCGCCGCCCCCGTTACATGGCCAAGGCCGAGATGGCGAAGTGGCCATTGATCGGCAAGTGGTTCCAGTTGGTCGGCATGCAGCCGGTGCAGCGTCATTCGGGCAAGGCCAAGCAGATCGAAGAGACCTCGATTGATATTCTGACGTCCGGCCGCCCGCTGACGGTCTGGCCGGAAGGCACCGTGACCCGCGACCCGAAAAAGTGGGTGATGAGCATTAAGGAGGGCGTGGGATATATCGCCCTTGAATCCTCGCGCAGACTGGGGCATCAGGTGCCGCTGTACCCGGCGGTGACGTGGGGTGCCGCCTCCATCAACCACTGGTGGCCATGGCCGCGCAAAAACGTGGTGATGTGCTATGACCATGCGCTCGATTACTCCGATCTGCTTGCCGACATGGACTCATGGGGTGAAGAGCCGCCTGCCGAGGCCGTGAACGAGCTGATGTGGCGCGTGCTCAAACGCATGAACACAGTACTGGAGGAAATTCGTGGCGAGCAGTTCCCCGCTGAAGGCTACTGGGACTACCGCAGTATGAGTCGTAAGCCTTGGCCTGAAGCCGGCGGCCCGTTCCCGGCTGAGAAGTAGCCGCACCGGTTCCCGTACGGGGAGCCTAGGCGAGTAGCATGGCACAAGATTGTGCCGATGAAGTTGCGCGACAAGCGAAGGTAGGAATTTGATATGGGTAAAAATATAACGGTTCTCGGTGCAGGAGCATGGGGTACTGCTTTCGGCCAAGTGCTGGCGGACGCAGGCAACACGGTGACCATGTGGGCCAAGGAGCAGCAGATTGTCGAGGGCATTCGCGATCACCACCACAACGCCGTGCGCCTGCCGTCCGTCGAAAAGTTGCCGGACAACATGACCGCCACTGGGGATCGCGCCGAAGCCGTCAAGAACGCGGACATCGTAGTCGTGGCCATCGCCGCGCAGTTCGCGCGAGTGGCACTCGTCGAATTCAAGGGACTGATTCCCGATCACGCCATCGTCGTCAGCCTGATGAAGGGCATCGAGCGTGGCACCAACAAGCGTATGGACGAAGTCGTCCGCGAATCCCTTGACTTGCCGGCCGACCGGTTCGCCGCCATTTCCGGACCGAACCTGTCCAAGGAAATCGCCGATCGTCATCCCGCCGCCACCGTGGTGGCTTGCACGAACCTCGATAATGCCACGAAGGTGGCCGAGGCATGCACCACCTCCTATTTCAAGCCGTTCGTGACCACCGACGTCATCGGCCTGGAAATGTGCGGCAGCCTGAAGAACGTGACCGCGCTGGCCGTGGGCATGGCCCGTGGTGCCGGCTACGGTGAGAACACCGCAGCCATGATCGAAACTCGTGGACTGGCCGAACTGACCGCGCTGGGCGTAGCCGCTGGCGCCGATCCCAAGACCTTCTTCGGCTTGGCCGGTGTGGGCGATCTCATCGCCACCTGTGGCTCTTCGCTGTCTCGTAACTATACGTTCGGCGCGAATCTCGGCAAGGGATTGACGGTCGAAGAGGCCACCAAGGTCAGCAACGGTGTGGCCGAAGGCGTGCCCACCACGGATGCGGTGGTGGCTCTTGGCGATCAGCTTGATGTGCCGACCCCGTTGGCGTATCAGATGAGCCGCGTGCTGAACGAAGGCATTTCCTGCTCGGAGATGCTTGCCGGACTGTTCGGTCACGAGGTTACCGGCGAATAACGAGAGAAGCGACGTATACGTGGCGTATACGTTGTACGTGCAAAGTCGCGTGGCGTATACGTCGTTGACGTGCACGAGTAGACTGGTGTGCGTCTCTTGTGCGCGGCGTTCCGAGCGCGGTTCGGTCCGGTTGGCGGTGCAAAGCATAGGCTTGAAAACGGTTGTAGTTTCAACAAAAGGATGGTTATGGCCAAGAAGCGTGTTGTGGTGCTCTATGGTGGGCGTGCAGACGAGCATTCGATTTCCTGCATCTCCACTGCCGGTGTGCTGGGGGCCATGGACACTGAACGGTTCGAGCCGATTCCGGTCGGCATCACCAAGGACGGCAAGTGGATCATCAATGGCGAAGATCCGCGTGGCTGGAACTTGGACGGCGGCGAGCTGCCGACCGTAAAGATCACCCCGGAATCGCGCCCGGTGATGCTTGACCCCTCTCGCGGACAGGACGGTTTCTTCATCGGCGAGCCCAGCCACATCAATTCCGCCGATTCCGGCTTCGGCACCAGCTTCGTCAGCATGTCCGACCCGGAAATGCACCATGTGCTGACCTCCCTTGGCCATGTGGACGCGGTACTGCCGGTGCTGCACGGCCCCTATGGCGAGGACGGTACGGTTCAAGGCCTGCTGGAAATGATGGGTGTGCCGTACGTGGGGTGCGGAGTGTTTGCTTCCGCCGCCTGCATGGATAAGCATTACACCAAGGTGGTACTGGATGCCGCCGGCATTCCCACCGCGCCCGGTGTGACGGTCGATGCGCGCAACTTCACCGCCGCCGATGTGCTTGCCGAGATCGAGGACGCCGGTCTTACTTATCCGCTGTTTGTCAAGCCTTCGCGCGCAGGCTCCAGCTTCGGTGTGACCAAAGTCGAGAAAGCCGATGACCGCGAGACCCAGCAGGATCGTCTGGCCGCCGCCATCGCCACCGCCGGCGAGCACGACTGGAAGGTGCTCGTCGAACAGGGGATTGATGGTCGCGAAATCGAATGTGCCGTGCTGTGCCCGAAGGCCGGTGACGAGCCCGAGGCCAGCTGGCCCGGCGAAATCGTGCTCGATCATCAGAACGACGACCAGTTCTACGATTTCGACTCCAAGTACATGGATGCCTCCGCCAGCCACGTGGAAGTGCCTGCCAATCTGCCGGTCAGCGTGCTTGAGGACGTGCGTGACGTGGCCCGTCGCGCGTTCAAGGCCGTGGATGGTGCCGGCTTGAGCCGTGTGGACACCTTCGTGACGCCTGATGGCACGGTGATGGTCAACGAAATCAACACCATGCCCGGCTTCACGCCGATTTCCATGTATCCCAAGGCTTGGGATGCCACCGGAGTGAGCTACACCGAACTCATCACGCGATTGATTGAGGGCGTGCTGAGGTAAGTGTGGTGCGGAATCGGCCGCAGGCCGGTTCCGCTATTGACACATCGCCCATACCTGTCAGTAATTCATGCCAAGTTTTCCTAAGTTCAACAGGCGTACAGCAAATGGCGAACGCAATTCACTTGCGCGCCAGTGTCAGGACAGATTAGGCGCATAGTTTCTTTTCTTGGATTCACGGGCCGCGCGAATGCCGCGCATACCAAGCCCGACTCCCCAGACTGTCGTCTGGATGATGTTGAGAAAAGGAACATTATGAACAACCTGCGTAAGATCGCGGCCGGCTCCCTCGCCGCCGTGCTCGCGTTCTCGATGGCCGCCTGCGGCTCGAGCAACGCCTCCTCCGATGGCACCGGCGAAAGCACCGGCAAGGCCGTCACCGTGAACGAAAAGTCCGCCAAAGCCACCTCCCTCGCCGACTTCGGCACCATGGAAGACCTCGAGAAGGCCGCCAAGGAAGAGGGCGCGCTGAACGTCATCGCCCTTCCGCACGACTGGTCCAACTACGGCGAGGTCATCGAGAGCTTCAAGAAGAAGTACCCGGAGATCAAGGTCACCGAGCTCAACCCGAACGCCTCATCCAAGGAAGAGCTCGACGCCGCCAAGACCAACAAGGGCACCGACGCCGCCCCCGACGTCTTCGATGTCGGCCAGGCCATCGCCGCCACCTCCACCGACTACTTCGCCCCGTACAAGGTGCAGGCCTGGGACAAGATCCCGGACACCGCCAAGGACGCCGACGGCGCCTACTACGCCGACTACACCGGCATCATGTCCGTGGGCTGGAACGCCGACAAGTACGGCGACATCAGCTCCCTGGACGACCTGCTCGACCCGAAGTTCGCCGGCACCGTGGCCCTCAACGGCAAGCCCGCCGAGGCTGGCGCCGCCTTCAACGGCTACCTGATGGCCAACCAGCTCGCCGGTGGCGACATCAACAACCTGCAGCCCGGCCTTGACTACTTCAAGAAGCTCAAGGAAGCCGGCAACCTGACCACCGTCGACGTGACCAACGGCACCATCGACTCCGGCCAGACCGGCGTGGTCTTCGACTGGACCTACAACCAGGCCTCCTACAAGAAGGAGCTCAAGGACAAGGGCGTGAACTGGAAGTACAAGACCTTCCCGAAGGCCCAGGTCGTCAGCTACTACAACCAGGCCATCAACGTGGACGCCCCGCACCCGGCCGCAGCCCGCCTGTGGGAGGAATACCTGTACAGCGCCGACGCCCAGAACGACTGGTTCAAGGGCGGCGCG
>OHSK01000116.1_pt1 | contig 56734 bp, 54 predicted proteins | sample 1578701 | NCBI WGS metagenome assembly OHSK01 (sample SAMEA3879503, study PRJEB24766) | human gut metagenome | biome: human-associated habitat; feature: feces | place: USA | collected 1985/1987
CAATGTTCATTTTCAGCTGTGCTGAATATAATCACTCAAGATTCCGAGAGATTATATATCTTTGTTCCGGATATATCATTTCTTGTGGCTTTATTCCATATCTCCACAAGTGAAATATCTTTCGATTGTTCTGATGATAATGTTTCCAATGTTTCTGTATGTATTACATTACCGTTTTCTCCACCATCTTTAACAACAAAAGATACATTTTCTGCCTCGTTGCCACCATTATTGGTTACTGTTATTAAATCCTTATTTTTCGCTGTAACAGCAAGGTCACTTGTTACCGTTTCAATCGTTTGTTTCATTGTCAACTGCTGTTCAAATGTTTCATCCGATGTAACGGAAGCCGTAATATCCGAAGTAGTAAAGTCTGCCGGAACAGAAATCAGTATCTCCTGTTCACTCTGCATACCAGCAGCTAGTTTATCTACGAACGGCCCCTCATACAACACATTTCCGGAAGCATCTTTTACTGTAATTTTCACGTGGTTCAAATCGGTTGTACCGGTATTTGATACAGTAATCAAAATAGGATTTTCTTTGTCCGTACCAAAACTCAGAACATCATAAGCAATATTGGTAACCTCCGCCTGACTCCGTTTGGTCTCATTTTTATATTTTAATACCGTCGCACCATATGGATTTTCTTTTGAAGTATCCACTTCCTGCTCCGTATAAACAACTCCCGGTTCTTCACTATTTTTTAAGAGTGCAAAACCACTGACATAGCCCCCATCTTCGGTAAGCGCAGCAGCAACAGATTCCTCTCCTATCTTTTGTTTATAAATTTCGCTATTAAAATTATCCTGCCCAATCCAGTAGACGGCATCTTCATATACATCATACGAAGAACTGCAGGCAATCCTCAAATTTTCTGTCTCCCCACCGGCATAACGCATAAGCGTTCCATCCTGAATAAAGTAAATCTTTCCATCGATGCATTTTACTGCCTGCATTCCGGTATCCGCAGTTGCGATTGTTTCACCATTTACCAAAAGAGTCTCCCCCTGAACCATAGCCAGTGAAAATTCGTCTCCAACATAACCATACGCAAAGTCACTGATTGTATCATCGGTACGGTATAATTCTTCCGGAGCAGACCAACTGTCCTCAGTCAATTTACTTCGATAAATCTTTGTCTTACCTTCTTCCAACAATGCATCACCAGAAGAATTTTCGCCCCAAACGGCATACAAATCTGTTCCGTCTGACGCAAACTGGTATTTATAACTCCATTTTTTTCCTGCTTCACGCAATGTAACAACCTTATCGAAAGTTTGGCTTTCTTCATCATATCTTACAACTTTTAATGCCAGGTGCTGCAGGATTTCCTCCTCGGACATATCTTCCGTGATTGCCACATCACTGTTTTCGTACATCACATAAGTAAATCCATTGTGAGAAACCATCTGTGCTGCCGTATCCAGCCGCCCCGTCTTGTCAACCGGTTTGCCATCACTCCATGCACCATTCTGATACAAACGGTACATCAATGTTGTCTGACCGCCGGCATTTTCCTCGGTATCATCCAAATAAGTCATAAGTGCCGTTCCATCCGCAAACGTCGTTATCGCCGGCTTTGCATTTTCATAAACAAGCGATTCCTGTGCCGAATCCAGCAAATTCTGACTCTTTTTAACCGATTGAATCTCTTTTTTTGTCACAGGCGCACTTCTCTTATACGTCATTTTGCTGATACTTTTTGTCGTCTTACCTAAGTTTGGATACAACTCCAATCGGGAAAACTTCCAGTCTTTATACCCTGACAATCCTGGCACTATCGTATCTGCCTGAATATAAAGTTTACCGGTCAGATAAGCCGACACGGAATTCGAAAAACTCCTCCATGGGAAAGAGGCTTTTCCACCGATTTCTCCCTCAATACCACCTTTTATATCAACAACTACCGCGTCCGCGCCCAAAGTGATATGCGGCTTGATTGCAAGATTTAACTCTCCACTTGGTGTAATGACTTTTTGCGGATTCATCGTAAGGCAGATTTTTCCATCGACGCTTCCGGAAACACCAAATTCCGAATACACAATCCACCAAAGCGGCACTTTTACACTTCCGCCGGCTTCCAGTGCCGCTGTCATGCCACCTTCTTCAAAGCCGATTACACTGCCATTATCATCTAATTTTAGTTTTACATACCCCACCGCATTACCATCTACATGAAACGCCGCACTTCCGTTTACTTTCTTTAACTTTCCTCGAAGTTTGGAAAACTGATTCCATAATTTCGTCGTATTAACTTTCCCACCACAAGATTTAACCAGTGATTTTACTTTCTGATACGATTCACGCCAATAGGTGTCATTCGGGTCTTTTTTCACAGTGGCACTATTATTCGACTTAATTCCTAATAATACTTCCGCCGTCTTGTTCTTGACATCAATATTCACTGTCATGTTAGCAGCATCGAAAAAGGATAAATCCATCGACATCTTTTGTTTAAAAATATTGAATGTATTGTTCCCAATACTGATTTCCGGTCCTTTTAATTCGGCTGATCCAAGGTTTGAAAAATTAGGCAATGACTTTTCAATATTGGTAATGTATTTCTTGTCTTCAGTGCTGATAACAGGCGTTGGAGTAGGCTTTGATGTCGGCGTAGGTGTTGGTGTCGCCTGCGACGAACCTCCTCCCCCATTTGCTGTAACTTTTCCTGCATAACTCCAAAGATTAGAAGAGGAAAGATTTAAATGCAAAGCGGGCCGAACCGCAAAATGATCATAGTTGACATCATAACCATCGTAAACGCCGCAGCCAATAAAATACACATAGGATGCATCATCACTAAGTCTGCCCGGCGACCGCAGCCACCAATCGTCGTTCCCCTCGTACTCCGTACCCATCCATGTCGACGCTCCGCACTCCTTTGCATATGCTGTATTTTTTGCTTCTCTTGTTTCACTGTCGGCACGAAACTCGCCATTAAATCCATAAACCGTATTACATGCTTCTGCAATGGACAAAAGATACACTTTATCTGTGGTATTTGCTCCACCTTCTGTTCCATAGTATGGATTATCCTCGTTCACAACGATTGTGTTCCTTATTGCAGCCTGTTCTGCTGATGTAAATGCCGTATTTAAAAATGTACCATTCAACCAGGTACGAAGAGTACACGTCGCCCATGTCACACTTGTACGTTCCTTGTTATACGGCTTTGCATCCAGATTTTTATCCGCCAGCAAAAAGGCATCATTTCCATTCACGGAAAGGACTCGCCATTTAATTGGCTCTTTTTGGTCATTCTGGTCAGCTTTTCCATCGCCATTTGTATAATTCTGCCAATATTTGCCAAAACAGATGCAATCCCACGTTGTTACACCATTTCCATCGGTGGTTGGGCTTTGCAAACTAACTGCGGCCTTAGCCGGAGTGGATTGTTCCAGCGTAATCTCGCACAGGGATAACACCATTACCAATGCAAGTAATCCTGCCAACAGGCGTTTTGTCTTTCTCTTCATAATGATTCCTCCTCAACTCAATGCTTCAACCTTCATTCTAAATCTCTAAAAGAAGCCCTTCTAATATGTGCCTTAAACGCACGGTTCCTGCTCTTACACTTTCTTTGGTTTCAAACACAATTTTATTTCCAATATTAACTACATATTTTCTTCCATATTTCTTAATTGCAATTGGAACAACCGGTTTTTGAGAAACTTGTGAAACATATACAGCCCCTTTTTTTAATGGCAGTAATAATTGTTGTGTCCGATTTCTAGTTCCTTCAGGGAATATCACAACATCTTCCCCATGTACGAGATTATGTATTAACACCGAAATAGCTTCTTCACAAGATTTTTTATCCTCTCGCTGCACAAATATGGTTCCAATATTTCGTAGAATTCCACCCCACATACCAGACTCACATTCCTTTTTTATTAGGAAATGTGGCATCCTATTTTTTAATACGATATGCATAAGTGGAATATCAAATGCTCTTTTGTGATTGCATACAAATACAACATTTTGATTTATAGGAAATTTTTCATATCCTCTTACATCAATTTTAATCCCCCACAAAATCACCCTTCCTATAATGCGCACTAATATTTTGCGAATTTTTTCACACCTTAACAGCTTAGTTTTATCAAAGGGTAATTCCACATAATAATCCCGAAGTTGACTTATATATGCTTCCTTATCATAAATTGTCATCTTTTCTATTTCATGAATGGATTTTCTGTCATCCCCATGTTCTTGTATCATTTCACTTCCTTCACCCTTTCATATAATTCCTTAAAACTATTTACCCTGCACACATCCAAATCATGACACTCCAGATTCCATGCAGCCGTATAACAAATCACCTGATTGTTTTTACGCACCTCATAAAGATTTTCCGGGCTGTCATCTACCATAACATCAATGTTGTTTTCCTTGCAGACGCGCAATTTATCCACTCCGCTGCCTTTTTCCTCGCAAAAAATAATGTCGTCATAAGTCATATGGTTTTTCCTTAACCAATGCCTTAACATCCAGCGGAATAATTTGCCGGTAATTCCGGTTTCTGTTGTGTGGACTCTGCTCGTTATAATTACAACTCGGTGTCCTTCTTTTCTTAATAAATTAACAACTTCCGCAGCATCTTCTGTCATCGGTTCTTTCAGACAATATTTCCAAATATACTTAATCCAGAAGGACTCTCTCTGTTTTTTCGTACATTCAAATACATCCTGTACCTCAAACATATCTGGATTTTTAATGGATATTCCATACTTTTTCTGAAAATATCTTTTTCCTTCCCTTAACTGAAACGTGCGAATATCCACTAAAACCCCATCCACATCTAATCCAATATTCATAGGTCTTCTCCTTTCAACTTTTTCTCTAACTGCTTAAACAATTCCTGTTCGTCACAATTTAATGGATTCAATGGCTCTTGTACCGTAATATTTAATGGATATCTTTTATGCTTCTTCCAATTAAACAATTTAGGAAACTTTTCATGCCTTGGATATATTTCAAATCCGCCCTCTATGTATATTGGCAATATAGAAATACCCGTATCCTTTGCAATTTTTATAACGCCTTTTTTTAACGGAAGCAGACCACCATCACGGGAGCGGGCACCTTCGGGAAATATAATTGCATTTGACCCATTTAATAAATGTTCTTTCACGCAGTCAATCTCCGGGTGTGTTCCTCGTTCTCTTTCAACAGGAATGCACCGTAACAAACGAAAAAAGCGCTTAGAATCCAATCTCCGCTCTGCCGCTGCCAATGTCACAAATTCTTTTTTTCCTAATGTCTTTCCAAGAGCAGACAAAATCCATACGGGATCCAAATAACTCGTATGGTTCGAGCAAATAATATAAGTTCTCCCATTCTCGATATAATTTAATCCCGATATATTAAAATGCCATAAGAATTTTGCTGCTTTCAACAAACTACTCAATAATAGCTTATCTTTCTTCTTTTCCTTAATTACCTCACTTTGTTTCTCGTCCTTATTTAATAACAGGTACTTATGATAAAAATCTTTTTTTTCGTCCCTCTCACTCAAAGTTGGATAAAACTGTATTTTTAAAGGATATCGTCCTCCTTTCCGAATCATATGCGGAAGCTTTTGATTCTTCGGGTATATCTCATATGCTCCTTCAATCCTGACCGGCAATATAGGAACATCTGCCTCCAGTGCAATCTTTTCAGCACCGGATTTAAATTCACCTATTTCCCCATCCGTTGTTCTTGTTCCCTCCGGGTGAATCAAAATCACCTTGCCCTGTTGCAGACATTCAAGGACACGTTTCAAAGCAGGACTTGTATTTGCTCCTCTAGCTACCGGTATTCCACCCGTAAGCCTCAGACCTCTTCTGGATATACCGGAATCTAAATGCTCCTGTTTTGCCATGCAGCAAAAATCTTCAAGTTTTATTTTTTGCTTTCCCGCAGCCATAATCCACATCCCATCTAAATGACTTTGATGGTTTGCACAAATAATATAAGGTCCTTTCTGCGGTATGTGCTCCACACCGCTCACTTCAAACTTGTAAAACAACTTAGTAAACCAGCCAAACACCGATAACACAAATCGGTCCCCTATGTGCCGTTTCATTGGATATTGTTCCACATCATATGCCACGGTATTTTGAGCATTTTCTCCCTGATGCTCAATCATCTCACACAATTGCTTAACCGTTAATTGAGCGGAAATACGATTTGTTAAATCCACACCAAACTGTTTTTCGATTTCTACACATAGTTCAAACAAATTCAAGGAATCAATTGCTAAGTCATCCTCTAATACAGACTCCTCCCGAATCACTTGTTGTACACCAAATGACTGCAATATTTGTTCTAGCTGCTTATACGTATCCAGTTCTTTCTCAGGATATTCAATCTGGCTTTTATTTTCGCCCATCACCTGTTTATTACGCAGTTTATATCTTTGGACTTTACCAATGGATGACAATGGTATCTTATCAATAAACTGCACATCTGCAATCCGGTAATCACCGCCAAGTTCTTTTGACCGATTCATGAACTGGTTCTTTACCAAAGCGGTATCTTTTATCAAATCCTTTTCCAAGAAAAAAATTACTTCATCATAGCCGGCTTCCTCTACCGGAATACCTACGCATGCTGCCATAACATTTTCCGGGATACAATCCTCATACAAATTTTCTAACTGCTCAGGCGTTACTTTCTCTCCATTTCGAAGGTGAATACTTTCCTTACTTCTTCCGGTAATATATACATATCCTTTTGAATCACAATATCCTAAATCTCCTGTTTTAAAATATCCATCCTCATAAGCTTCTTCTGTTGCCTTTTCATCCCGGAAATATCCTTTCATATGACATGGCGTTTTTACCTGAATCTCTCCAATTCCATTTGCGTCCGGATTTTGAATCCGCACCGAAATTTCTGGAAACGATGTCATTTTCCCAATAGAATCCGATGGAAATCTGTCATAAACCGTTGTCGTAAGCATTGGCAGATTCATTTCCGTTGAGGCATATGTATTCATCCAGTAGTAACCCATCCTCTGAAAAAACAAACCTACTTCCCTGCTGCACTTTCCGCCACCAGTTCCTAAAAATTTCATCTTTCCACCAAATACCTGCTTATTAATTTTTCTAAAGAAGAAATTTCCAGCTTTGATATGTAATTTTTCGTTTAACCAGCCACAAAAGGAAAGCATTTTCATTGCAAACTTTTTGTTATTTAGCTGACTTACTATCTTCGTATGAAATGTTTCATAAACTTTTGGTACCATTCCAAATGCATTTGGCTTGTACTTTTGGAATCCATCCATTAATTTTATTGAGTTTGTATTTTCGAGCAGTCCAATCTGTCCTCCGCCCAAAAACAACGCAAAAAAAACTGAAAAACCAGAAACATGAAACATTGGAAACACTAATAGGTACCGAATATCATTTGTTCCAAATGCGCGAAGAAGCAACTCCGCTGACTTCATCTGTGCCTCATATGTTATCATGACACCTTTGGGTTCACTTGTTGTTCCTGATGAATATAGAATAGCAAGCACATCATCATCGCTGTCTTTTGATGGCTCAGAAAAGTATTCTCTATCAAGAAACAAATCACCTGTTTTTATATTAAAAACCGGATATTTTTGTGTCCATTTATAAGCATACTTTTGATAAATTTCTTCATTACATACAATGCCGCTAATATCTGATTTTTTTACCAAAAAATCCAGTTCTTCCTCAGGCAGTTGTGGATTCAATACTACGCTTACTAGTTCCGAAATAGCAAGTGCAGTTACCGCAATACACCCAAATGGAGACATCGGTGTTAATACAAGTACACGGTCCTTTCTGTGCAGTATACTTTTCTGAAATTTTTGTATTAATAATTCACATTTTTGTCCAAAAGACCGATACGTTATATCTTTCTGTGTTCCATCTGATTTTATGTAAGTCAAAAAGACTTCTTCTGCTTTTTTTTCATCACATATATTGTATATTTTCTCAATAAACAGATTTCGTATCGCATTATCAGTTTTTTTATTTGACATCTTGTTACCCTTCCGTCACGCTGTCATCATAATCCTGTGTTACGCCAAGTTCACCATCTACATAAATTCCATCTGTTCCAATGTCATCAAATACAATTTCCTTTTCCTTGGTTTCCTCTGTATCCCGGATCAGCATAAAGGATGCCGACAATTCCGTACTATATGGATCCTTTTTTTGAAAATACATGTAAGAACTTCCATAAACTTGTACATGCCCTCCAAAACTGTATTTCCGATCATAGAAACGAGATGTAGAACCATCATACTCAAACCCTTCATAACTTACATTATTCCCAGTTTCATCTGTAACAAGCCCTAGTGAGTATTTTTCTTCATCTTTGTACCAATAAGAGATTTCGCTCTCCTGCTCTTGATATGTATAGTATTCTTCAGCAGACAGATTTCCTACATATACTAAAGATTGCTCAATTTGATTTTCCTTCATTTTCGCCAACTTTCCCAACTTAGAAACACCTCGTCCTCCCACTTTAGAATCAGACGTTTTTGTACCCAAGGAATATTCTGAAACTGAACCATCTGAGCAAAAAAATCCTATTCTTGATATCTCCTGATCCTTACCTATCAAATCATCATCTTTCAAATATCCAAAATAAGCAATAACATCCTTTTCAAATAATTCTGAAAACTTCATTGTGTTATCTACCGCATTAATTCCGCCATCATTTACATCCGTCTCATTTGCCCCGCCACATCCGGTCATCATAAGCATCATACTGCACATGATAGCAAGTACTGAAAAGATTCTTTTTTTCATATTCTTCAACTCCTTTTTCTCACCGTTATAAACCTAGTTATAAAGTTTCGCATTGGTAATCAGCATATAACTGTCGTAAAATCCCACTGTATCTTCATCTGAAACTGCTACAATTTTTACATACTTAGCATGATTAATAGAAACATCAAATGCAATTGCTTTTGTTTTATAATTCATCTTAGGTGATTGATAAATCAAAACACCATCTGCAATAATCTGAACCCACGTACCTATATCATCCAAAATATCACCATCGCGTATAATACTTCCAGACAATTTATTGTATTTCCCTGCTAAATAATATTCAATATATCTATTTCCACTTGTATTTGCCTCAACCTTAATCGGATTCGTAATCGAATTTCCCCAACGATCTTTTAATGTGCCTTTATACAGTACCTTCTAAAACAATCTTATCATCCTGCATTTTTGCCGAATTTATCTTTAATTCAAGTATTTTTTCCTTTCCGTTAGCATTAAAAAGATTTGTAATTTTTTTGCTTTTCACTTTACAAAGAAACTTGTCTCGATTTTTTGGTGTATTTCTATGATACTCATAGACTATTCCTTTGTTCTTTTTAAAGAAATTTTTGTACTGCTTTTCTGTAATCCATTTCCCATTTAATTGAGGTTTTCGCACTGTACATGAATCGTCGTACCAACGATATCCAATTTCGCCTATTTTCTTCAGTTTTCCCTGCTTATTGATGGCATACATGGAATTATTATTACTTGTTCCACCATCATAAAGTATCAGACATTTTTTGTTTGGCAGATAAGTCACATTCTGTTCCGCTTGTATTATCACACTATTTCTTTTCGTGATATTCGCTAATTCTTTTACTTTTCCATCTCTATATGTAAAAATACAATTTAACGATTTACTTTGCTCATGCACAAAACCCGTTAATAATTCCGGGACACCGTCCTTATTTATATCAAGAACGATAAAAGAATTATCTCTACTGGCATCTGTGGATTGTAAATATTTGGCATATGCTTGTTTTGCCTGTTGTGCTTTTGTTTTCGCATGAAGAGTTGTATTACACAAAACAATGCAAAAACCTGCAAGTATTACTAAAAATAGAATATGTTTTGTTTTTTTCATCATTTAAATTTCCTCCATCTTTCTTGTAACCAGGGGCGGGAACCGCCCCCGGTAAAGTTATTTATTAATTATAGACTTGGGCATCTGTAATCATCATGTCATGACTTCCCCATATATCGCCTGTAGAAACTGCCATTATCTTAATATATTTTGCATGGGAAATTTCAATATCAAATGGAATTGCTTTTGTCTTGTAATCCATTTTCGGTGATTCATAAATCTTAACTCCATCTGCATAAATCTGAACCCATGTAATTTCATCATCTTTCAATTCCTTTGAACGAACAATGTTTCCAGACAATTTGGAATATTCCCCTCCGAGATAATATTCAATGTAACGGTTTCCTCTATCATTTGCTTCAACTAAAATTGGATTTGTCACCACATTATCCCATCGGTCTGTTTTTGTTCCTTCATAATTTTCCGCACAACTACTATCAAACGGCGTTATATCCCACAAATTCTTCCACAGTTCCACATACTGATAGTGCAGTGTTGTATTTCCTACCCCGTCCTTTACACAAATTGTATAATATCCCGGTTCTGCTGCCTGAAATGTGGGTGCCGCACTATCTAATGCTGTATATACGGCCGGATTCGTATTATTCAAATATCCTTTGGCAAAACCCATATACGAAATTCCATTTGCGTCTGAAGCACTTGCCGTAACCGTTGCCACTTTATTTGACACAGTATAACCTGACTGTACATCCGGCAGATGTCTATCAATGCAGTTCACACTGATATTTCGGATGGTATACTTGTTCTTTTTGTTTTTAACCCGCACAGAATACCAGCCATTTGACGACGCGCTGAATTTTCTTGGCTTTGTTATGTTTTTGGCTTTTTTCCAATACTTATTCGCTGATTTTGTTACCTTCCCGGCACGCCATTTTATTTCTTTAATTTTGCTTCTCTTATTTAATTTAACGGCTACACTGACATTTCGATTGGTAGGGGTAACGATAGACGGAGTTAAACTAAAACCGGTTCCTTTTGCCTTTTTGGCGGCGTTTACCGGCATCGTCATTGCCAACATACCCGCTACTGCTGTTACTCCAAATAAAATCACTTGTTTTTTCATGTTTCTATCCTCCATTTTTACTTTTTTGCCCCATTTGGGTCAACTGCTGTTGCTTGGTTTTTATTTACTTCAATTGGAATCCATTTTCTTTTCCAATCAAAATTCACTACAGACTATTCTTCCTTTGATTCGCTATCGTAATCTTGCATTGTACTTGGTTCTCCATCTATATAAATTCCTTCTGTTCCAAGCTCATCAAATACAACTTCTTTATTTTTTGTCTCCTCTGTATCACGAATCAGCAAAAACTTATTTTCATTTTGAAACAGCATATAAGAACTCTGGTACACTTCGATATGCCCCATAAAATACACGTCGTCTTCCGCACTCGGATATCCTGCATATTCGTAAACAAAACCTTCTCGGGATACATAATTCCCTGTTTCATCCGTAATAAGATTAAAATGATACCACTTTTCTGATTTGCTATAAAATGCAACCTCACCTTCTTTTTCTTCATATGTACGTAACCCATCTGTATTTACCAACGACTTTAATATTTCGTCATCTTGCATTTTTGCAAATTTTCCCAATTCTCTGCCTCTATAGCAATCACTTCCAAGCCAATAAGTTGTTACCATTCCCTCTTTCCCATCAGTAGTAAAAATTTTCATTAAACTTATCTCACTATCTTTACCAATTGGATCATCCTCTTTACGAATTCCCGTATATACAATCACATCATCCTTAAATAATTCAGAAAAGCAAATGATATTATCATTGATTCCACCATCATTTACATCTTCTTCTCTGTTTGTATCACATCCTGTCGTTATCAATAATGTTAAACACATTACCAAAAAACATATCCAACTTTTTCTTTTCATATAATTTTCCTCCTTCTTTCCACTTTTTCCCATGCCCGCTTCCACTATAGCACATTTTGTTCTATAAATCAATAGTCCATTTTGTTCTGTGAGTATGAATTTTATTCCTACCTCTTTATAATAATAAAATATGCGGTGGAACATTATACAAATGGATTGGAGGCTTTGAGATGAAATTACAGCGTCTCCGTGACTTGCGGGAAGACCACGACCTTAAGCAAACGGATATCGCTGATTATTTACATATTAGTCAGCGAACTTATTCTCATTATGAAACAGACAGTAGAAGCATTCCTTTGGAACAATTGATCCGCCTTGCAATATATTATGAGACAAGTTTGGATTATCTTGCCAATCTTACGGATAATAAAAAACCTTATCCACACGGCAAACACGCGCCTAAAAAATAACAAAAACAGCCTGGAGTAACTTTGAGGGGTCACCTCACAAAATTGCTATTCCAAGCTGTTTTTTATATAAATGTAACTACCCATCAACTAAAATCTATCCCTATTCCTTCTCCTTTGGCAGCACCAGATTCGCGATGATTGCAATCAAAAATACCGTTGCCACACAGTTATCCGCGAAAACATTCTGCACGACGTCCGGGAAAATGGAGAAGATTTCCGGCACCTGCGTAAAGCCGATTCCCACGCTGAGCGAAAGAGCTGCGATCGTGATGTTGCGCTGGCTGAAGCCACAATTGCTGATCATCTGAAGACCACTGATCACGATATTTCCAAACATAATGATCGTACAGCCACCGAGAACAGCTTCCGGAAGTGTGTTAAGCAATGCACCGAAAATTGGGAATAATCCGGCGAGGATCATGATTCCCGCTCCGGTTGCGATTGTAAAACGGTTGATTACTTTTGTCATCGCGATCAATCCGACATTCTGGCTGAACGATGTGATCGGAAGACATCCAAACAGTGCGGAAAGAGAACTGATGTATCCGTCACAGGCGATCGAACCGGTGATCTCTTTATCCGTTACTTCACGGTTCAATGCCGATGCCGCAAGCGCAGATGTATCTCCGATCGTCTCCGTCGCAGAGACAAGGAAAATCAGGATGACCGTCACAATCGGTCCGACGTGAAATTCCGGGGTAAATGGCATAAAACGAGGGATTGCGATAACTCCGCATTCTTTCAATGCCGAAAAATCCACGATGCCCATGCATGCAGCTACGATATAACCAACGACAAGGCCAAATAAAACCGATAATTGTTTAAAATAGGATTTGGCAAAAATCTGAAAAAGCAGGCAGGAAAGCAATGTGATAAAGCCCAGCAACAGATTTTTCCAAGAGCCAAAATCCGAAGAACCGGAGCCTCCGCCAAACGATGTTGCGCCGACCGAAAGAAGGGAAAATCCAATTGAGGTAACGACACTTGCCGCCACGATCGGGGATACAATCTTTCTCCAGTATTTAGCAAAAAGTCCCAAGGTACCTTCGACAAGACCACCGACCAGTATCGCACCCACGACACTTCCGTAGCCGTATTCCGGTCCGATCACACAAAAGATACTCACGAAAGTAAAACTGATTCCCATTACGATGGGAAGACCGGATCCAATCTTCCAAAGAGGGAAGAGCTGGATCAGACTGCCGACACCCGCGATCATCATCGCACATTGGACAAGATTGGTCGTCTGTGCCGCAGACAGCCCACAGGCACCTGCAACGATCAAAATGGGAGCAATGTTCGCTACAAACATCGCCAATATATGCTGCAATCCAAACGGAATGGCTTTGCCGACCGGCACCTTACCATCCAGTTTGTAAATATTATCAATGCTTTTATCGTGATTCATCGTATTCTCCTCCAAAAAATCTATCGAAATGTAATCTCACCCGTCTTACTGTCCATCGCATCTACAATTGCCAAAGATTCCAGCTGAACCCCTTTTTCACGAATTCTCTTACCGCCCTCCTGGAACCCTTTTTCCACCGCGATACCGATTCCTTCAACCGTCGCTCCGGCACTCTGAACAAGATTGATCAACCCTTCCAGGGCACAGCCATTGGCAAGGAAATCGTCGATCAAAAGGATATGATCGTCCTTTCCGATATATTTTTTGGAAACGATAACATCGTAAACTTTCTTATGGGTAAATGATTCTATCTTTGTAGAATAAACATCTCCGTCAATGTTGATACTTTGCGATTTTTTGGCAAATACAACCGGTACATGAAAATGTTGTGCCACGATACAGGCGATGCCGATTCCGGATGCCTCAATCGTCAGAATCTTATTGATCGGCTTGTCCGCAAACAACCTTTTAAACTCTTTTCCCATCTCGTTAAACAGATCTGTGTCCATCTGATGATTTAAAAAACTGTCAACCTTTAATACATTGCCCTCTTTCACGATACCATCTTTTCGGATTCGTTCTTCTAATAATTTCATAATCTCTCTTCTCCATTCTGAAACTTTTCACTTTTGCAGGTCCCGGAGGCAAAAACGATGTCTTACAGACACGATTCTGTCTCGCCCCAAATATCATGAAACTATTATACAAAAATAACCGCCATACGACAACCCTTTTATTCCTTTTTTTCCTGAATTATCGGTCTTAATTTCCGGATGCAGTAAGCATAAGCCGGAATCAGGAAAATATCCGCAAGAATCCAGGCAATCGGACTGGCGAGGCAGGCTGCCACAAAACCAAAGCGTGCTACAAATCCGAAACCGACGATACTTCGTCCAACCATCTCTGCCACACCCGCAAAGATAGCAAGTTTTCCAAACCCAAGTCCCTGAATGGCAAAACGAATAATATTGACAAGTGCCAGCGGGATAAAGAACAAACTATTGATGATCAAAAGTTTTGCTACATTCGCTATTATTTCTACTTCTGTAGAATCAACAAAAAGCAGGGCAAAACTCTTTCCAAATAAAATCATGACAATCGCTGCGACAACGCTGTAACCGGCTGCCACAAAACTGCATTGCACCATTCCTTTGGTGACACGATCCAGCTTTCCGGCACCGAGGTTTTGCCCGGCATACGTCGCCATCGTCGAGCCAAACGCATCAAACGGACAGCAAAAAAACATACTCAATTTTCCACCGGCTGTCATGGATGCGACAACGACAGAACCCAGTCCATTGACCGCCGTCTGCAGGATAACGCTTCCGATCGCGGTGATCGAATACTGCAGCCCCATCGGGATTCCCATGCCGCAAAGTCTTGCCACAAAATGTCCACGCCATCTCCATTCCTCACCATGCACGCGGAGGATCGGGAACTTTTTGATCAGATAGATCAAGCAGCATACGCCGGAGATCGCCTGTGCCAGGACAGTTGCACCTGCCGCACCTGCCACACCAAGATGCATTCCGGCGATGGCGATGATATCGAAAGCAATATTTAACACGGACGAAATCACCAGAAAGATAAGCGGACTCTTGCTGTCACCGAGAGAACGCATAATACCGGAAAGCAGGTTATAAAGATACGTAACCGGTATTCCGATGAAAATAACGATAATATACGCATAGGATGCGTCAAGTATATCTTCCGGTGTATCCATCCACACTAAAATATTACGGCAGAGCAGGCTGACCGTAACCGTCATCACAACGGCAAAAATAATTGACAGCCAGACACTGTTTGCTACATAATAACGTAACTGTTTTTCATCTTTGGCTCCGAATTTCTGTGCAACCGGGATGGCAAATCCATTGCACACTCCCATACAGAAACCGATAATCATAAAATTTATCGAACCGGTGGCACCCACAGCCGCAAGAGCCGATGCGCCTAAAAATCGTCCAACGATAATCATATCAACCAAATTGTAAAACTGCTGAAACAACATTCCGAAAAAAAGCGGAATCGCAAAGCCTAAGATCAAGCGGATCGGGGATCCCTTTGTCATGTCTTTCATGTGTGTGCCTCCTTTATTTTTCTAAATTGCTGTAACAGTATACAAAAAAATTTTTCGCTTGTAAAGAAAATTTCTCAATTTTATATTTATTTAATCTTTTTAATCCTTTTGTTATTGAATTCTTATCGCCAGCTTTTTGGAAATACGTACCCTTCGCGGCTGGTTAACGTATCAAACCGATACCCTTTTTCCTTGATCATTTCAAGGATTTCCGGTAATACAGCCGCTGTATTTTTCATCGTGTTGGAATCATGGAGCAAGATAATAGGATTATCATATTTATCCAGATCTTTTTTTACATTTTGGTAGATGCTTGCCATCGGAACTCCCACAGCAACCGAATCCTCACCCGATACATTCCAGTCAAAACTCGTAATCTTCTTTTTTTGCAATTCTTCCATCAGATCATCCACGAGCAGACACACATAACCGTTGTTACTCCCCCACGGAAAACGATGCAGAGAAACCGGCTTTCCGATTACCTTCTCGATCCTCGTCTTGCATTTTTCAAAATCATTCCAGAAATACTCCTTATTGCAGTACATTTCCTCCTTTTTATGACAATACGTATGTACTCCGACACTGTGTCCCTCCTCAATCTCGCGCTTTACGATTTCCTCACGCTCTTCGGTAATTTCCTCGCCGATCAGAAAAAAGGTCGCCTTCGCATCATATTTCTTTAATGTATCCAAAATCCCCGGCGTAATCTCGCTGGGTCCGTCGTCAAATGTCACATAAGCGACTTTCTCTGCCGGCTTCGGTCCCGTTACCGTTACGTTTTCTACTTTTGTAGAACTGTTTTTCTGCCATTGCCACCCGATCAGCACCAAAAGGGCTGCTACTCCAAAACCATACAATACTTGCTTCATATTCTTCGCCTCACATTTTGCAAAACTCTCCTATTATTAAAGTATGCAGAAATAAAAAAAACGTGAACAGAGCCACTCTGCTTAACGACTACAGAGCGGCTCCATTCAATTTATTTTTACAAAAGAATTCACAATTTAACCTTTTACAGATCCAAGTGCTACACCACGGATGATGAACTTCGATAAGCAGAGGTATACGATGATCAATGGAATGATCGCGATACCAAGTACCATATATACTTTACCTAAATCAAAGTTACCATTTGCCTCGGCGTTGAGGCCGGCGATAACAAGTGGAAGTGTTGCATTTTTGCTGTTGGTATCCATCAACAGCTGTGGAAGGAAGTAGTTGTTCCAGGATGCTACAAACTGGAAGATCAACTGTACTGCCATTGCCGGTTTTAAGATTGGCATTGCCACAAAGTTAAAGATGTAAAATTCGTGTCCACCATCGATTCGACCGGCTTCTACAATCTCCATCGGCAGGGAACTCTCCATATACTGCTTGATAAAAAAGAATACACCCGGTGCCGCGAGAGTAGGGAAGATCAATGGCAGAAGATGATTGTACAATCCTGCGGATTTTACAAGGTCTACATATCCAAGTGCAGATACCTGGGTAGGTACCATCAAGACAAACATGATGGCGATAAACGCTGCTTTTTTCAACCGGAAATCATACGCATATAAACCATATGCTGTGAGGGCTGCGATATATACACTTCCCACACAGGTAATGGTTGCGACGATAAAACTGTTTCCCATCGCCTGAATAACCGGTTTATTCGGATCATTTAACGCATTTTTCAAGTTCGTCATAAAGTTTGAACCAGGAATCAGGTTAAATGTACTTGTCAATGTCGCATGGTCTTTTGTCAGGTTGATCAAAAGAGTAACAAACGGGAAAAGTGCTATAACACAAACTAAGATCAGCACAACGTAAGCAACGATACGACGGAAAATCAAGATACGATGTCCGCGCTTTTCCTGTGCTGTCAATTCTGCACCTCCGGCAATATCATCATGAACTGATGCCATATCGTCACGCTCCCTTCTTCGCATTTTTCAATGCTTTTTTCTGTGCTTTTTTATTTGCTCTCGCTTCTTTGTCATCATCACTTTCCATCAGTTTAAATAAGAAGATACCGATGATACCTGCTACAAAGAACAATACAACGGACTCTGTTGCAGCAAATCCGACGTCTGCGGAACCGCTGATTCCGTTACTGATGTCCATAACAACGGTCTTTGCAATCTCGTTTGGTCCACCATTTTTCACCAAAAGGTTAGGAATATCGAACATCTGCAAACCACCGATCATGGAAGTTACCATTACATATAACATAATCGGCTTCAACATAGGAAGCGTAATTTTCTTAAACTGTTGTCCTGCACTGGCTCCATCGATTGAAGATGCTTCATACAGTGCCGGGTCAATTCCCATGATACCTGCCATCAAAAGAATTGTCGTATTTCCTGTCCACATAATAAAGTTAATAAATGCGATCAGAAGGCGGATACTCCACTCATCTTCCAGGAAATTAAATGCTGTGCCAAATAACTGGTTTACCGGACCGGTTACTGCAAACAACGTTGCAAACAATACGGCTACAGATGATGCCATCAACATATTTGGCAGATACAAAATAACTTTTACTGCTCCTGTTCCCTTTAATTTAAGTCTCAAATCCGTAAACCAGGAAGCAAATAATAAGGAAATCAAAATCTGTGGGATAAATCCGAGTAACCACAGTAAAAATGTATTACCGAAATACTTCAGAATCTGTCCTTCTGTAAACACTTTTACATAATTATCAAATCCTACAAATTGTACTACGGTATCAAACAAATCCTCATACTTTGAGAAAAAGCTGTTATAAAACGTCATAATCAACGGATATAAATTGAAGATGCCATAAGCGATAAAGAATGGCAATATGAAAATGAGACCCCATTTTCCGTATTTCAATTTATGAGGGCGTTGGTATTTCATCTTAAAATCCCCCTTTCCACCTGCTTTTTTGTAAAGAAAAAGTGGGGCAGGCACTTTCCTGCCCCACTCATCATTTTATCAGTTACTTTACTATTACTCTGCTTTCAAAGCCGGGTACTGTTTTGTAACAAGTTTCTTCCAGTTTGCAATTGCTTCGTCTTTTGAGCATTTGCCATTGTAGTAGTCTTTCATAGCTGTCATCAAGTTCTCGATGCAACCCTGATCGTAAGGAGATACGTTGCTGCAGTCGATCTTGTCAGCTGCTGCGGAAAGTGTCTCTACGAGTGACTGTCCACCAAGGAAATCAGATGTTACGCCTTTTTCTTTTAACTTCTCATTTGCTGCTTTGTTGTTAACAAAGTCCTGAGTATCTTTGCTGATGTTGTACATGATGTCCTGATTGCAGCAAAGTTTCTGCATGATGTCTTTTACAAGTGCTGCGTTGTCTGTGCCTGCAGCACCACAGATGAAGGAACCGCCCCAGTTGAAGGACTGTGGTCCTGTACATACTGCCCAGTCGCCATAGCTTCCGCCTGCTTCAAATGTTCCATCGTCGTTTTTCTTAGCTCCGGAACCTTCTGCCATGGAGAAGTTAATGCCCCAAGCTGGCATGAAGTAACCAAATACGTTACCATCTTTACCCATTCCTGCGGTCCAGTCTTTTGCCCACAAGGATGTTTTCTTGTTGTATCCGTTATCTGTGTACTCTTTTGTCTTGTCAATCCAGTTTTCGATGCTGGAATCCAACTGAAGAGTCTTGTCATCGCTTACAAATTTCTGGCTTACGTTGTTAGAAAATACACGAAGTGCATCATCAAAACCGGAAAGCATTGTGATCTTGCCTTTGGATTTTTCTTTTACAGTAGCTGCTGCTGCATCGAATTTATCCCAGTCGCTCAACTGCTCCTGAATCTTTGCCGGATCGTCTGTTCCGAAGATCTGTTTTGCATAAGAACGTCTGTAAACGAATCCACCCGGGCAACCCTGCCATGATACTCCACGAAGAACTCCGTCAACTCCTGTCGCAGCCTGTTTTGTGTAGTCATACATCTGTGACATGTCCTCATCTGTCAAACCAAGTGCTTTTACATCTAAAGCTTTGTCTGTATTTGTGTACTTGTTAACATAGTCCATCTCACAAAGGAACATATCTACTTTGTCATCTGCGCTTGCAGAATCCTGAGCTTTCAATGCTGCATCCAGTTTGTCCTGATAGTTGTTTCCTTCATTTGCATTCTGAATGAAGTTTACTTTTACATCTCCGATTGATTTTGTACTCTTATCATAGTCCGGATAGTATTTTTCGAAACGTGAACTGAATTCATCATTCCAAACATAAATGTTCAATACTTTTCCACCGCCATCAGCAAGCGTTTCAACTTTTGCAGAATCATTACTGCTGCTTCCGCTGTTTGTGTTTGATGTTGTAGAATCCGATCCACCACATCCTGTAAGACATCCTGCTACCATTGTTAATGAAAGAGCTAAAGCTAACCATTTTTTCCTCATAAAATTATTCCTCCTAATCCTTAATTTTTGTTTGTGAATGGTTTCTGTATAATTACTAAAGCCTCTTCACAGATCTTCCTTGTATCAACTCGCCCTGCACGACCAGCCGTTCGGTCAATGAAGTTTTGGGTTCTTCAATGGCTTCCACTAACTTTCGTGCCGCTAACCTCCCAAGGTCCTCTGTATTCTGCTTGTAGGTGGTTAATCTTGGTTCGATCACCTGCGAGATTCTCTGCCCGTCATATCCGACTACCGAAATGTCATCCGGTACGGATAATCCCTGGCTCTCGATTTCATTAAGTCCACCAACACAAGCGAAATCATCTGGATAAATGATACACGTCGGTCTATTACTTAGCGTTAATAATTCATTTGTTATTCTGGCTGCGCTCTCAGGATCATGATAGACACCTTCGCGCACCCATTCGTCTCTTACCGGAACATGTAAATCTTTCATCGTCCGATAGAAACTGCGAAGTCGATGTTCTGTTACACCGGAATCTGCACCATGTATGTAAGCGATGTCCCGATGCCCCATACTGACAACATACTGAACGATTTCTTCCATTCCTGTTACATTATCAGATAAGATACTGCTTTTATTATGAAATGAATAGTCAATCGTCACAACAGGTATTTCACTGTTTACCAGTTCCAAAATCGCCTCATCCTCAAAATCCACACAGGCAATCACCACTCCGTCAACGCCTCGGTACTTGCTATGTTCGTAATACGATAATTTGTTTTTACCAGCGTGTTGACTTATAAATGTAATGTCATACCCTTCCTCTTCTGCCCCCCGCCGGAAACTGTCCAGCACGTGGGAGAAATAGGAATGTGTCAATCCACAATTTGCTTTGTCTACGAAAAGCACTCCGATATTATAAGTGCGATTCGTTTTCAATGCTCTTGCGGAGGAGTTAGGCAAATATCCAAGTTCTTTTGCCACTTGGCAAATCCTTTCCTTGGTCTCATCACTAATGTCGCCCCGATTGTTTAATGCCTTACTAACGGTTGCTACGGAAACATGACATCTGGATGAGATATCTTTCATCGATACCATTGCCATTCCTCACATCTTCCTTAATCGTTTTCGTAGCTTAAGATTATCACACATTTCACAAATAGTCAATACATTTTTTTATTTTTTTGTTCAAAAGTCACAAAACAGTTCTTGCAATTCTTTCAAATATCCGATATAATGTACTTATCACGAAATCGTTTTCGTAGAATTTTTCATAAAGATTTTACAAAAATGAAGGAGGTTCCCTATGAAATTTGGTTTTTTTGATGATCAAAACAAGGAATATGTTATTACAACACCCAGAACTCCACTTCCGTGGATCAACTATCTGGGAAGCAAAGACTTTTTCTCTTTGATATCCAACACATGTGGCGGCTACAGTTTCTATAAAGATGCAAAACTTCTCCGCCTGACAAGATATCGTTACAACAACATTCCAAATGATGAAGGCGGACGATATTTCTATATTAAAGAAGGGGATTGTGTGTGGAATCCGGGATGGCAGCCGGTAAAGACTGACTTGGATTCGTATGAATGCCGTCACGGTATGGGATACACAAAGATCACATCCGCGAAAAACGGCTTGAAAGCATCTCTTCTTGCTTTTGTTCCCGTTTCCGATCCATGTGAGATCAATCAGCTGGTTTTGACTAATGAAAGCAAAGAAACGAAAACGTTTACCCTGTTCTCCTATCTGGAGTTCTGTCTCTGGAATGCGATGGATGATATGACAAACTTCCAGCGTAACTTAAATATCGGAGAAGTAGAAGTAATCGGTTCGACGATCTATCATAAAACAGAATACCGCGAACGCCGTAATCATTACGCCGTTTATTCTGTCAACACAGACATTGATGGCTTCGACACAAGCCGCGACGATTTCCTCGGTGCTTACCGAGGTGTTACCAATCCGAAAGCCGTAGAAGACGGAAAAGCGACAAATTCGATCGCAAGCGGATGGTATCCGATCGGTTCCCACCAGATCAATATCACATTGGCTCCGGGCGAAAGCAGATCACTGATCTTCGTTCTCGGATATTGTGAGAATCCGGTGGAAGAAAAATTTGAGGCACCAAATGTGATCAACAAAGCTCCTGCGAAAGCACTGCTCAGCAAATATCAGACGGATGTCCAGGTGGCAGACGCATTGAAACATCTGAATGATACATGGGAAGATCTTCTTTCCAAATATACGGTACAGTCTCAGGATGAGAAACTGAACCGCATGGTTAATATCTGGAACCAGTATCAATGTATGGTTACATTTAACATGTCGCGGTCCGCTTCTTATTATGAATCCGGTATCGGACGTGGTATGGGATTCCGTGATTCCTGCCAGGATCTTCTCGGTTTCGTACATTTGATCCCGGACCGCGCAAGAGAGCGTATCATTGATATCGCTTCGACACAGTTCCGGGACGGAAGTGCTTACCATCAATACCAGCCACTGACCAAGAAAGGAAACAGTGATATCGGAAGCGGTTTCAACGATGATCCATTGTGGCTCATTGCCGGAACTTCCGCTTATATCCGCGAGACCGGCGACTACAGCATTTTGGATGAAATGGTCCCTTATGACAATGATATGTCGGTTGCTACGACATTATTCGAACATTTAACTCGTTCGTTTGATTATATTGTAAATCACAAAGGTCCACACAATCTTCCATTGATCGGACGTGCTGACTGGAATGACTGTCTGAACTTAAACTGCTTCTCTACAGAGCCAGGCGAATCGTTCCAGACCTTTGGTCCAAGCGATGGTCCGGTAGCCGAATCCGTATTTATCGCCGGCATGTTCGTAAAATACGGAAAGGAATATGCTGACCTCTGCGAGGCTCTTGGCAAAAATGACGAAGCAGACCGCGCAAAGAAAGAAATTGCCGACATGACTGCCGCCATCGAAAAAGACGGCTGGGATGGCGAATGGTTCATCCGTGCTTACGATGCCGCCGGAGAAAAAGTCGGCTCCAAAGAATGTGAAGAGGGCCAGATTTACATCGAGCCACAGGGCTTCTGTGTTCTTGCCGGTGTCGGTGTGGAAAACGGCATGGCAGAAAAAGCGTTGGATTCCGTAAAAGAAAAACTGGATACCAAATACGGTATTGTTCTTTTACAGCCGGCTTATACCAAATATTATCTGAATCTTGGTGAGATTTCTTCTTATCCACCGGGATACAAAGAAAATGCCGGCATTTTCTGTCATAATAACCCTTGGATCTCTGCCGCAGAGACACAGATTGGACGAGGCACACGTGCTTTTGAGATCTATCAGAAAACATGTCCTGCTTACTTAGAGGACATCAGCGAGATCCATCGTACTGAACCTTATGTTTATTCCCAGATGATTGCCGGAAAAGACGCGAAATTCTTTGGTGAAGCAAAAAACAGCTGGCTGACCGGAACCGCTGCCTGGACATTTATGAATGTATCTCAGTACATTCTCGGTGTACAGCCCACCTTAAACGGTCTTTCAATCAACCCTTGTGTACCGGCAGACTTTGGTGGATTTAATATTACACGTAAATTCCGCGATGTTACCTACCAGATAAAAGTAGAAAATCCGAATAATGTAGAAAAAGGAGTAAAGGAACTGATCGTCGATGGTGTTTCCTATCCAAACACGACAGTTATTCCTTACGATGCAGCCAAAAAGGCTGTTGATGTCACTGTTATCATGGGGTAATTCCCTTATGATATAGAAGTTTTTTCATAATTTTTTAATACCTCTCCTAGTCAGATACCCCGTTGCAAACAACGGGGTGTTTGACCCTCGCGGCAGTCGCCAAATGCGGACAAGTCCGCGCTTGGCTCGTTGCTTCGCAGGAATAAAAATGGGATTGCTTTTACAGCAGTCCCGTTTTTAATCGTAATGTAATTTCTCCGGTTTGAAGTACTCTCTTGCCCGTCGATCCGTCGGCTTCCTCCATCTGCACGATCAAGCCGCCGTTATCATCGATGTCAAGCGCCGTCGCTTCTTTCCACTCTCCATTTTCCTGAAGCCGCACCTGCTGCCCGATCACCATCGATCTCTCCCGGTATTCTTTGATAAATTCCCGCGATTCCAACGTATCATAGATTTCCCAGAACGCATTCAAAATCGCCGCTACCAGCTGGTTTCTCGGAATATGTTCTCCATTTTTTTCCAATGAACCGGCACGATCCCGGATTTCTTCCGGAAAATCCTCGGTACGATAATTGATGCCGATTCCGACAATCGCCGAATCAATCTTTCCCATTTCAAAATTCGAAATCGCTTCGGTCAGAATCCCACAGATCTTTCTGCCATCGAGATAAATGTCATTGACCCATTTGATCTGGGTTTCCTTGTGAAGCACCTCTTTAATGCCACGGCAAACCGCAACCGAAGCTGCCGTCGTAAGCAGCATGGCATCATTTCCATCAAACGCCGGATGCACAAGGATACTCATGTAAATCCCGGTTTTTGCAGGCGAATAAAAATTCCGGCCAAGGCGACCTTTCCCACCCGTCTGTTCTTCCGCAAGAATAGTCAGTCCATGTGGTGCTCCATCGATCACACGCCGCTTACATTCTGTATTTGTAGAATCCAGTATCTTATATATTTCCAGCGGATAGCCGGATGCCCGTTCATTTAAGTATAAGGAAATCCCCTCTTCATTTAACAGGTCATTTGTCTGCGGAAGACAATATCCACGGTTATTCGCCGCCTCGATCTCGTAACCCTCCTCGCGGAGAGCTTTGATTGCCTTCCAGATGGAAGTCCTCGAAACCTGTAATCGGGATGCCAGTTCTTCCCCGGAAATGTGTTCTTCTCTATTTGCCTCAAGAATGGCAAGCACTTCCGCCTTCACACTCATCGCCGCTCACCTCTTTTTCCTTTCGGATAATGTCATATTCCTGCAATGTACATTCCGTCTGCAATGTGATCCGCTGTCCCGGATGCGGACAGCTGTCTACATTTTCGCCTTTTTCATCCTGCATCGAAAGCACTTTTGTCACAATATTTTCGCCGGTCGGCTTCATGATCTCCACTTCGTCACCGACACTGAATTTGTTTTTCTGCTCAAAGACACCTCTGCCGTCCTCCAGACTTTCATGGATCGTGCCCAGATACTCATAGCCTTTGACATACGTGTTATTGTCGTAAATCTGGCTGTCATGTGTCGTCGGTCCGAAGAAAAATCCGGTCGTAAACTGACGATACGTACATTTTGCAATCTCTTTTTTATAATACGGAATGTTGTCGATATATTTTTGCGGATCTTCAAAATAATCATCAATTGCCTGTCGGTACGTCCGTGAAACGACTGCCACATAAAGTGCCGTCTTCATACGTCCCTCGATCTTAAAGCTGTCAATTCCCGCGTTTACCAGTTCCGGAATATGCTCGATCATGCAAAGATCTTTAGAATTGAAAATATAAGTTCCCCGCTCATTTTCCTCTACCGGCAGAAATTCTCCCGGACGTTTTTCTTCCATAATATAATATTTCCAACGGCATGGGTGCGTGCAAGCCCCGAGGTTTGCATCTCTTCCGGTAAAATAATGGCTGAGAAGGCATCTTCCCGAATACGAGATGCACATTGCACCATGCACAAACGTTTCAATTTCAAAATCATCCGGGATATTTTTCCGGATATTCCCAATTTCTTCCAATGACAATTCTCTGGCGGTCACGACACGCGTCGCTCCCTGCTCTTTCCAGAAACGGAATGTCATATAATTCACGTTATTGCTCTGTGTACTGATATGAATATCAATCTCCGGGCACACTTCCTTCGCGATCGTAAACACACCCGGATCGGAAATGATCAAGGCATCCGGACGAATCTCTTTTAATTCGTGAAAATAAGCACGTACCCCTTCCAGATCACGATTGTGGGCGGTAATATTCGCAGTGACGTACACTTTTTTCCCGCGCTCGTGAGCATAGGCAATTCCTTTTTTCATATCTTCTGCAGAAAAGTTTTTTGCTTTCGCACGCAGACCGTACATTTCCCCGCCGATATAAACAGCATCCGCTCCGTATTCTACAGCTGTCTTAAGCACTTCCAGACTGTTTGCCGGTGCCAGAACTTCCGGTTTATTTCTCATTTTCATCGTCCTCCATTCTTGTACTGATCGTCATGCCATCGCCTTCAGACAGGCAGATGGTCTCTAATTTATCATGATGCATCAACGTATATAAATATTCCCGCATTCTCGCATGAATCGTGCGGTCACGGCGGGTAACAGCAAAGCGGGACTCCAATACATCCCGGTCATGCAGCACATTGTCCGAGATCAATACCCCGCCCGGCTCCAACAATGTAATTACATCCGGGAGAAAATTCAGATACTGCCCTTTGGCGGCGTCCATAAAGATAAAATCATAAGTTTTTCTGTCTTCACATAACTGCTGCAGCACATCAACCGCATCGCCTTCTATCAATTCAATCTGACCGGTCTTGTCATACCTTTCCAAATTTTTCCTTGCCTCGACAAGACGCATTTCTACTTTTTCTATCGTTGTGATCTTGGATGTCTCCGGCAGACAATGCCGCATAAACAGAGCCGAATACCCGATCGCCGTTCCTACTTCAAGCACTCTTGCCGGCTTTTTTGTCTTTAAAAGATACCGCAGGACATCGCGGGTGGCACGACGAATAATAGGCACCTCAGTACGAAGTGCCTCTTTTTCCAACGCATTCAAATACTCCGGATAATCCGGGCGAAGTGAATCAAAATACACTTCTACTCTCTGTTCATCCATCATTTTACTTCCTTTACGATCTCATCTAAAATCTCATCATATGTCATACTCGTATTCAATGTATATGTTTTCGCCTGAACGATGCTCTTTTTTCCCATCGACAATTTCAGACGTATATAGAAAGAATAGGCATTTGCCACAAGTCCTTCCGATTCCAGATTTTTGGACACGGTAAAAAGGTCATCCGACTCTGCCACCACAAAACTCTTGTCATGGCCGGGCGGTGCCTCTGCGATCACGTCTCCAAATACTTCATTGGCGAAAGAATAGGTACCGCGGCAGGCATTGACTGCCACAAATAAAACAATACTGTACAAAACGAGGTTCAGTACAAAAATCAGGATTCCCCGGATCAAAAACAATGCCGTCGTTCCTCTTCGTTCCGATTTTTCTGCCATACCGCCGCGCCTCCTTTCTGCCATGGTCTATCACGTTTCCCCAAAGAGGGGGTGTTTCCAATTTTTGCCTCTTATTATACTTCCATAATAATCGGAAGAATCATTGGATTTCGTTTCGTCTTTTTCCAAAGGAAATCATTGAGGGAATCTTTAATCTCGGATTTGATCTTGCCCCAATCCGTAATTCCACGATCAAACAGACGTTCTAGTGCAATATTAACAATTTCCAGACATTCATCCATCAGGTTTTCTGCCTCACGCACATAGACGAAACCACGCGAAACAATATCCGGTCCGGCAAGAACCTGTCCGGAACCACGTTCCATCGTCAATACAACAACAAGCAATCCATTTTCTGACAAATGCTGACGGTCACGAATTACGATATTTCCAACGTCGCCGACACCAAGCCCGTCTACCATGATTCCCTGCGCCTGCACTTCACCGACAATCTTTGCACTGTCTTCTTTTAATTCCAGAACATTTCCGGATTTCATAATAACGACATTTTCCTTTGAAATCCCCATCTCCTGCGCCAGTTCTCCATGGCGTAAAAGATGACGGTATTCTCCATGAACCGGAATCGCAAATTTCGGGCGTACCAGCGAATAGATCAATTTTAATTCTTCCTGGCATGCATGTCCGGATACGTGCGCATCCTGGAAGATAACTTTTGCGCCCTTCATGGACAATTCATTGATCACCTTCGATACACTCTTTTCGTTACCCGGAATCGGATTCGAACTAAAAATAACCGTGTCTCCCGGTTTGATCGTAACTTTGCGGTGGATGGAAGCAGCGATACGAGACAATGCTGCCATCGCCTCTCCCTGGCTTCCGGTCGTTACAAGTACGATCTGTTCATCGGAATAGTTTTTCATTTCTTCAATGCTGATGATAATATTGTCCGGTGCCTGTATATACCCCAGTTCTACTGCCGTATTGATAATATTTACCATGCTTCGTCCTTCGACGATGACTTTACGTCCATGTTTTCTCGCAGAGTTAATGATCTGCTGTACACGGTCTACATTCGACGCAAACGTAGCGACGATAATACGGCTCTTTTCATTTTCATCAAAAATCGTGTCAAATGTCTTTCCAACCGTTCTCTCGGACATTGTAAATCCCGGTTTCAATACATTGGTACTGTCTGCCATCAATGCAAGCACACCTTTTTTGCCAAGTTCACCAAAGCGGGCAAGGTCAATGCTGTCGCCATAAACCGGCGTATAATCCACCTTGAAGTCCCCGGTGTGTACGATCACACCAGCCGGTGTGTAAATGGCAAGAGCAGCAGAATCCGCAATACTGTGGTTCGTACGGATAAATTCAATACGGAAATCTCCAAGATTGATATACTGTCCATACGATACTACTTTTCTTCTCGTCACACCCATGAGGTTGTGTTCTTTTAATTTATTTTCAATGATCGCCATCGTCAGATTTGTCGCATAGATTGGAACATTTAACTCTTTCAAAACATATGGTAATGCTCCGATGTGGTCTTCATGTCCATGTGTGATAACAAATCCTTTTACTTTATCTCTGTTGTCCTGCAGATATGTGATATCCGGGATTACCAGATCGACTCCTAACATATCGTCTTCCGGGAATGCCAGTCCGCAGTCCACTACAATAATACTTTCTTCTGTCTCGAAAGCCGTAATATTCATACCAATCTGTTCCAAGCCACCCAAAGGTACGATACGTACTCTCTCATTTCCTGTTTTAACTTTTTTACTCAAAATTACACCTCTCTGTTCTCTTTATGATAATTCAACATCTTCCAATAACTCTTCGAAATATTTTGATATAATGCGCAGTTCTTCCTCGTCTTCTACAATATCATACAGTACGCTGTCATTTTCTTCCTCTACCGCGCGCAAGATCAATGAAATCTCTTCGTCATCTGCTTCTTCGTTTTCTTCCTGTGCCGGATCCACATTGGATACGAGCAAATATTGTCTTCCGGCGATATCCGCTTTTTCCCACACAAAAAAAGCATCCTCACTGCCATCCTCAGCGGTGAGCATAATTGTACCATCGTTTGCCATGGTTTCCTCCTTTTTACTTTTGTAAAGAATCCAAATATCCTTGCAAAATAAACGTTGCGGCAATCTTATCTACGTATTGTTTGCGGTTTTCACGGCGCACATTGCCCTCTTTCAGCACTTCCATCGCAGATACGGTTGACAACCTTTCATCCCAAAAGATCACTTCCAAACCGGTTCTCTTTTCCAGTTTTTCCTTGAATTCCTCTGTTTTCTGAACGCGCTCTCCTGACGTATTGTTCATATTTTTCGGCAGTCCAAGCACGATTCTTTCCACTTCATATTCTGCGATCAGCGCCTCAATTCTTGCCAGCGTCTGACGCAGTTTTGTCTCACTTTTTCTCTTTATCACTTCTACGGGCTGTGCCGTAAGCAGAAGTCCGTCACTGACAGCCACTCCTACCGTCACAGAACCATAGTCAAGCCCCATAATTCTCAATTCACTTATTTCCTTAAATTATTCTCGATATAATCTTCCAAAAACAACTCGATGATCTCATCGCGCTCTGCACGCATAATCAGACTGCGAGCTCCTTTATGACTGGTAATATAAGTCGGGTCTCCACTCATCAGATAACCGACGATCTGGTTTACCGGATTGTATCCTTTTTCTGTCAATGCTTCATATACGGAAGCGATGATCTCACGTACATCATAATCTTTTTCCAAGTCTACTTTAAATAATTGTGTGTTGCCATTCTCTTGCTGCATTCTCTCTTCTTACTCCTTTCAGACTCCCTTTGTTATCACCGTACTCATCAAAACATTACTTTTATTTTAATATATGTGTGGTAAAATCGCAACCCATTTTTTGAAATTTACAAAATATTTTCTTTCTCTGCCACAAATGTTACCATCTGATTTTCTTCATATTTTGTCGTTTCAGCAGGGACGCCAAACCGCACATAACGCTCATTATGCCCGGTAAGATAGGATATTCCGTCAATTTTCTGAATTTCTTCAAAAAGTACGGTCACTTCTTTACCTATGAAATACTTGCGGTACTTTTGGTTCAATTGCTCGACATCCCGAATCAGAATCTCACTGCGGCGGTGTTTCTCCTGTGCCTCCACCTGATCCTCCATCTTCGCCGCTCTCGTGCCGGTTCGCTCGCTGTAAGGAAAAACGTGGATATCTGCCAATTCCGCTTCTTTTACAAACGCTCTCGTCGTCTCAAAATCTTCGATCGTTTCCCCCGGAAATCCGACAATAACATCGGTTGTGATCGCCGGGTGCTCATAGAATCCGCGGATCTGTTCACATTTTTCCAAGTATTCTACAGCTGTGTAATGTCGATTCATCCGTTTTAACGTAGTATCACATCCACTCTGTAAGGATAAATGAAAATGTGGGCAAAATTTGGTTACTTTTTTCAATTCCTTCAAAAATTCATCGCAGATAATGCGTGGTTCCAGCGATCCTAAGCGGATTCGCTCGATTCCGTCAATCGTATCCATTTTTTTCATCAATTCGACCAACGGCTGTCCTTTTAGTTCCACAAACTGCTTGTAGGGAGAACGGTCTACCCCATAGGAGGACAAGTGAATCCCCGTGAGAACCACTTCTTTAAATCCCTGCGCCGCATACTTTTTGACTTCTTCGATGACATCGTCTTCTTCACGGCTCTTCAACTGTCCGCCGCCACGCACATAAGGAATCAGACAATACGTACAAAACTGGTTGCAGCCATCCTGAATTTTGATGTATTTTCTCGTGCGCTCCTCGACCGGACTGCTCTCATGAACATTTTCCCGTGACCCCGTATCGTCATTTCCATTTTCTTCCACTTTCCATGACGGGCGGTGTTCTTTCACATAGTCTAAAACCTGCGAAGCGATCGATGCTTTGTCACGATTGGCAAATACCACATCGATGGTGTCATCGTCTTCCAGCTGTGCTTTCCCGCTTTCCGCATAACACCCCGTCGCAACGACAATACTCTCCGGATTCAGACGTCTGGCACGGTGAAGCATCTGGCGGGATTTTCGGTCTGCAATATTGGTAACGGTGCAGGTATTCACGATATAAACATCTGCCTTTTCTTTAAACGGAACAACCGTCACATGATTTGCTTCAAAATCTGCCTCCATCTTTTCCGTTTCATAAAAATTCACTTTACATCCCAGGGTCAAAAACGCCACTTTCATCGTCGTTGTTTTCCTCCATTCTACATTTTGCACAATTTTTTGATTAATTTTCTATACTTGTGGTTGATTTTTTCTATTGACATAATTTGCGCGACATAATACTATAATACATGAAGGAAGAAATTCCTTTCCAGAAAAAAATCTCAAAAAAGGAGGAACAAATTATGAAAACAGTAAAAATTTCTTTAAACTCCATTGACAAAGTAAAGGCATTTGTAAACGAAGTAACAAAGTTTGATGCTGAATTTGACTTGGTTTCCGGAAGATATGTAATCGACGCAAAATCCATCATGGGTATTTTCAGTCTTGACTTATCTAAGCCAATCGACTTGAACATCCATAGTGAAAATGACGTAGATGCGATCTTGGAAAAATTACAGCCATTTATCGTCTAATCCGACATCAGGTTACATCGTCTCGGTAATTTATCGAGACTGTCTATGGGGAACAAAAAGTACAATGTGGGGACTGTGCATCTTTCAGAGATACAGTCCTTTTTTCTTGCTCTTTTTTCCTCTTTTAAAATCTCCCACCCTGTTTTTTATTCTTCCGAATCCGGTGAAACTTTTATGATCTCGCGTGTCGTCACCGCTGTCTCAAACATTTCATCAATTTTTTCCGAAAGATGTGTCTCGGATTTTTCGATGCGCTCCAGATCCGGTTTGGTAACCGGGTGTTTTGCTACGAAAGTTGTACAACAGTCTTCGTATGGCAAAATCGAAGTTTCAAACGTGTTGATCTTTTCTGCAATATCGATGATATCCTGCTTGTCAAAGGCAATGACCGGACGGAATACCGGCATCGTACAAACCGCATTTGTCGCTACCAGGCTCTGCATCGTCTGGCTTGCCACCTGGCCTACACTTTCCCCGGTGATCAATGACAGACATCCCGTCTCTTTTCCGATATATTCTGCAATTTTCATCATATAGCGGCGCATAATGATCGTCAATTCATCGTGTGGACATTTGTCATAAATATACATCTGAATATCCGTAAAATTCACCACATGAAGCGTGATCTCTCCGGCATATTCACTGACTAATTTTGCCAGATCAACTACTTTCTGTTTTGCACGCTCACTTGTATATGGCGGTGCATGAAAATACACGGCTTCAATCTTGACACCACGTTTTGCCATCATATAACCGGCTACCGGGCTGTCAATTCCTCCGGAAAGAAGGAGCATGGATTTACCGCTGGTTCCGACCGGCATTCCGCCCGGTCCCTTAATACTGCTCACATACACATACGCGCGGTGGCGGATCTCTACGTTGACAGAAACTTCCGGATGATGCACATCAACCGACGCATTTGGCATGTGGTCAAGGATATATTCTCCCGCCGCACGACAGATCTCCGGACTTGTCATTGCGTAACTCTTGTCACTTCTTTTCGCAAAAACTTTAAACGTAAACGGTTTGTCTCCAATCTCTTCTTTCATGTGTTCCAAAAGTTCTTTGCAGACCGTCTCAAACGTCTTATCTTCCACAAGAACAACCGGACAGATATGCGCGATACCGAAACATTTCGTTAAATTCTCAATGACTTCATCAAAATCAAACTCACTTTTTGCCTCGACATAGATGCGTCCGTTTTCTTTTTCTACCAGAAACTCACCTTCGCAGCGTGCCAGTTTTTCAATCACACGGTCGCGCAGGGCATCCTCAAAAATGTAACGGTTTTTTCCTTTAATTCCAATCTCGGAATATTTGATCAAAAATGCTTTTACCATGATTACCTCTTTTCTTATCTCCTAACATAACGCCGTAACACCGGCAATAGTTCTTTTAACTGTTCCACTGTATAATCTAATTCTTCAATTGTAGTATAAACCGAAAAACTAAATCGTATTGTCGATTCCAATAACTTGTCCGGCACTCCGATCGCCTGCAGCGTCGAGCTGATTCCCGGATGATTGGAAGAGCAGGCGGAGCCGGAAGACACATAAATCCCACGGTCTTCGAGGGCATGAAGCAGCACTTCACTTCCTACACCTTCAAAGCTTGCACTGACGACATGCGGCGCACACTCACGCAATTCCGGTGTAACCGCGTGAACGGTAACTTTGTCAATCTCTTCCAGTTTTTGGATGAGATGCGCTTTGCATTCATACATCTGCGATACTTTCGCAAGATGATCTTCGTACATCTTCTTTGCCGCCAGTCCCAGTCCGGCGATTCCCGGCACATTCTGGGTTCCGGAACGCCGTCCGTTCTGCTGGCCGCCCCCGTGAATGATCGGATGCATTTTTACGCCATCTGCCACATACAAAAATCCGGTTCCTTTTGGTCCGTGGATCTTATGTCCGCTGACCGAAAGAAGATCAATCTTTAATTTTGCCGGTGCGATCTTTTTCTTGCCATATGCCTGAATCGCATCCACATGATAGAGGATAGCCGGATCATATTCTTTTATCGTCTTTCCGATTCCCTCGATATCGAGAACGGAACCGATCTCATTGTTTACCATCATCGTCGAAACCAGGATCGTATCGGGACGAAGTGCTGCCTTCAGATCCTCCAATGAGATATGTCCCATCGAATCTACCGGAAGATAGGTTACTTCAAATCCAAATTGCTGCTCCAGATACAGACACGGTTCATACACCGCCGCATGTTCAAAGCAGGTGGTAATAATATGCTTTCCGCGGCGTTTGTTGGCAAGTGCGGTTCCGATCAATGCCTGATTGTTACTCTCCGTCCCGCCGGAAGTAAATATAATATTTTTTCGTTTACATTTTAACGTGGCTGCAATCGCGTCTGCCGCTTCGCGGATATACTTTTCCGCCTCTACACCTTTTCCATGCAGGGAGGACGGATTTCCGTAATCCTCGCACATCACTTTGGTCACTAACTCTGCCACTTCCGGAAATGCTTTCGTCGTAGCTGCATTGTCTAAATATGCTTCCATTTTTTATTTCCTCACTTATTTTCTTCCATGCGAAACATTATCACTGACAACAATGCCAGTCCTGCCGTCTCGGTACGTAAAATCCGTTTCCCAAGGGAAATCGGCTCAATCCCCTGCTGCATCGCACGCTCGACTTCTCCTCGTTCAAACCCGCCTTCCGGTCCGATAAAAATGCCAATCTCCGCAGCTTCCGTAATATTTTCCAAAACCTGTTTGGTCGCTTCCATGTCATCAAAAAGTTCGTACGGTATTACATTTTTTTCCAGTTTCTCTGCCATTTCCAAGGCTTTCCCAAAATCTACCACTTCATGAACTTCCGGGATAATCCCTCTTCCGCTCTGTTTCGCCGCCGCCTCAGCAATCGCCTGCCAGCGGCTCACTTTTTTTTCCGCTTTCTTTTCATCCAGTTTTACGACCGCGCGTTTTGTCCGCACCGGCACAATCTCATAAGCACCGAGTTCTACCGCTTTTTGTATGATCCATTCCATCTTATCGGCTTTGGGGAGTGCCTGAAACAAGATTAGTTTTGACGGCAGTTCCGTCTGCACCGGCCGTTCCTCTTCAATCACAAGCTCGACGCTCTCCGGCTGAAAGGATTCGATGGCACAAAGATAATCCACGCCACGCCCCGCCGATATGACAAGTTTTTCGCCTTCTTTCATACGCAGTACATTGGCAATGTGATTCACATCATCCCCTGTAATCTGTGCATGTCCATCCCAAATCTGCTCAAGTGGCACAAAAAAATGATACACGTTATTTCCTCCATTTTTACCGCAAAGAGCACAAGCATTGTACATGCCTGTGCTCATAACTCTTCATGAAAATAATGGTTGTCTTTACAGAAAGAAACCTTATCCCAAAAGCCCGTATTTGTTATACAGTGACGTTCCGGAATTCAATGTCAGCTGATTGGATGCCAGCTGGTAAAATCCATTTGCTTTCGTCGATAACCGGGAAGCATATCCGGATGCTCCACTGAGAAAGTTCTTGATATCGCTTGTCGAAGCTTCTTTGAACTTCTTTTCATCGATGGTAAGGGTCTGATCGTCTTCCATCGTAATGCCGATCTTATTCCACTGTGCTTCGTGCGCTTTCGTATCATTTACCATCCATGTCCGGCTCTGTGAAATGCTCACAAGGTCACTCTTTCCGGTCTGTTTTGCCAGGGCATTGTAAGTATTTACCAAATCCTTCACTTTACTGTAAACGGCATCGCCGGATGTCTTATCATAATCTAGCGCCGTCACGGCATCTGCTGCTTTTTTCATCTGATTCGCTTCGCTTTTGATGCTTGACAATGCTTCATCGCTTGTCGAAGTCTTCAATTTACTGATCTTATCATTGATCGTATTCAAATAATCTTCGGATGAACTGTTCTTACCGGAACTGCTCGTCTTATCTGTCGAAGATGTCTGCTTTGCATAATACGATTTCAACATCTTTGTGTAGACGCCGCTCCGCATCAGACTAAGATCTCCAAAATTGGAAGCAGATAAAAAACTGCCCGCGGAAATACTTGACTTCGAACCAAATAATGTATTTGCTATCATCGAATTCATACTAATATTCATACTGATCGACTCCTTTCGATTGCATACATCGTTCCTTCTATACCTATTATCGTCTATTATAACAGATATGTAAAGTCTTTTCCATATATTTTTTTCATTCCGTGAACAATGGCTTCGCGTTCACTGTAATGATGTTTCACTCCGTTGATTTCCTGGTATTCCTCGTGGCCTTTTCCAAGGAGCACGATCATATCGCCTTTTTCGGCATGTTCCAGGGCATACGCCACGGCTTCTTCACGATCCGGGATCACGACATAATTGCCATCGCTTTTTGCCATTCCGACTTTGATATCCTCGATAATATCCATCACATCTTCGCGGCGTGGATTGTCACTTGTGATAACAGCAAGCTCACACATTTTTCCGATGACTTCACCCATCTCGTAGCGGCGTACTTTGCTTCGGTTTCCACCGCATCCAAACACAGCGATAATACGGTTTGGTTTATATTCTCTAAGTGTAGAAAGCACACTTTCCGAGCTTACCCCATTGTGGGCAAAATCGATCAATACAGAAAATTCATCCGATACCGGCATCGCCTCTACACGACCGCGCACTTTGACGTGCTCAAGGGCATGCAGGATCACTTCTTTTGGCATGTTCATTGCCACTCCCGTGCAGGCAGCACACAGCGCATTGTAAATGTTAAAACGGCCCGGAAGTCCGACTACGACATCACCTTCCAAAAGTCCTGACGCATGGAATTTCATGGACAGATCCCCCCCCTGCGTCACGTGTTCAATATCATTTCCTTTGACATCCGCCTCTTTCTCGACACCAAAGGTAAGAAGTTTACATGTTGCATTTTTAATAATATCTTCATAATGCGGATCATCTTTATTGATAATTCCGACTTTGCAATGTTCAAACAATTTTGCCTTACAGGAAAGATATTCTGCGAAATCTTTGTGCTCGCCCGGTCCGATGTGGTCGGGAGAAATGTTGGTAAATACGCCGTAATCAAATTCAATACCGGCGACACGGTCCATCTTGATTCCCTGCGATGAAACCTCCATTACCATGTATTCACAGCCATTCTCTACCATCATGGCAAACAACTTTTGGAGTTCATAGGATTCCGGTGTCGTGTTCTCCGTCACAATTGCTTTTCCCTTCATAAAAGCACCAATTGTTCCGATAATTCCGACCGTTTTTCCGGATTTTTCAATGATATCACGAACCATCGTTTCCGTCGTCGATTTTCCTTTGGTTCCGGTAATTCCGACCGTGATCATTTTCTTCGCCGGATAGCCGAAATACGCTGCGGACATCAAGCTCAATGCTTCTCTTCCATTTTTCACCAAAACGACCGTGACATCTTTGTCTGCCACTTCCACACGTTTTTCCACAACGACAACACCTGCTCCCTGCGCAACCGCACTGTCGATAAATTTGTGTCCATCCACAACCGTACCTTCAATGGCAACAAACATCACATCTTTTTTCACTTTTCGTGAATCGTACGCGATATCTGCCACCTCTTTGTCAAGTGACCCTTGAAGCACTTCGTAATTTACCTCTGCAAGAACCTGTTCCAGTTTCATAATCTGCCTCCTGTCTGGCACGCCCGTGCCGCTCTGACTGCCTTATGCGAAAAACCGATTGTTCAATATACGGTCTTTTAAGAATTTATATGCCCGCTTTGACAATTTTCCCCGCATCTGGCGTTTCACTTTTACCCGATTGATATATTTCTTCGTCATTTTCGCCTGTGCTTTCGTACACGTAGCAGAAAATGTCATAATCCGTTCTGCGTGCTTATCCCGGCTCCACTTCTTCCAAAGCGGCTGCTTTACAAAATCCGCTTCGGTCGTGTTTGGATTGCCGGTATATAAAAAGCGTTTCATATACCCACGCATCACCTGTGACAGCTGTTCTCTTCCCGGTTTGTTTTTCTTATTATAAATGGAATCGCTTGTGTCCTTTTCCCCTCGTTTGTAACGGTTCAGTAAAAAGTCCACATCCATTCCATGGATTGCTCCGACATATCTGGCATAATTTTCAGAAGTTACGTGGGCACTCTCGCCCCATTGGAAGCGGTATGTGTAAATGTCAGAATGATACGGATCAATGGCTATTTTGGATGCCAGTTTTTCCAAATAAAAGGAACTCTGCAGTTTGCTCCCATAAGTTTTGGCAATTTTTAACAATCTGTAAAACTGTTTCCGATTACGAAATGTCTTCGGCCGCTTTGTCAATATACGCTGCATGCTTTTATATGACATGTTGGCAAATTCGGAACGGTTTGTCGCGATAATCATCGGAACACGATGATATCCGCCGTACTCCAGACAGTCAAATCCATCTTTTGGTATGACCGTTCCATCACGGAAACATTGTGGGAAATTCGTCAGACGAAGTCCGGAACTTCCCGCCATCTTCTTAATCTCTTTATCGCTGAGCGAATACAATAGTTTTTTCTTCTTTTTCGCAGACATCCGTTTTACATAGCGAAGTGCCCGTTTTTTCTTTGAAAATCGTCCGCGGCGAACGAGAATTTTCGCCAATTTCTCATCGGTCCATTTTCTTCCTTCCTGCTTACTGCAAGTCGTCATTCCACCGCTGAAACTCACTACCTTATGAAATAATCCCGTCATGATCGGGGATATCATTGCATTCAAACTGTCTCTGGCACCTGCCGAAAATCCGGAAAGTGTCACATTTCCGGCGTCTCCGCCAAAGAAGCCGATGTTGTCACGCACCCATTCGAGCGCCAGTTTGATATCTAATATCGCGAAATTTCCGCTGTCTGTATATTTATTTCCGGTCTTCAAAGCCTTGGACTGGAGCCAGCCAAATGCACCCTGCCGAAACTCAACCGAAACAACGATCACGTCCGTTTCGTCTACAAATGTAGAAAAGTTCATATTCGGCGTTCCCCCGACGTTTCCACCGCCATGCAGAAATACCATGACCGGAACTGCCTTGGAAAGATTTTTCGGACGATACACATTTAAAAACAGAGCATCGTCTCCCTTTGCCTTTCTGGCTTTTGTGCATTTTTTTACGCCCTGCCAGGACGAAACTGCCGTCGGTGCGCTCCAGCGTTTTGCCGCTCCATACGGGATTCCCATATAACGAAATGCTTTTTTTCCCTGCACTCCGACGATCTCTCCCGCATTTAATTTAACATATTTTGAATTTTCAAGGTTGACCACAGGCGTAGGTGTCGGTGCCGGCGTCAAACTGCTTCCGGTTACTGCGGACGGGCTTACTGCCGCACCGCTCACAGCTCCGCTGCTGACACCTGCCCCGCTGACTGCCTGCGCTTTCCTGTCAGAATTTTCTCCGGCTGCTTTCGGATGACCTGTCATTCCCCATACAAATATAGCCGCCAGTAACATCATCACCCCAGACCATGCAAAAATTCTTTTATTCATCGTATCTTTTCCTCATTGTTTTTTATCGTAACTATTTTTGGGTTACTCTAATAACCCAAGTTTTTCAATCGCATGAGCGATTCCATCTTCCATCACACCATCCGTCACCAATGTCACCTTATCAAATAAAATAGGATTTCCGCTTCCCATCGCAACGGACGTATTGACGCAGGCAAGCATCGAAACATCATTTGCGCTGTCGCCAAAACCAATCGTATCTTCCTTGTCGATCAAAAGCATTTCACACACTTTTTCAATGCCTGTCGCTTTGGAAATTCCTTTCGGAACCACCTCGTAAAACGTCGGGTCGCGTTCGATAAAATCAAACTGCGTCTCGTATTTTTTGCGAAAAGCTGCCATATCCGACGACTCATCAAACCACAATGCCATCTTATCAAAAGAAAATTCTTCATCCCAGTAACACTGCGTACGTGCGGTAAAGCTTCCGTTTTCTGTAAATATGGAAACTACTTTCGGCATCCAGTAATCGCGGCGGAATGCCGAACAGTCCTTTCCTTCCAGCACGCCGTCAATATGATATTTTTCCAGATCTTTTATGATCTCTTTTTGCAGTTCCATCGGCAGTGTATGATGATACACTTCTTTGCCTTCCATCTCAATATAGGTTCCACAGCCCCCGATCAATCCATCAAATCCCAGTTCCACGACATTTTGTGGAATGATCGCCAGACAGCGCCCCGAGCAGATAAAAAGCAGATGCCCCTTCTCTTTCGCCGCAGCCAGTGCCTTTTTCGCACTTTCCGGCACTACATCCGTTTCTTCGTCTATCAAGGTCCCATCAATGTCAAAAAATAAGATTTTCTGTTTCATCGTCTGTTAGTTCCTTTCTTCTATATCCTGATATTCTTTGTGCTTTCCGACAAATTTATACGCAGGACGAATGATCTTTCCATCGTTGACACGTTCTTCCAATCGATGCGCGCACCAGCCGGAAATACGTGAAATAGCAAAAATCGGTGTGAACAATTCTCTCGGAATTCCAAGCATAGTATATACAAATCCACTGTAAAAGTCAACATTGGCGCAGACCGGTTTGTAAAGATGACGTTTCTTCATCAAAAGTCTGGCTGCCACTTTTTCTACCGTCTCATATAATTTAAACTCATCACGAAGTCCTTTGACCTCGGAAAGTTTTTTCGCATATTTTTTAAGCACGACCTCTCGCGGATCGGATTCGGTGTATACCGCATGTCCCATTCCATAGATCAATCCGCTGCCATCGAATGCTTTTTTATCAAGAATCTTTGCCAGGTACTCGGTAATTGCTGCCTTATCTTTCCAGTCCGGACAATGCTCTTTGATATCATCGAACATCTGCAGCACTTTCAGATTGGCTCCTCCGTGGCGAGGTCCCTTCAAAGAACCGATTGACGCAGATATCGCCGAATACGTATCGGTTCCGGAAGATGTCACGACATGATTCGTAAAGGTCGAGTTGTTACCACCGCCGTGCTCGGCATGAAGTACCAGTGCCACATCAAGAACTTTCGCCTCTAACGGTGTAAATTTTCCATCCGGGCGGATCATCTGCAGAATATTTTCTGCTGTCGACATCGACTTGTCCGGCGTACGGATGACAAGAGCATCATCAAATTTAAAATGCCGGTAGGAATGATACGCATATACGGAAATAATTGGCAATTTACTGATAAGCTGCAATGACTGGCGCAGTACATTTGGCACGGAAATATCATCTGGGTTTTCGTCATACGAATACAAGGTCAGCACACTTTTCTGCAAGGCATTCATCAGGTTTTCACTCGGTGCCTTCATAATGACATCGCGGACAAAATGAGCAGACAATTCCTGAAGACTCGATAATATATTTTTAAAGCTCTCAAACTGCTCCGGTGTCGGCAGTTCCCCAAAAAGGAGCAGATAGGTTGTCTCTTCAAACGCATATCGTTTATTCTGGTAACTTTTTATAAGATCTTCCACATCATATCCCTGATAGTAAAGTTTTCCCGGCCCCGGAACTTTATTGCCGTCCTCGTCGTACTGATACGAAACGACATCCGCGATCTCGGTCAGTCCGGTCAATACCCCTTTTCCATTGGAATCACGAAGTCCACGTTTGACATCGTAATCCTCATACAAATGCTGACTGATCTTACCGGATAACATACAATAATTTACAAGATCATCAAATTGTGTATCTAAGTCCCCGTCTAACTGCATCATTGATTTATTGTCCATAATCTGCGCCTCCTTTTGGTTTCTTTTATTCTTTCGCCATCCTAAGACGTGTAAAAGCGTACAAGCCACTTGAAAATGCGACCGTACGCTTTTATATGATAACATATTTATGAGGAAATTGCAAACTACAACTACTCATTTCCTTTTTCATGCTTTCCACGGATCGAATATACCACCCAGTCGGCAATATTTGTTGCATGATCTCCGATCCTCTCAAGATATTTGGCGATCATCAGGATGTCTGTCGCCTTCTCACCCACTTCGGTATTTTTGTTAATGAGATTGATAATCTGCGTCTTTATGCTGTCGAAGCAGTCATCCACCTGATCGTCCATGTAAATAACTTTCGTTGCCAATTCATCGTCTTTATTTACGAATGCACCGATGCTCTTTTCTACCATCTGCATCGTGATCGCTGACATTTCCTGAATCGGAGCAAGGTCAATTGTTCCACCCACTTCCGCCATAGATACCGTGATCTCGGCGATGTCTGCTGCCTGATCTCCAATTCTTTCCATATCCGTAATCATTTTAAGTGCGGAACTGATCAAACGGAGATCTCGCGCTACCGGCTGCTGCTGGAGCAGAAGCTTCATACAGATGCTTTCAATGTCACGTTCTTTGTGATCAATCTCAAGATCGAAAGCGATTGTCTCTTTCGCCGTCTTCAGATTTTTATTTAAAAGCGCATCTACCGCCATCTCAATCGCACGGCAGATCAAACTTCCCATCTCGATCATTTCATCGTTTAACGTCTCTAACTGTCGGTCAAATCGGTTTCTCATATCATCCAAACCTCCCTGTGATATAATCTTCTGTTCTTTGGTCTTTTGGCATGGAAAAGAGCTGCTCTGTCTTTCCACTTTCTATGATCTCTCCTAAAAGGAAAAATACGGTGCGGTCCGAAATACGGGTTGCCTGCTGCATGTTATGCGTTACCATGACGATCGTGTATTTATCCTTTAATTCAATGGCAAGATCTTCAATCTTTGAGGTAGAGATTGGATCCAGCGCCGACGTCGGTTCGTCCATCAGGATAACTTCCGGATCTACGGCAAGTGCTCTTGCGATGCAGAGACGCTGCTGCTGTCCGCCGGAAAGTCCCAGTGCACTCTTTTTCAAGCGGTCTTTGAGTTCGTCCCAGATTGCCGCCTGACGAAGGGATGTCTCCACGATCTCATCCAGTTTTGCTTTACTGCGGATTCCATGCGTACGCGGTCCATACGCGATATTATCATATACGCTCATCGGAAATGGGTTTGGTTTCTGAAATACCATGCCCACTCTTTTCCTCAGAACATTGATGTCCATATTTCCATAAATATCTTCTTGATCCAATCGCACGCTTCCGGTGATCCGGCATCCCTCAACCAAGTCATTCATACGGTTTAAACATTTCAAAAATGTCGATTTTCCACATCCGCTTGGCCCGATAAATGCGGTAATTTCATGCTCTGGGATATCAAGTGCGATTTCTTTTAATGCATGAAAATCCTGATAATATAGATCAAGATGATCAATTTCAAATTTATTCATTGTCTTCTCTCCTAATACTTATTTATTTTCTTTGCCACAAATGTGGATCCTAAGTTAATCAACATTACGATAACAAGTAATACTACAGCTGTAGCATACGCCTGATCCATATACAATCCTTCACTGGAAAGTGAATACATGTGAACCGCCAGTGTTCGTGTCGATGAAAATATATTTTTCGGCATCTCTGCTACGGTTCCTGCAGTGTAGATCAACGCCGCGGTCTCTCCTACGATTCGTCCCATCGCCAGGATAATTCCAGAAGAAATTCCCGGTATCGCCGGTGGAAGAACGATGCGGAATACGGTTCTTAATTTTCCTGCCCCAAGTCCAAAACTTCCTTCTCGAAAAGAATCCGGCACTGCCAAAAGCGCCTCTTCTGTCGTTCGCATAATGACCGGCAGCACCATGATCGATAATGTCAAGGCTCCTGCTAACAACGACAATCCCATCTTACACGTTGTCACGAAAAACAACATACCAAACAATCCATAAACGATGGACGGAATTCCTGTCAATGTCTCTGCCGTAATACGAACAATTTCTACGATCTTATTGCCTTTTTTCGCGTATTCTACCATATAAATAGCCGCGCCGATTCCAAATGGAATCGCAATTACAAGGGCAAGTATCGTCATCCATATCGTGTTGATCAGTGCCGGCAGCATTGACGCATTTTCGGTCGTATAATGCCAGGCAAATAATTTTGGTGTCAGATTCGGAATTCCATTGATGAGGATATATCCGATCAAAAATCCCAGCGACACTACCGTAAATATTACGGAAATTGCGATCAGCACAAAGAATACGAAGGAAACCGGATGCTTTATGCTGCTTTTCAATTTTTGCGAGGCGGATTGAATATTGATATTTTCTCCTGCTTTCTGCATCATTTATTCCTCCGTTTCATCACTGAAAATAATAAGTTTATGATTAAAACAAAGACAAACAATACCACACCGGTAGCGATCAACGCCTCACGGTGAAGATCCTGTGCATATCCCATCTCCATCGCGATATTTGTCGTCAATGTCCGGACTCCCTGCAAAATTCCCTTTGGCATACGCGGCTGGTTTCCTGCAATCATAATAACCGCCATCGTCTCACCGATCGCTCGTCCGATACCGAGGATCACACCTGCCATGATTCCGGATTTTGCTGCCGGTAATGTAGCGAAAAATACACTTCGTATCGGATCGGCTCCGAGTGCCAGAGAGCCTTCATAATAACTTTCCGGCACTGCCCGGATCGCGGATTCGGACACTCCGATGATCGTCGGAAGGATCATCAATCCTAAAAGAATCGATGCGGTCAAAATGCCGGTTCCATCTCCTACTGCATGAAGTGCGTCTGTCAACTCGCGAACCATCGGTACGATCACGACTAATCCAAAGAAACCATAAACAACAGAAGGAATGCCGGCAAGCAGATCAATCGCCTGCTTCAGATATGGATATATCTTCTTCGGGCAAAACTTTGCCATAAATACTGCGGTAAAGATTCCCACCGGCACTCCGATGATAATCGCTCCCACGGTAACGTAGATACTTCCTAATATCATCGGAAGAATTCCGTAAATATCATTGCCCGGTTTCCATTTCTCCCCGGCAAGGAATTTGAAAACTCCAATTTTTGCCATTCCCGGTATTCCGTTTGCAAAGAGAAATACACAAATCAGAATTACGGCTAAGATGGATACACATGCTGCCAGCAAAAATAAGATTTCCATTCCCTTTTCTTTCCACTGTTTCATACTAACTCTCCATTCCGGGGCAGATTATTTCACATCTGCCCAGCTTGTAATATCACCGGTGTAAATACCCTTTACTGTATCTGTGCTGATGTCATCAACCGGGTTTGCTTTGTTTACTACAACTGCGATTCCGTCAAGCGCGATCGCCGTCGCTTTTACGCCCTGGGATGTCTCTGTGTCTTTCAATTCACGAGATGCCATACCGATATCGCAAATGCCGCTGATTGCTGATTCTACACCAGTAGTTGAGTCAGATGTCTGGATTTCAATTTCTGCATCCGGATTTACTGCCGTGTAAGCTTCTTTCAGTTTTTCCATAACCGGAGATACGGAAGAAGAACCTGCTACAACAACTTTTCCTTTTGGTTTGCTTCCTGCATAAGCACCATTATCGGAGTTTTTGATGTAACCGTTTTTCTCGATAACGCCCTGTCCGTCAGAACTCAGGATATAGTCGATAAAGTCTTGTGCCACATCGCTCAAACCGTCTTTTGTCACAATATTAAACGGACGGGAAATTTTGTATGTACCACTCTTGATATTGTCAACCGTTGCTTCATTTCCGTCGATTTTTACTGCTTTTACCGAATCATTCAAAGATCCGAGGGAAATATAACCGATGGCATATTCATTTCCTGCTACGGTGCTCATCATAACAGATGTGTTATTTGTTACACTGGCATCTTCGGTTGTGTTATCCACTTTATTGCCATCTGCATCTTTTTCTTCGATACCGAATAACTCGATAAATGCGCCTCTTGTACCGGATCCATCTTCTCTGGATACAACGGTGATTGCTTTGCTACTATCAAATTCTGAACCTGAGTTATCTCCTGTACCTGTTCCTGCGGAATCTCCTGAACTGCTGCCACAGCCTGTCAGACATCCTGCGATCATTACTGCGCTCAAAACTGTCGCCAATACTTTCTTCATCTTCATAATTTGTTTTCCTCCATTTCTATCCCGGACTTCTCGCCGGCATATTCGTCTCTTTTTTCTGATCCCGTCTCTGCCGTGATCATGTTTCACATCTTACGTGTCATTTGTAAAATGTAAAATCACTTTTATGTAAAATCTTTGAAAAATGTAAGTAATCAATATTCCTCACTTTTTTTGATGAGCCACAGGTATCCGCCGACACCTCCAACGGCTACTGTGATCAGGCAGGATGCGGTAAGTGCCAGCTCTCTCGCCTGTGCTGCATGGCTGCAAAAAAGGCTGCTTAAAGTAAACGCAATACTGCCGCCTACTAAAAAGCAACCTATCAATAACATTGTCATAAATAATTCCGGGTTATTAAGATACCACGGTTTTCTTTGTTTTTCGCTCATAATGAATTCCTCCATTCACATCGATAAATCTTTCTTTTCACTCTGATTTCATCATACGATGCAAATGTAAAATTCATAATCATTTTTGTGTAAAATCGAAGAGAAATTCGCGTAAATCTTTTACATTATCGACAACTTTCTCAGCATCAAAACTCTCCAAAAGTTCTTTATCGCGAAATCCCCAGCTTACGAGTACACACGGAAGTCCGCTGGCACAAGCCGTCGCATAATCCACTTCGGAATCTCCGATGTAAACAGCCTCGTCTTTGGTCGATCCCAGTTCTTCCAGTGCCGCATAAACCTCATCCGGCGCCGGTTTTCTCTGTCTTCCCTCGACTTCCCCAATCGCCGCACTGACACATCCGGAAAAGTAAATTTCATTTAACTCTTTCACTGCCGCATCGTTTTTATTGGAAACAATTGCTAATTTCGCACCATTTTCTTTCAATTCGTTCATCAGATCCACGACACCGTCATAGGCTCTCGTCTTAATCTGGCAATGATCCGTATAATATGCCCGAAACGCTTCAAATGCCTCTTCAAACTGCGGATTTTCCCTGCCCTCCGGCGTCGCACGTTCCATCAGTTTTCCGATGCCATTGCCGACAAACCGGCGGATCTCTTCGAGACTGTGTGTCTTCCATCCAAAACGCTCCATGATGACATTAACGCTGTCACACAAATCCTCCAAGGTATTTAATAGTGTTCCATCCAGATCAAACACAATCGTATTGTATCTCATTTTTCATTCCTCCTAACACTTTTCGGATGATAGCTAGGGCAATCACCGCCGTCAGCACATGCCAAGCTGCTGAAAGCGCAGCATCATCGCTCCATTCGTTATAATATCGGATTGATTCATGAATATCTTTATAATTGCCGGTGCAAATACACTGATCGAAATCTGTATAATCATTTGCCCACACTCCGTTTTATATCGGTAAGCGCTCTTGAAATATCGGCATCCACGCAGATTGCTTTTTCTTTTATCTCTGAAGGAATATCCACCTGTCCTTTATTGATACATATGTAAAAAGCATCCTTCAGATTACAGGTATATTGCCAAAATGGATATTTGATAATACCGGGGGTGTTATATCCCACACCTAATTCCAGAAATACATTTCTTTTATGCTTGTTATCCTTATAATTTTTTTAATGTGTTCATTGATTGTACGAACATCCACATCATATAATGCAGCCATCATCTTCTGTATCAGCCATATATTCTCATCCTCGTACCGCATCTCAATGCTGTCCTGTTTGTCACCGACAGAAGCAACATAGGTCAGATATTCTCTGCTGCGCTGGAACGGATGGTTATTTCGTCTTTTTTCTTTTTCAAATGAATTGCCTCCTTGTGCATATCATTTATGAAACACTTATTTATTAAGCTCGTGATATGCCTTTTTCACAATCTGAGCCATCAATAATCTTCTTTGACTCAAGAATTCCGGATAAGATAATTGTTCAAAGTTCTCCGGTAAAGCATTCTGAACGCAGGCAAGCCTATACCCATCTTCCCCCAGCTTATCTCTATATCTAGCAACGTACTCTGATGGTGGTGCATCAGAAATGTCAATGTTTGTTGCGTAATCCAGATATGTAAAGTTTGCAATTTGGTTTCTATCACGGTCATTGTCATATCCAATTTTCTCAAGATAGTGTTTAGGGAAGATATGATGCTTATCCACCGAATTTTTATCTCCACTTGTACCTAATACAAAGTACTGTGATAACGGTGCTGTACTAAACAACATAGGTGTTCCAAGTACATTGATAGCTGCAACATATCCATACCATGCTGGTGATGTTGCAGAAGAACTATTTAGTTCAGCCGGTAATGAATAGTCGAAGTAGTCATCTGTAAATTTATTGGCAATCGCTGTATCCAGATATGCTACAAACTCACCAGCATTATGTACATCCCTTAAATCGGCAAACTGCTTTTCAACTTCTGACTCTGTAGAACCAGTATAGAACCCTGTAATTGTAGACATAAAAATCCACTTTCGCATAATCTTCTGAAGTTCTACAGTAGATACCTTATAGTCATATTTTCCGATAAGATACAAAACATAACTGAATACTACCGCATTTGATGAAGCAACTAAACTACCTTTTAAATAACCAGCAGATGCAAACAAATTCATAAATGCGTGCCAGTTATTAAGATTAGTCACAACAGCTAAAGATTCCTTGAATTTTTTCAAATTCTCTTCACGAACATCCTGTGTGATTTCACCTGTCTTAAGGTTTTTACCACGAAGCAACATATACGCATAGCGTAAACGGGCTCTTCTAAATCCTACCCCTACCGACATTCTGATAAGATGTGATGGGTCAACCTGCAAAATCTGATTAAATGCTGTTCCATTTGCAGGAATTCTCGACTCTGCACAAAATTTGTTAATCTTATCATGAACTTCGTTATCATAAACAGCAATAAGAGTCTCAATGAAGTTCTTTTCGGTAAGATTCTGTCCGCCGGAGTTTACACGAACGAAGATGTCAGCAACGTCTTCTTCATCAGCCTTCGAATTTATCTTCAATGTAGGTAATGAGTAGATGCCAAGATTAAGCAAATCATTAATATTCTCTTCGATGATATCTTCTTCATCTTCTGTCAACTCAGGTTCGTCGTTCTTTGCACGACCTTCATTAGCCGTCTTAATAAAAGTTTTTCTATATTTTGAAATATTGTGTTCTTGGTCTGCTGCAAACACACTGCTAATTTCACTAATCCATTCTGAATTTCTTTCATAGGCCTGCGTCCACACTGCAAACTCACGTGTTAAAGGGTTGAAAGAAATACGAATTTTTCTTTCCTTATAGTTTTTGTCCTTGATGGTTACGCCGTACATAGCTGCAAGCAATGCTGTCAAACGCTGCTGACCGTCAATTACTAAATCATCTGGACGCTTATACATTTTATCGTTTTTACCGATATAGTTTGTATTTTCATATTCATCCGGAGATGCCCAAAGCATAATGTAGCCGATTGGATATCCCTTCATCATTGAATCGAGCAACTCTCGAACCTTATTGTCTTTCCAAACAAAAGGACGCTGAAGGTCAGGTAAACCGATACGTCCATTCTCTACATCAGACAATAGGTCTTCTACTTTGCTCGGTATATTATCAAATAATTCTTTTCCCATGTTTTCACACTCCTTACTGTTCCAAAACCGCAAAGAACAAGCCTAATAATGTTGGCTTGTTCTTTGCGGTTTAAAACAATGATCTTCTCTACAAACCACGAATAATATTCAAATAATCCTGGTGTTGATCTACGACAGCATATACAATCACTTGCTTATTTTCCTCGTCAATTTTATAAAATACTAAGTCTTTTTCTAAAATAAGCACTTTATACCCCTGTCTCTTAAGAATAAGATATCTTGGCTCGGTTCCAATGTATGGATCTCCTCCCAATTCAAGAATTCGTTTTTCAATCTCATCAAGTTTCTCAAGTGCTATTGTATTCCCAAAATTTTGAGCAATATACAAAACTATTTTTCTAATTCCTGCATCGGCTGTATCAGTCCTTATTACCGTATACTTCATATTCACCCCTCCTGAAGCATTTTTCTCAAATCATCAAATGTTTCAGTTATCGGAGCTACCCTTCCATTTTTCACATCATCTTCTGCTTCGGCTAATACTTCTAGCAATTCTATTCTTGCTTTCATATTTTTATATTCTTCATAGGAAAGCGCAACCGTATCGCCTCTACCATTTACTGTAATAATCACTGCTTCTTTGTTTTCCTTACACAATTTTGATATTTCAGAATAATGATTTCGCAAATCAGCAGATGGTCTTATTGTTTCTTGTAATGTCAACATATTAGTCACCTCCATATATAGCATATGCAAATTATATCATCTTTTGCATATATATTCAACATTATTTTATTTGACAAGTGTGTATTAGTTTTTCGTATCTCATTTTTCTGGAAACTTCAACCTATTCACCGTTTTTTATCATCCGCAATTTCCCATTGTCCACTAAAACCACGCCCAATATAACGTACATTATCCATTTCTTTTATATGACGCTTAATCGTTTTGGAACTTACTCCTAGCGCAATCGCCATTTTTTCCGTACTAACTTTACTATCCTTACGAATCAAATCCATAATTTGACAATTTAATTTGTCTTAAGGGACATTTTGAGGGACATCGTAGTTCAGATTTGGCATCACAACAGTAAACTAATACCTATCTGAACGAAATGTAACTTTGCCAAGCTGGCTGAACTACGAAGCTGAGCATGCTGGGATAAATGTTTCCCGACTTTTGCAGGAAGCATTAAAAACTGCACTTGGGGTTAATAAAACGCTTTGACTGTATGGCATTATAAGGTGTTTGACAACCTACTTGCACTTGACAAAATCAGGTAATTGCTCAAAGTTCTCTGGTAAAGCATTCTGAGTGCAGGCAAGCTTATACCCATCTTCCCCTAGTTAGCACTTATCCATCTGCTGAAATGCCTCCTCCGGTGTGGACATTCGGATTTTATCTCCTTTGACAAGGATCAAGAGTGGCGGGCCTATTTCGGTTTCTTTTTTGGAATCCATGATAGGTTCATAGCATTCGTAACCGTTCCAGTTATTTAACTTTTCGACTGTTTCGTATCCGTTTTTCTGTGCAAAGAAAATAACCTGTTTTAAATCCATTTATTACACTTCCTTTTTATCCAAATTTTTGTTTATACATACATCATAAATAAACAATATGCTACCTTTCCAACTACACCCATAGAAGTAATTTTACCACTTATGTGCGAATGCCTCAACAAGTACTTTTCCATTATTTTCTGTCCCCCGCATATTTTTCCTCTCCCCGTCCATACTAATACCACCAGAAGCTACGAAAGGACCTCTAAAATGAATCACACAAACAACAATACAAAAAACCTCTCCACATCAGACAGCAAGAAGTCCAACGGCGCCCGCAAGCGCCGCATCCGTGAGAACTCTCATTACAATGAAAAGGATCAGCCGGCGCCGGACAACAATCTCTTTTGGGAAGAGGCTTCCAATCCTCTGAGCAGCAAAGGAAATTAAAAGGAGCCCGAAGGTGGATCATTTTCCATCCTCGGGCTTTCTGTTATTCTAATGCAATGTTCAAAATTACTGAAGCTGAGCCAAACGTTCTTTTACCTGAGCCATCATGCTCTGATATTTTTCCAATTTTGCTTTCTCTTCTTCGATTTTCTTTGCCGGTGCTTTATTGACAAAATTTGGATTTCCGAGCATTCCTTCGGAACGTTTCAATTCGCCGGTCAGACGTTTTTCTTCTTTCTTCAGACGCTCGATTTCTTTTGCCACATCGACAAGTTCTGCAAACGGCATATAAATCGTACCTTTATCGATCACAACCGAAACCGCATCTTTCTCAATGCCGGTTTTGTCAGCCTGAATCGTTACTTCGCTGGCATAACCAAGTGTTGCAAAGAATACTTTGTTGGTTTCGAAAATGTCTTTTACTTTGGCATCTTCTGTCACAACAATCACTTTTGCTTTCTTGCTCGGTGGTACATTCATCTCACCGCGGACATTTCGGATTCCTTTTACCGCTTCCTTGATGCACTCTACGGCATCCATATCCTCTGCAAAATTCATGCTTTCCGTGTATTCCGGCCAAGCCGAGATCATGATGGAGTCGTCGTCATTGTCCATCAATGTGCAGTAAATTTCTTCCGTAATAAACGGCATATATGGATGAAGCAGTTTCAACGCATCGATCAATACCTTTTTCAAGGTGTAAAGTGCTGCTGCCTTTGTCTCATCTTCTTCATTGTAAAGACGAGGTTTTACCATCTCAATATACCAGTCGCAGAATTCTTCCCAAATAAAGTCATAAATCTTCTGAACCGCGATACCAAGATCGTAAGTTTCCATCAACGCTGTGACATCTTTTGCCAGCTGGTTGCATTTTGAAAGAATCCATTTATCCGCCTGCGTAAGCTCATCTGCGGACACTTCTTTATTCGCAAGTTCTTCATTTTGAGCAAAATTCATCATGATAAAACGGGATGCATTCCATACTTTGTTGGCAAAATTACGGCTTGACTCGACACGTTCCCAATAAAAACGCATGTCATTTCCCGGTGCATTTCCGGTAACCAATGTCAGACGCAGCGCATCGGCACCATATTTGTCAATTACTTCCAATGGGTCAATACCATTTCCAAGGGATTTACTCATCTTGCGTCCCTGGGAATCACGTACCAGACCATGAATCAATACCGTGTCAAACGGCACCTGACCGGTCTGCTCGATTCCGCTGAACATCATTCGCATAACCCAGAATGGAATGATATCATAACCGGTAACAAGCGTGTTGGTCGGATAGAAATATTTCATTTCCTCGGTATCGTCCGGCCAACCAAGTGTGGAAAAAGGCCACAATGCGGAACTGAACCAAGTATCCAACGTATCCGGATCCTGACGCATCTCCTTGCCGCATTTTGGACAATTACATGTCTTTTCCTTGGTTACGACAAGTTCTCCGCAGTCATCACAGTAAAATGCTGGAATCTGATGTCCCCACCAAAGTTGGCGGGAAATACACCAGTCACGGATATTTTCAAGCCAGTGGAAATATGTCTTATTAAAATGATCCGGTACAAATTTTGTCTCGCCATTTTTAACCGCATCAATCGCCGGACCTGCAAGTGGTTTCATCTTTACGAACCATTGTTTGCTGACACGAGGCTCTACCGTCGTACCACAGCGGTAGCAGGTTCCTACGTTATGATCGTGATCTTCTACTTTTACCAATGCGCCTTCTGCTTCCAGATCTTTTACGATGGCTTCACGTGCTTCGTAGCGGTCCATTCCGGCGTATTTCTCGTATTCATCGACAATCTTCGCGTCGTCTGTCATTACATTGATAATTGGCAGATTGTGGCGAAGTCCTACTTCAAAGTCGTTCGGGTCGTGTGCCGGCGTGATCTTTACGACACCGGTTCCAAATTCCATATCTACGTAATCATCCGCAATCAACGGAATCTCGCGGTGAACCAATGGAAGGACAAGCATTTTTCCAACCAGATCTTTGTATCGTTCATCGTTTGGATTGACAGCCACCGCCGTATCTCCCAAAAGAGTTTCCGGACGGGTTGTCGCCAAATTGATATAACCGCTTCCATCCGCAAACGGATAGCGCAGATGCCAGAAATGTCCCTTCTGATCTTCGTACTCTACCTCGGCATCGGAAATGGATGTCAGACAATGAGGGCACCAGTTGATGATACGCTCACCGCGGTAGATCAATCCTTTATTATAAAGTTTTACAAATACTTCCTTAACGGCTTTATTGCAGCCCTCGTCCATCGTAAAACGCTCTCTGTCCCAATCACAGGAAGATCCCATTTTCTTAAGCTGGGATACGATACGTCCGCCGTACTGTTTTTTCCAGTCCCAGGCACGCTCCAGAAATTTTTCACGTCCGATATCCTCTTTCGTGATTCCCTCTTTTCGCATCGCCTCGACGATCTTCGCTTCGGTCGCAATCGACGCATGGTCAGTTCCCGGAAGCCAAAGAGCTTCATAACCCTGCATTCTCTTAAAACGAATGAGAATGTCCTGCAGCGTATTGTCAAGGGCATGTCCCATGTGAAGCTGTCCCGTGATGTTTGGTGGCGGAATTACGATCGTATACGGTTTCTTATCCGGATTTACTTCCGCATGAAAATACTTCTTGCTGATCCATTTGGAATAAAGACGGTCTTCAATGTCTTTTGGATCATAATTTTTTTCCAATTCTTTTCTCATGATTACCTCCGATAATAATAAAAAAACTCTGGAAGAATACCTTCCGGAGTCATTCGCTTCAATCAGGTACCTTCCCTCTATAAGGGCGGCAAAGCCGCGGTACCACCTTATTTCAAATAAATGCAGGTTTCCTCTTTCCTGCGTTTTATTCCTCATTCTGCCGATAACGGGGCGAACCGTGATCTTCTACACACAATATCTGCTTCAAAGATCATGCTCTGAAGCTACCTTCCACAAACCACTTGCCGGATTTCTTTCAGCCGGTGAAAATCCTCTCTGCTGGCGTTTCTTTGTGTACTCCTCTTCTTCCACGCATTTCACTTATCTTTTATAATAGGGGGTTTTGGGGGAAATGTCAAGAAAAATTTGTTGCAGGATATTATTCCAAAACCAGAGCCCGTAGTTTCCCATTCGGAACCGCTTCCGCTTAGAAGAACACTCATAGCGGTGCCTGAGGGCAAACTACGCCCTCTAGGCACCGATGGTGTTCTAAATTCCTCATTGGAAAACTACGGGCTCTGGTTTCGGATTAAGACTACAATCAAATTCGTTACGAAGGATAGATTTCATTCTATTATTTACCATATTTTTCTGCCATCTCTCTGGCCCGTTCCCCGATTTTCTCCCGCAGGCTTATAGGTTCAATAATCTCCACGTTGGTATTGTACTGCATCGCCCACAAAAACATTGCATCTTCACTACAGCACAGCGATACCGTATACCAATCCTTTTCTTCGGACAATACAGAAAAATCTGTTCCAAACCAGTCCACCAGATCATTAAAAATGCTCTTTTTGGCTTTCATTAAAATTCTACTGCCTTCTCCTCCAAACAGATACATATGTTCTGCCATATGTTTGGGAAGATTGATTCCTTTTTGCAACCCTTTGACACACTTCATCGGTTTTCTTGCCTCATCTGATATCACAATATCGGTAATCCGATCCACCCGGCAATGTGCCACATTGTCATAGCTATCGTAATTTCCAAGGAGATAATAACGTCCATTATTAATGATCAGTTGATACGGATTCATTATGTATCGCTGTTCCCGCCTTGGACGCAATTTGAAGTCTGTATCATAATCGTTGTAAATAAAACTGATTTTCTTTTCGTTTTCTATCGCATCCTCTATTACACCGATCACATACATCAACTGCTTATTATCCACCTTGTGCAGTTCCGGCAAATAAGAAATATGTGTTAATTTAGGCTCAAAATATTTACTCGATTGCTTTTTTAGCTTCTCGATCAAATCTTTCGCCTGAGCACCGGAAATTCCTTTTGAGAATAAAACGGCATCAATAAGGAATCGGAGCTCGGAGTCTTCAAACTCCCGCTCCATCAGATAATACCCTTTTTCCATGGAAATTTCATAGCCAAATTCCTGCAGATATTCCAAATTATTTTTTACAGACCGCCGGTCACATTCCATCCCATAATCTCTTTTGAGTATACGAAGAATTTGCTGCTGCGTCAGGTGATGATTTTCATCAGAATGCTCTTTTAGGATATCTAAAATGAGCATATTAAGCATTTTTTTATTTGCTGTCGCGTACATTGTCGGTCACCTCAAGCATTCTATTTATTACCATCTTTTGCTTTTTCATACTCTTCCCACACTTCACTAAATTTATTTAAATACTTCTCCATACTTTTAGCCCTAACCGATGGATGCCACATTCTAAGAATAGGAATTTCCTTTTTGTTTAGAACCAATCCCTTTTGTTGCCAGACATTCTTATACTTATCGTCAAAAATAGCATCCATATACTTCTTCTTATATGTATTACATGCACACCACACAATCACATCCGGATTAATTATTTCAATTTCTCTTCGTATATAATCTTTGTATGTTTCTATATACTTCAAAAAGTTTTCTCCTTGAATATTTCCAAATCCACCACGCTTATTCAAATTCATAAAAGCAATTTTATTGAGTGCTTGTTTATTCTTATCTACATCAAAAGATGATTCTATTTTATAGTTCTTCTCCGTCATAATTCGGTACATCTCACCAAATTTTATTCTCATTTTTCCGCTCCAGGTTTCTTGTTCTTCTCCGTTTATATATTTAGCGAAACTGCAAACTGTATTACCCTCGTTATTTCCAACCAAATGTCCATTTTCGCATTTTCCTTTTAATCCAGGGTTTTTTTCATCATTATCCTGCTTACAATCTATACTTACTTCATTTGTGATAAACAAAACCTTCGGTTTATTATGTTCACTATTTTGATATTCTACCGAGTTTACAATACCATCTTCATAAAAAGAATTCACTGCAACCACATAACCGTCTTGGCTATTACATGTTTCTTCTCCGCTATCATTTGACTGTTCCTCTTTCCAACACTCAAATAATTTTTTTAATTTTAATGTTTTAACTTCTTCCAATGTTTTCATTCCAATCCTCTCCTTTTCTTCAAAAACAAATTTTACAATTATTGTATCTCATTTTCAAACAGATTTCACGGTAGTTTTCTCTTGCAAATCTACAATTTCTACTCCCTCGAATAATACTCCTTTCCCGTTTCCAAACATATTCCGGCGAGACGTCCGTTATGTGAGCAGGCACCACAATCCAAGGCAATATGATTATATTTGCGATAAATATAACCGGGTCTGTCATTTCCAAGAATTGTCTGTGTTGGTGTATGCCCTGTGATCACGATTTTATCTTCGTAATAGGGCATCTCATAATCGGTGCGCGTCCATAGCAGATCATCAATGGTATACTCTTCGATCGGCTTTTTATAATAAAACCTGAATCCGTGAACCTTGTTTCAAAATGAAAAGGCACACAGGAAATGTTTGCC
>OHSK01000132.1_pt1 | contig 51460 bp, 53 predicted proteins | sample 1578701 | NCBI WGS metagenome assembly OHSK01 (sample SAMEA3879503, study PRJEB24766) | human gut metagenome | biome: human-associated habitat; feature: feces | place: USA | collected 1985/1987
CGCTGTACTGATAACCGAACAATCTACACCTTAGACCGAGGGTTGAGTCGATTACTGATGACAATGTGGAGTCAAATTGCTCCATGATTGAAAATTTTCCTCTGAAAGGAGTGAGTTTCTCAGATTTTATTTGTATATTTGCCATGTCTTGTTGACTTTTTATCGTCTTTGGTATTGCAGCACTAAGATAGGTGAAATTTCTGACATGGCAAAATCTTGAGCAACTTATTGTTGCCCAGAATATTATAAATAACGTTAAACTAAAGAGTTGCGGAATTAAGGTTTCAGAAACAGACAACGATTAAAGGACGCAGTAAATGGCTAATTTGTTTGAAGAATCAGACTTTGCCTTGTTTACAAAGTATCAAGGTAAAACACAAAAAGAAGAACCAACCGGTATGGCGGAATTAAAACCGTTATACAACAAACTTGGTTCTATAATTGAAGGTCTGCAAAAACTTGGTTATCCTATAGAAATAAGGAAAATGCCTTTAACTCAAGGAGGACCTGGCATCATGAAATATAATTCGTACCATTGGTCAAAAGTATATCCAAAAGACAATGATCTTTACAATGAATGCAATGGAAAGGTCTTTGTCGTTGTTGGCAGTACTGAAGGTGGAATTGATATACATATTGACTCCAATTCGAGGGAAGGCTACAATAGTGATGAGAATAAAGAGGCACGAATCATAAAAAACGCAACATGGCTTCAAATTTCTCCAAGTGATGCTGCACAACTATCTCTCGAACAACTTGTTGAAAAAGTAGATAGTTATTTTTCTGAGTATTGGACTGAGTTCAATAAATTTGCCAAAGAATTTGGAGTTCAAGAAAGCATTAAAATTTTACAGAGAATGGAACTTGAAAAGATAGCAAAACTTGTAAAGGCTAATCATAATGTCATTCTTACAGGTGCACCAGGTACTGGTAAAACATATTTAGCAAAGAAAATTGCTAAAGCCATGGGGGCTGATGATAACACAATAAAAATGGTACAATTCCATCCTTCTTATGATTATACGGATTTTGTTGAAGGTCTACGTCCTATAGGGGCAGAAGAAAAACTGGGATTTCAAAGAAAGAATGGTGTATTCAAAGATTTCTGTAAAGATGCTATTATTGGGGCTTGTACAAATTCTGTAACCGCATTAGAACACTTTAAAAAGGTTGTAGGAAAAGAGTTTTTCAACATCCCATACAAAAGCAGTCCAAACAAGGAAGCATTTGCTGTAAAAGTAGATGAAAACAACAAATTAAGAGTACGAATCACTGATGATAACGATAATCTTCAAGCGGCAACAGACGAAGATGTTATCGAGTCAATAATGACAGGAAATAGAGTAGGCAACAAAACCTATGCTTTTAGTATAGGTGCATATATAAAAGAACACATCATGACCAAACAAACTTATGTATTCATCATTGATGAAATAAATCGTGGTGAAATATCTAAGATTTTTGGAGAGTTATTCTATGCCGTTGATCCTGGATATAGAGGGAAAAAAGGTTGTGTCACTACCCAATATCAAAATTTAGTTCCTAAAGACGATGTTTTTGCCAATGGTTTTTACATACCAGAAAATGTTTATATCATTGGAACGATGAACGAAATTGATCGAAGTGTAGAGAGTATGGATTTTGCAATGCGTAGAAGATTTGCTTGGACAGAAATCACAGCAGAATCTAGACAATCTATGCTCGATGAAGACGAGGCATGGGGAGATTTCGGCAAACCATCTTTGGAGGTTATCAGAGAAATCAAAACAAGAATGAACAACTTAAATGCTTGTATCATTGACAAGTATGAGGAAGAAAAGCTAACAGCCAAAGAGAAGACATACCTAACAAAAGCTTATCAAATAGGAGCGTCATATTTCCTGAAATATGCTATGTATAATGACTTTGATGAATTATGGGATAACCATATCAAAGGTTTGTTGTACGAGTATTTAAGAGGCTCTACGAACATTGACGTAAAGATGGCAAGATTAAGAAAGGCTTATAACGACACGACACAACATTGATTACAAGTGATTACAAAATAGCACCTATTGATCCTATTGAATATCAGGATTTGAAGGAAATTGCAGGAGTAGCCATTTCAAGTATTAGCTTAGATGATTACTCCAATTTGCTTGTATTCCCGGATTCCTTTGAAGAATATGATAGGAATTTTGGGAAAAAAGTGGTGTGCGAAATTGTAGAAGAAAAGAATCTTATTACCAACAGCATAGTTGGATTTATCGGAAGAAACAAAACCCATCTTTCAATACATTCAAGGTTTGCAAATGATCGTGGAGAAGACTTTTTCCTGCATTATATGCTTCAAAAGGTTGCAAAAATCAATATTCTTAATCTGCAACATACAATAGATGATGATAGTGTCTTTGATTTTCTTTTATATCATTTCCCCTTATACCTGAAAAAAGCGATAAACCAGGGTCTTTACAAACAGTATGTTCGACACAAATATAATGATGCTAATGTTAGAGGGGTAATTGATGTAAATAGACATATACACTACAATGAGCCGTTTAATGGTAATGTAGCTTATACAACAAGAGAATATAGCTATGACAACGATGTAACCCAATTAATTAGGCATACAATAGAATTTATTACTAAGTATAAATCTGGCTCTACTGTTCTGAAGATTGACAGCGAAACACAAGAGGCTGTAGCTCAAATTATCAGTGCAACAGTTTCTTATTCACCAAGAAACCTTTCTGCGATAATCAACCGAAATGCAAAACCAATAGCTCACCCATACTATAGTGAGTATGCACCACTTCAAAGACTATGCTTGCAAATTCTAAGACATGAAGAATTGAAGTATGGGCAAGAAGAAGATGAAATGTATGGTGTGCTGATTGATGCCGCTTGGTTGTGGGAAGAATACATTGCCGTGATTTTAGATGGAAGATATATTCATTATCAGAAAGATAAGGGAAAGAGTTTTTATTTGTTTGAGAATTTTCAACAAATAATTCCTGATTATCTGTCAAAGGATAAAAGTATTGTTGCAGATGCCAAGTACATACCTTTGGACAAAGAGAGAAACTATGGTGATGAAAAAGCAACTGCCATATATTACAAAACCATAACATATATGTATAGGTTTTGTTCGAGGAATGCCTATTTGTTTTATCCTCATCCAGATAATGACAAAGTGTTGATAGATTCATATAGAATCAAAACGGAAATGGAAGGTGTAAATGGTGGTGAACTTATTAAAGTAGGATTAAAAATTCCTGCTGGTTGTAAGTCATACAGTGAATTTGCATCACAAATGCTTCGTTCGGAATCAGAGTTTCTAAACTCAATTTAGAGTTTATCATCTTATCAAGATTGATAACTCAATTGGCGAAAACTGAGCATACCCACCCACTCATGGCGGTTCTGTCTATTCATTTTTGATGAAAAAAGCGGCATGAAGACGGCTTAAAAAACGGAGCATTGCCGTTCACTTTTCCGTTGAATGACAACTCGCATCAAAAAACGGAGCATGTCCGTTCACTTCTCTGCTCTTTTTACGTTATTGTATGTGGGAAAAACATCATTCAATATGTGACCATGGCAGGAAAGACAAAGGACATGAGCCAGATTAAGCAACTATTACTCCTGAAGAAGGAGGGTGTCTCCAACCGCAAGGCCGCCGAGATAGTCGGCATCAACAAGGAGACCGCAAACAACTACGTAAGGAAGGCACTTGCCGACAGACTCGGCATAGAGGGCCTTCTCAAACTTAATGATCCAGTGCTGGAGCATCGCCTCAAGGGCGGCACTCCCGCATACGCGGACAGTCGCTTCGAAGTGTTCAAGGAACAGCTTCCATACCTTCAGGAAGAGATGAGGGAAGGGATGGATGAAGAGACAAATGCCTCATGAGGTGAGTTGTCACATCTTCGACACATGAGCCGCCACAAAGATAGACGCACATCAAAGAGCGCAGGATCTCGCTATACTGATAGCCATACCATTTGCATCTCATCCCCAATGTGGAGTCTATGGTTTGAGCTAAAAGAGCGTCAAATTGCTCCATGATTGGAAAAATTCCTCCAAAAGGAGTGAGTTTCTCGGATTTTATTTGTACATTTGCCATGTCATTCGGAGATTTTGCTATACTTCTTTTTGCAGCACTAAGGTAGGTGAAAAATCTGACATGGCAAAATCCTGAGCAACTTTTTGTTGCTCAGGTACTTATAAAGAATGCTAATTCATAGTGCTGCGGAAATTAGGATGAAAAAGATTCTAGCAATAATTAGTCTCTTGTTTCTTGTTTTGAATGGTAATGCTCAAGAATCATTAGATACTATCAAATCTTTTAGACTAAGTGAAGTTGTGGTTAAAGCAGAAAGGATTATTCATAAGGGTGATCACGATGTACTATATTTATCAAACGACAATAAAAAGTTTGGTACAAATGCTTTAGATGCAGTTTCTTCCTTAGAATTGTTCCAAACAGCAATAAATGAAACAAAATTGGTTTCTTGGGACAGACAAAATGTATTTATCCTTATAAATGGCGTTCCATCAACGGCATATGACTTACGTGGATATAAGGGTGAGGACATAAAGAACGTAGAGTTTTATTCTATTGCTCCTCCTCAATACATGAGTCTGACTGCAGGGCCTGTAGTCAACATTGTTGTGAAGAAGAGGCACGATAGATCTTATGCCGGTTATTTCAACACTTCTAATGCTGTAAACACAGAATTTGGAACAAACCAGATTGACTTGACATATGCGGATTCTCTGAACCAAGTAAAACTGGATTATCTGATTGATTACAGAAACATAGGCAATATTGATAATCTTGCTGAATACACTTATAGTCCGCAACTACATTCTCAATATAGGGGTACAAGTCGCTATAAAGGTCAATATCATAACATCAGTGCATCGTACCAAAGATATCAGGGTAATCATCTGTTTAATGCTAAGGTATATACTATCATTGAACCCTTACAAGATGAAGAAAAAAGGGCGGGCCTTATTTCGACAGATGACACCCAATATAATGGTGAAGGTACAAGCCTTTTGAAGAGTCGTTCCAATACGGTGGCTGTAGATTTATACTATCGCTATTTATTAAAGAAAGGCCGTCTGTTTGCCATAAATGTGGTCAATACATTTGGAAATAGTTATTCGGATTCGAAGCAATCTATGCTCTCGGAGAATACAGGAAACAATGACTATGACTACTATTTACACTCAAGAGTGGATAATGATTCGTATTCGTTTATTACAAACGCAGTCTATGCCTCTCCGCTTTGGGGTGGCTCATTGAGTGTTGGTTCAAGATATGAATATAAGCAACTTAATCAGACTTCATTCAATAACAAATACAAACCATATTCTCACAATGAGTTCCTTAATACGGGTGGTTCCTGGACATGGAATACAATATCGTTTGTTCCGGCTGTTGGATTGAATATATTTAAGCAGACATCCTCGGGTATATCGCAAACCTCTGTTCTTCCTTACATAAGACTTTATTCAGATTGGTGGGGAAAGGGTAAAATGAAAGGAACAACTAAGGGGGATAAAACGAAACGTATAAAAGTGGAGTGAGAGAGAAATCGGGGAAAGCGTTGATTTACAAAGGGTTTGAGGATGATGGGCGAAATGAGAGGGAAAAACGAAACGTTACATTCGCTTTACATTTGCTTTACGTTTGGGCTCGATTTGAACGGTGTTTGAAGGGTATTGCTTTACATCGGGGCTGAGAATGTTACGTTTTGGGCTGTCCTGATGGCTGTATGGGGCATTTCGTGGGCTTCTGGGCGCGTATGGCTGCTCATGTGGGTGTTTTATCGTCTGGACATGGAAATGAACGCTGACGGGGCTTTAAACGGCTTGTTTGAGTGGTGGTTGAATGAGAGAGGGTGTGGCTGCGGTCATGCCTTTTATTTTGCTTGTTTCTTGCTTTTATGCTTGTAAATTCTTCCAAATAGTTATTATTTGGTATATTTGCAAGCGAAAACGAACATTTTGAGAAACAGAAAGGAACAGTTATGACAAAGGTTATACACGTGCATTTGATACATGGGCGGAAGAACTACTACTTCGGCTCAATATCGGCGATTTATGGGGTTTTGACAGAGGATGAGGTGGGTATAAAGAAAAGCTCGCTGCTGCACGCCGGACTGGCTGATGGAGGTGTTATTCTCAATAAAAAGGCTATGATCCGGCAGGGAGAGCTGATAAGAGGCCCCAGAGCGGACAAAGAGAAGAAATAAGGATGGTTTAACAATCTAAAACGTTGATATAACGGCATTTGAACGGCTTGAACACTGATTTGAACAGTGTGCAAGCCGTTTTTGTGTTTTGGAGGCTATTGAGATTGGTGAAAATGGGCGTTTTTCGGGTTTGGGGTGACACTTGGGGTGACGTTTGGTGTGACATGGAAAAACGAAATGTTCAACTTGGTGTGACATTTGGTGTGACACTTTTAACATAGGAAACAAGGGATAGACCCCCTATATAACTCCGAATAAATTGTGATTGATGTCATTTTCGGGCGTTTAGGGGGTGGGGATAATCCCACGTTTTGGCATGTTCTAAACCTTTGCGGAATGTCGGGAACGCCCTGTTTATCGGGGTTTTGGCTGCTTTGCTACCCTATTATACCTATGTATGTGCGTGCGCGACACGTTTTGCGGTGTGGAGCGTGTGCGTGATGCGTGTGACGTGAGTATCAGACGAGGCGGACGAGTCCGACGATGATGCTCAGGCTGCGTATGTCGTCGCGTGGGAGGAGGAAAGGGTGATGAACACTGCTGTTTTCCGACACGCAGAGAATGCTGTCGGCATGATCTGCGCTTTCCTGCACGCGTTTGACGAGTACCCCCTGGCTCGTTTCGAGGACATAGACGGTACCCCATTGGAAGAAGCGGATGTCTGTGATTTTGCGACAAGCGAGGAGGTCGCCACTATAATATAGCGGCACCATGGAGTCGCCAGACACCCGGATAAGGAAGTTTGCCCCTTTGTTCTCGAACTCTGGTATGACATAGCGCTCGCAGTCCTCCAGGCGTACCCCACCGCCACTTTCGGCAGGAAAACCGGCGACTGCATCGAGCGGTATGAGTGGAATGCCCTCGCTGCTGCCATGGGGAACTTGGCGGGCTATCTCAACAGTGCGCTTAGAAGTCGGCACATTATTGTTTTCTGTTTCCTGAAGCATTGCTCCCTCACCAGTGAGCAGCCATGAGGAATCAACGTATCTACACTTTGCGTATATAAGTTCAGCATCAAACGTATTACGAGCAATCCATGCACTTATTGTTTGGGCAGATACGCCCAAAAGCTTTGCAAATTGGGCTTTGTTGCCTTTTGTATAATGCCTTATCAGCCCCTCTAACATCTTTGTTTTATCCATAATCTGCATATAAATCTACACTTTGTGGATAAAATTATCCCCAAAAGTTTTGTTGGTATCTACATTTTGTTTATCTTTGCAGCGTGTTTAAGAATAAACGCGCGGCCAAAGATAGTGAAAAAGGCCGAGAATTACAAATTTTAGCAATTAAAGAATATGAACGATACAGAAATAAAGGAGTTGCAGACGCAGAGCGTGAAGCACAATGTGGCAATGGTCTTGATAATGGATGGTATTAGTTTCAGCTACACTGAAGAGGATGGCATTGTATTTACAGCACCTGAATGTTATGTGGCGAGATTGGTAAGACGGCTGATGTCCTGCTACGGATGTAGCGTTAGGCCGAAGATAAACGAGGTAAAATGATTGCAGGATAACACGGAGCCCCTGGGTGCTGCACTGGATAGTCAGCCGCCGCACTGGATAGTCGGCAGGGGCGGCCTCGGATGACGGCGGGAAAGACCGCAGGAGTGGCAGGTTTGCCATGCGCTGGATAGCCATGTGGGGTTCGACTCCCCTACACTCCACGAACAAAAGTAATAACGAACTAAAAACAGAGGACAATGAAAAGAGTGATAACAGTAACCCGCTCCCAGCGGGAGTTTTTGGCAAAGGCCTTCGGTGTGACGAAGGAGATGGTGAGCTACGCATTGAACTTTCACCCGGTGAAGGGTCAGAGCGACTTGGCAAAGAAGATACGCTGCCTTGCCGTTCAACGTGGCGGTTTTGAGTTGGTGACGGCTCCTGCAAGCGAGGTGGTGCATGACGCAGACAACATGATGCGCCAACACTTCGAGAACGGCTGGATGTGGGAAGGCGACAAGAACACGGGCGTACTTGAGTTGAAGGACGAGAAAGGCGACGTGGTGGAACGCATCGAGCACGCCCTGCTGACAGACATCAAGACCGTGCAGGAGAAGGTGGAAGCCATGTGCTGCGCCACTATGTAAGGAGAGAGCCGCAAGAAGGAAAACAAAGACAAAAAGAAATGGAGTACTACAACAAGATATTGTGCGTGACGTTTGCCGAGCTGACGGGCGGAAACGAGCCAGTCATCAAGGCGAGCACCTTGCGCCAGAATGTGTGCCGCAGCAACATAGCGTGTGCACGTCGTGGCGGCGGCGAGGGGACTCAGGCACTGTATGTGTGGAGCAGTATTCCGGAGAAGTACAGACGGCGGTTTGTGGCGACATACGGCGACCCAGAAGAAAAGATGCGAGAGGCTATGACGAAGGCAAGCATAAAGATAGATGCGAAGGCGCGTGAGTTTTACGAAGCCTACACCTATATGGACAAGGACGGGCAGGAGCGCCACCTGACGGAGAAGATGATAGAGGAATATACCATCAACGCCTCGGTGCTTGGCGAGCTGGAGAAGATGGCGGCAAGACGCCAGGCCATCCGCAGCAGTCTGAACGCTCCGATGTCGGGTGCGTGGGACTTGATACTTGACAGTTCGGAACGTATGCGCGAGAGCTACGGACACACGCTTCCTGGCACATTGGCGCGACTGAAGACGCGACTGAAGGCTTGGAAGGCCGATGGCTACCAGAGCGTGGTGAGCGGCAAGCTGGGCAACTCCTCGGCACTGAAGATAACCAGTGACTTTCTGAAGCTGATTGTGGCTCTGAAGCGCAGCAAGGTGCCGGTATACACCGATGCGCAGCTGTTTGAAAAGGCGAACGAGATAGCTGAGGAAAGAGGCTGGAAGCCGATAAGAAGCCTGAGCGGTATGAAGAAATGGCTGAACAGCCCTGCGGTGGAGCCTTTATGGTATGACGCCATATATGGCGAGCAGGCTGCGCGTCAGCGTTACGGCAGAAAGCACAAGACTGCACTTCCGACACGCAGGGACACGCTATGGTATGGTGACGGCACGAAGCTGAACCTTTACTATAGGGACGAGCAGGGCAAGGTGCGGACGACCCAGGTGTATGAGGTGATCGACGCGATGAGCGAGGTGCTTCTGGGCTACTGCATCAGCGACACAGAGGACTATGAGGCCCAATACCACGCCTACCGCATGGCAATCCAGAAGAGCGGCCATAAGCCTTATGAGATTGTTTATGACAACCAGGGCGGCCACAAGAAGCTGGACTCGGACGGTTTTATAGGGAAGATTTGCCGCGTACACAGACCGACACAGCCCTACAACGGCGAGTCGAAGACGATAGAGAGCGTGTTCGGACGGTTTCAGGCTCAGGTGCTGCACAAGGACTGGCGCTTCACGGGTCAGAACGTGACGGCGAAGAAGGCGTCGAGCCGCCCGAACGTTGAGTTTATCGAAGCCAACAAGGACAGTCTGTACACTCTGGAGGAGCTGAAAGATGCCTATGCCGCAGCCCGTAAGGAATGGAACGAGGGTGTGCACCCTGCGACGGGCGAGCGTAGGATAGACATGTATGAGAAGAGCGTGAACGAGGAGACCCAGGAAGTGACGCTGCACGACATGGTGGACATGTTCTGGGTGTTTACGAAACGCATGGCGACGTTCACGGACCAGGGCCTGCAGGTGACGATCAAAGGCGAGAAGCGCCAGTACGAAGTGTGCTCTTCGCCCGGCGTACCCGACCACGAGTGGCGAAGGAAGCACACCTACGAGCGTTTCATCGTGGCTTACGACCCTTACGACTTTGCAAGCATCAGACTCTATACAAAAGGCACAGACGGCTCGCTGCGCTTTGAGCGGACGGCAGAACCCTACATACTGATACACCGCGCCCTGCAAGACCAGCAGGGGACGGACGATGCGAAGTTCATCCGTCAGGAGCAGGAAGCCAACCTTCAGGACCGCATAGAGCGGACGGTGGCCGGCCGGACGATAGCCGCCGAGCATGGCACAGACGCGGAGCAGCAGGGTCTGCACTCGCCGAAGCTGAAGGGCACGACGGCAGCCGTGCAGCAGCAGATAGACCACCGAATGGAGCGTTACTCGCAGCCTCCTGAGCAGTACCAGCTGGGAAGACACACGAAATCGCTGAGCCTTGACGACTGGCTGGACGTGATGGAGGGTGGTGATGATGGCGACACGCCGAGAATACCGCTTCCGATGGAGAAGAAGATTGCATCAAAACTGTAGAATCAATAAAAACAAACGATATGAACGAGAAACAGAAAGAGCAGATACGCGAGGCCCTGCGCCTCTATGTGATGAAATATCCGAGCCAAAACAAGGCAGCAGCCAGTCTGGACGGTACGAGTGCGGGCACGGTAAGCTCGGTGCTGAGCGGCAAGTGGGAGAACATCAGCGACGACATGTGGCGAAAGATAGCCTCGCAGGTGGGAACCGCCACCCCTGGTGCCTGGCAGATGGTGGAGACCACTGCAGCAAAGGAGATGGCCTATGCGATGACTGACGCCCAGGAATGGAAGAACGTGACCTGGGTGGTGGGCGAAGCCGGATGCGGCAAGACCACGGCAGCGCGGCTTTACGAGCGTGAGCACAGCGGTGCCTACTACGTTCTGTGCTCGGAAGACATGAAGCGCAGCGACTTTATCCGCGACATTGCGAAGAAGATAGGCTTGAGGACTGACGGCATGACGATAAGAGACATGCTTGATGCTATCATCGGCGCGCTGATACAGACGGAGAACCCGGTGCTGCTGTTCGATGAAGCTGACAAGCTGACGGAAAGGGTGTTCCACTACTTCATAGACCTGTATAACAGGCTTGAGGACAAATGCGGCATCGTGTTTTTCTCGACCTCGTATATCAAGCGCAGAATGAAGATGGGACTGCGTTATGACAAGAAAGGCTATAACGAGATACACTCCAGGATAGGACGCAAGTTCTTCGAGCTGGAGCAGACAAGTCCGAACGACGTTTATGCGATCTGCGTGGCGAACGGGCTGACCGACCGCAAGAAGATAGCTGAGGTGGTGAAGGATGCCGAGCAGTATGACTTCGACCTGAGGAGGGTGAAGAAGGGTGTACACAGAGTGAAGCAGATGGACGCTTGAACGGTGTTCAAATAACATTCAAACGATATGAAAAGAGCGATAAGCGTGAGCGAGCTGCTTGCGATGAAGAAGCAGACCTACAAGCTGAGCGACGAGTGGCGCGAGGCGTTCGGCGAGCCTGAGCGGAACGGTGTGTGGTTCGTGTGGGGTCGAAGCGGAAGCGGCAAGACGAGTTTCGTGCTGAAGCTGTGCAAGGAACTATGCCGATTCGGGCGAGTGGCTTATGACAGTCTGGAGGAAGGTTCGAGCCTGACGATGAAGAACGCCTTTATACGAGCCGGGATGCAGGACGTGGCACGCCGAATGGTGCTGCTGGATGCCGAGAGCATGGAGGACCTTGACAAGCGGCTGTCGAAAAGGAAAAGCCCCGACACGGTGGTGATAGACTCCTACCAGTATACGGGCATGAGCTTTGAGGACTATCTGGCTTTCAAGGCCCGGCATCCGAACAAACTGCTCGTCATCATCAGCCAGGCCGAGGGCACACGCCCGAAGGGGCGTACAGCGGTGAGCGTGATGTTTGACGCCTCGCTGAAGATATGGGTGGAGGGATATAGAGCCATATCGAAGGGGCGATATTTCGGGGACAAGGGATATTATACGATATGGGCTGAAAGAGCCGAAGAATATTGGACCAACAACGACAAGAAGCAATGAGCAAAGATATGAACGACTACCGGCAGGGTGACACGATATACATCCTGCTGAAGAAGATCCAGGCGGAGGGTGTGATGGACGAATGGCTGGAGGGTAACTGGCAATGTGACCTAATGGTACACCGCAGCCAGAAGAACAAAGGGTGTGTGGTGCTGGAAACTACCGACCTGATGTTTGCGGCACGGATTATCCAGTGGCACACTTATGAGAGAGTAACATATAAGCGACCAAGCAACGAAAAACGATGAGCATGATGGACGATACGATAGAGCAAATAGTGAAGGCGGCAAAGGAAGCCGTGAAGTGCTACGGCGGAGACGACCAGTACATGATATTGGAAGAGGTGAGCCGCCGTCTGCAGGAAGAAGGCCACACCGCCCTTATGGTGGAATATTTAGGAGAGGAGGTGGTGAACGATGAGCAGTAAGCACCGAATGATATGGCTGACGCCACCAGTTTACGGCAGCAAGGAAGAACGGATTGAGAGCCGAGGATATACTTGCGAATACTGTCATGGTCAGGGCGGTTTTTTAGGTGACCGGAGCAGCCCGAACGACAGCGAATGGAAAATCTGCCCTGTGTGTGAGGGCAGCGGCAAGATGGACGCCGAAGTGACCATCAAGTGGAAACCCAACAAACGAGAAAATGACAAACAAAGAACCCATAAATATTGACGCAATGAAAGTTTTAGACGAGTTGAAAGCGTGGCTGAACGCAGAGCGCAAGGCCCGCAACGAGAAAAAGGCTGCGAAGAAAGCAGCAGCCTTGGTTAGAGAGAGCGAAGCAATAGTTCAGGCTCGCGAGTTCAGCGGTGAGGTGTACGTGTGTTTCAACAACGTGCCTATACTGCCAGCCGACGGGCTGACCTGGGACGTGCCGACGACCCTTGCCGTGGCGAGGGAGGCTTGGCTGAAATGGAAAGAAAAGGAGGCTGAGCATGAACCACGTCGATAACTACGGGAAGTTCTACAAGCTGCTGAAGCTTCTGCCAGGCGCAGACAAGGAGACCCTTGTGAGGCAGTTTACCAACGAGAGAACCGAGCACTTGCGGCAGATGACCGACAAGGAGTATGAGCTGATGTGCAATGAAATGGAGCGTGTGGCGGGCTATGACGAACGACGTGCCGCTCTGCTGAAGGCGAAGCGCAAGGCGCGTAGCGGCGTGCTGCACCAGATGCAGCTGTGGGGTGTGAACACGGCAGACTGGCAAGCCGTGGACCGCTTCTGCGAGGACAAACGGATAGCGGGCAAGGCTTTCCGCTTCCTGGACAGCGAGGAACTGGCAACCCTGAACACGAAACTGCGTGCCATGAACCGCAAGAAGAAAGAAAACGAGTAATGAACCCATAAAAAGAAAAGACAATGGAAACAAAGAACGAGACAGTGGACCCCTTGAAGGGTATGACAAAGGAGCAGCGTGCCGAACTGTTAGCACGGCTGCAGACTGAGGTAAAGAACGACCGCATGGCGAAGCGCGAGAGCTACGAGGCGCTGCGTGGGCAGTTTATGCATGACGTGCTGGGCAGAGTGGAGAACTTGGAGAGTGAGGTTTCGGGCTTCAAGAAATGGCTTGACGACGAGGTGACAGCTTTCACGAAACTCATGCGCGAGTATGGCGCCGTGAAGAACGAGAGCCAGCAGAGCTACACGATCACTGACGGAGACTTCAAACTTGAGGTGAAGTTTAACAAGGTGAAAGGTTTTGACGAGCGTGCAGACCTTGCGGCTGAGCGCCTTGTGGACTACCTGAAACGCTACATGGAGGCGAGCGAGAAGGGCGTGGAGGACCCGATGTACCAGATGGCGATGACGCTTCTGGAGCGCAACAAGACGGGCGACCTGGACTACAAGAGCATCTCCAAACTTTATGAGCTGGAGGACCGCTTTGACGAGGAGTATGCAGAAATCATGCGTCTGTTCAAGGAAGCCAATGTGGTGCAGGCCACGGCTACGAACTACTACTTCTCTAAGCGCAATCCGGAGAACGGCGTGTGGAGCCGCATAGAGCCGAGCTTCTGCCGATTGTGAGCCGTGGGGCATAAGCCTCGCCAAGCCTTTTTTAGCCTTTCTGCGTGACGGGAGGGCATGAATTGAAGAAAGCCACCTAAATATGAGCGATTTAGGTGGCTTTTTGATTGCGGTTTAAGGGAAAAAGTTTATTTTTGCAAACTATGAAAAAAGGAAGGAATAAAGAGCTGATAAAGCTGAGGGACGAGGCTCTGTACCGCCGTTACTATTACTGGACGGAGGTGCAGCGCCTACGTTTTGATGATGCCCTGAAGCTTCTTTCAGAACGCGAGTTCTTTATTTCGGAAGAGCGCATCATGAGCATCATCAGACGCAAGTGCAGGGAGGGTGGCGCGGTGGACGTGAAGCCCCTGCCGAAGGTGAAGGTGCCGAGACTGACGGCGAAGCAGCTGGAACTATTCCCCACGCTGTAGCTCCCGCGCCGAGTCGTCGTGGATACGGAACGAGAACGTGTACTCATAGGCCTTGACGCCAGCTGGGAGCGAATAGAAACGCGACTTGGTGCGCACGAGCGCCGTCATAGAATTGTTCGGCCGGAATCCCTGGAGGGCAGCATAGACACGGTTTGCCATTAGCAAACGCTCGGCGACCTTTGACTCCGTGCCCGATCCGTAGTGCGTATCGTCGTAGCAATCGATGGCGAGCCGGACGGAGAAGAAGACCGTGCCACGCTGCGCGCCCCCTGCGAGATTATCCCAGTCGGCTTCGAGATTGCCGATAAGGACACAGGGGAAAGTGACGGGATAGGTCTCCTCTTCGAGCCCGGCTTCGAGTTGTCCGTAATCCTCATCGACGAGAGAAAGTTCAGGCATACGCTCGGAAATGCGCTGCATGAAAATAGGAAAAAGTTCTTCCATAATGTTTTATGCGTTTAAGATGTTGTGAATTTCGGTTGTAATTTTCTGTTGCACTTTATCCGATAGTTCGCGGCTATCGCCGATGAACTGCCGCTGCGGCATTCGGATATTGAGTTTTGTCTTTTTGGTGAGTGCAAGCGCCTTCCATCGGCTTGCCCTCGGATTTTCGGCGGCAGCAGCCATCCTCTTTTTCTTAGTTTTGCCCGATTTGGCACGCTTGATGCCCGCCTCCTTGTAGAACATCGCCCATGCAAACTTTCTCATCTTGTCGGTGACGGTAGGATGCGTGGAGCCGCCCCAATTGTGGAGCGGCGCATAGAGCACGTCGTTGGCAATGATGACGCTGGCATCGCCCGGTGTGTACTTGATGGAGGCAAAGAGGTGGTTGTGGCGTGAGAGCAGCGGTCCGTATTGACTGGCGGCACTTTTACCACCCGACTGCTGTCGTCGCGTTTCAGGCCACCGCGTGAGCCCATTGTTGAGGAAGCCCTGCAAACGGAAGTTATTCTGGAAATGGTCCTTAGCCATACGCCCGATGAGAACCGGGAGGCGGCGGTGAATGAGTTGGCTCAGCTCACGCTGGTGCTCTTCGAGCTGTCGGATAAAATCTTTGTCGTTCATAACGTGTCAGAATAAGAGGTAAAACATGAGTGCTACGATGCTGCCACCGAGGAGAGTGCAGAGCCAGTCGAGCCAGTCCCAGAGGTTGCCGTAGAGACGGTCTTTGAGTTCGAGACACGATGCGGCGACGGCTGCGGCATATATGGCAGCATAGAAAGAACCGGCAAGTGTGGCGACGATGAAGCCACCGATGAAGTGCTTGTATCGGTTGGATGCTGCGAAAGAAGAGAAAAATTTGTTCATAACGCTTGTTTATTAAATTATTATTGTTATCTTTGCGGCAAGCTTCGAAAGAAGTTGCGTATGCTACGGCATGGCGCCTCGCAGGGGAATCCGAAAGGACTCCCCTGTTGTCATTTTATAAAGTCGCCATCAACGAGGAACGGTCTGACTTCACCGTTTTCGTATATCCACACTTCTTTTATTGCATTTGGTGATTGCCTTTGTCGTGCAATGATTTGTTTGCGAATAAATCTGTCAGCACATCCCTTTGTATTGTTTATAACTATATGGTCGGATTGCTCCATTCCATGCGAGAGCATACGACCGACCTTCTTCTTACTCCACGGCTTGACAAAGCCCTCATACTCGTAGAATGTGCCATCGACGGAGAAGTCGGGGCATTTGTTCTCATATTTTGTACCGATGAGCGAACCATAAATTTGTTTGTATTCCTCGGACTTGCAGTGCAAACGCGGAGTCATACGCACCTTGTGTCCCATTTTTGCGAGCTGTAGGCAGATGCGTTTCATTTCCTTGTAGTCAGCTTTGTCCTTGTCGATGTCGGGATGCACATACAACTTGCCACCATTTTTGAATTTATGCTCCAACTTAAAACCGTCTGACGACATGCGCTCGATGCAGCCATTGATATATGGGCAGTTGTAGCAGTCCTTCGCACGATTGGTGAAGATACTGCTCAGCTTGTCCCTGAAGCCCGGTTTATAGAAGCCGCATGAACTGCATGACTTGGGGAAGTAGGGATGCGACTGCGAGAACGTGGCCTTGTCGGTGCCAGGATTGGTGTCGAGCCCCGGCTGCGGTGTGCTGTGCTTGTCGCCCATGGGCGCAGCGGTACACGGCTCGTCGGTGGATGTCAGCGAGCATTTGCAGTTCCATCGATCGCCCGGTCGGTGCTCATTCCAGAACGGGTCGTTGATGGGTCGGACCGTGTTCCAAAAGAGCTGATGGTCGGCACCAGGATTGGGCGATGTGGATGGCATCCATTTGAGGTTGGGAAGCACATCCGCCTCACGGACGAACTGCTGCCAGTCGGCCGCCTGGTGGGCACGGAGAACCGCCGTGTCGTACTCGGTACGGAGCCATGCCCCACACTGGTGCGAGGCGATGGGCAGGACATCGTTTACCCACTGGTTGAACGGCCTTAAATCACCATTTGAATCGGCGAGCAGTTTGAGCATATCCAACTGCATGCGATGCACCTTGAAGGCCGAGAACACCTCGTTGGAGTGTTGGAGTGCCTGGCGGAAATCCTCATCTGGGTCGTGTGCGGCAGAAGCACCGATGCCCTCGGCCGTGGCCTCGTTGAACCGACGGAGGATGGCACGGAACAGTTCGGGCGAAAGGTCGGTGGGAGACTGCGCCTTGCCCCGACGGTAGATGTCGTGGAGAATCTGCGCGATGAAGTCGTCGGAGAACTCCATGGCAGCCGCCACATCGGCAGCCTTGGCCTGGTATAGGCTGTTTACTACCACTCTAAATCCGCCCCGACGTGTTGCGGGGCTTTGGCGAAAAAAGAGCGTAGCCAGCTTTTGAACGATTTTTTCTGTTTTGGGGACGGTTCGGGCGTGTTGCTATCCTTGCCCTCGGAGTCGTCGGGGTCGTCGTCATTATCGTCATCATCATCGTCAGTGGGGAACTGCTGAGCAGAGAGGGAGGCAAGTGCCTCCTTTTTTTGTTGCTGCTCGGCTTTGAGCTGGTCGTAGTTGTCCGGCTTCTCGATGCCGAACTCCTCGTAGAGATATTCGTCGGAAACTGGGAGCTGGAAGTTGGAGCGTAGCTGCGTGAGGATGTTCATCTTGGTGGACGGGTCGATGTCCTTCTGCTCGGGGAAACAGAACTCTCCGCCAAAGGTATTGATGCCCATGCGCTGGAATATGTCCGTCATGTCGTAATTGAGCACATCGAGGATGTAGCGACGGTCGGCCTGCGCCACGCGGTCCTCCACCTTCTTGTGTACCGTGCCGAGCGCCTGCGTGCCATTCTCGGAGGACTCGGTGGTGAGCGTGTTGCCGAGAATGAGCTTTGAAATCTCGTTGTTGCAGCGCTCGCAAAGCCGCTCGTACACATCCGCTGAGCCAGTCTTGTTGCCCGCCTCAACGAGGTTTAGCGTGGTGTCCTTGCCATGCACGAAGACCGCGAGCGAGCCGGCATTGTAGGCATCGTCGATGGCCCGCTGTCGTGAGTCCTCATCATCGGTCTCGTAAGTGTACTCCTGAATGGGCATGCCAAAGACCTCGGAGAACTGTGACCAGTCGCCAGTGGTGTTTCGCTTGTAGATGACCCATGGTGCAGCCTTGGCGAGGAGTCCGAGGTCAGAAGGCGATCCGATGAAAAGCAGGTCGGGGTATTCGTCCCATGAGGTGCCGGTGATGTCGGTCTGATGTCGTAGTATGAGTCGGCGCACCGGGTCGGCGTGCTTTCTTGGGATGAGGTCGTAATCGACCCACTCGCCCTGGCGATAGAACTGGCAGAGGGAGAAGCCCCACATCTTTGCATCGATGATGTCGGTGACGAGTCGTGAGAACCATGGTGACTTAATCTGCTCGTTGACCGCCTCGTCGGGCTTGCCGTCTCTCCAGAACTCGATGTCGGCACATAGTACGGCATTGCGTCGCTTCTCGATGACGCAGGAGAGGTGTGTGTCCATGAGTATGTCAGCGTAAAGGTCGTAGAGCTTGTATCGTCGCGAGAAATCGACATCCTCAGCCGCCCTGACAGCCGAAGTGAAGTCGGCGATGTCGATGCCGAAGCGCTTTGGCTGCGTAAGCACAATGACATTTGGGCGCTGCTGTCCCTGCTGCGGAATGTTTCCGCCTATGGTAATTTTGCCCTTTGGGGCTTTGCTATACTTTCGTTTTGTCATAATCAGAATTTTTAATTGTCAGTTACCAGTGATTGACGCGTTTAGGGTTGCTTTTCAAGCGGAATGGCGCATGTGCTGCACGCACCTCCTCGGGCAGTAGCGGTGCCCCCTCGATGGAGATGTCCTCTGCGGCGACCGCCTTCATCCACTCGACAGCCCGGTCGTAGCGGTCCTTGCGGAGCTGCGAGAGTTTCTGCGGGTTGTGAATACAGAAGATGTGGTATACGGCGATGTCTATGACCATCATGAGTACGAGCTGGAGTCGGTCGGACCCGGTGGCCGCGAAAATACGGTCGCAGTCGTATCGTTTGGATAGATAGCACCGCATTTCGGCGATGGCCCGATCCTCACAAATCTCTATGAGAGATTCGTCGGCTCTGGTGAGCGCATCGAGAATCTCTCGGTGAATGGAGGCATCGTAGTCGGAAAGTTGTACGAATTGGCTCATATATACATTGTTTAGAATTTATAATCTTCGTTTGTTGCGTGTGCGTATGTCGGCACGCGAGCGTGTGAGGGGCGGTTCCGCCCGGTGTTGAATCTCGTCGATGATGCGATTGCCGCCCTCTACGGCATCAGGGCCGTCGGCCGGATAGCGCAGGGAGAGGGTGAAGAGCGTGAACTGGTCGAGGAGTTCCTTCATGTGGGGATTGTCGCGTTCTGCCTCGTTGAGTATGATATTGCCGGCACGGTTCATCGGTTCGAGGTTAGCTTCGATACGTGTGGCCTTGTCGGTTTTCTTCTCCTCGTCGCCTCGTATGTAGAGCTGTACGCCCTGCTCGCGTCGCACCTTGGCGACGAGCGGCTTAAATACCTGCTGAAAGAACGGGTCCTGAAGTTTGTTGTTCTCCATGTAGCAATAGACTGGAGCACGCCCTCCGACAAATGCGAGCAGCTGCACATACCAGTCGATGAACTCGGCATTGAGCGCCTGGGCGAGAAAAGTCTTTATGACATAGAGCTTTCCGGCGAGCTTGCCGAGGAGTGAGACCGTCTTGAACGACTTGCCTTTTTTGCCCTTGCCTTCGCCCGGAGCGGGGTCGCCGTAAGCCACAAGGAACTTGAACTTGGAGAGTGGCGGCACCTTTCCGAAAGCCATCTCGGAGAATATCTCGCCCTCTGAGATGGGGTTGTTGAAGTACTCGCCCTGTGCTGCCTTCTTGGAAATCTTGGCGAGTACACGGTCGATGTGCTCCTCTGAGTTTTTCTCGGGCCATGTGGAGTGTCCGTCCTTGTCGCGGATATTAACGATGTCCCAATGGTCGGCCATTGCTCCTGCGCGGACGACACAGCAGTCCTTGGCGATGATGTTGCCGCAGAAGAGCACCAGCGTAGGCTCAGAGACAGAGCGTGTGGGGTAAAGCGCCTTCTCCCACCAGTCCCATCGTTTCTGTATGATGTCGGGATTGAGCGTGTCCTGGTCTGTGTCGAAGTCATCGACAATCAATACATCCGGGCGGACGGCATCCTTGCGGGAGCCACGTGGCGACTGCCCTGCACCGAGTGCACGGAATGCCACGCCCTGCTTGGTGATGAACTCGTCCTCCGTCCATGAGCCGAGCGACTGCTGCTTTCCGTAGTAGGCGATGATGCGCCCGTTGGCCTCGAGGTTTGCCCGGAACGGGTCGAGCAGTCGGACGGCATTGTCGAAGGAATTGGATGTGAGTATGACATTTCGTTTAAGCCCGGTGAGTGTGAGGTACATGATGCAGAACATGGCACAAGTGGACTTGGCGAGCTCCCGGCTCCATGAGATTACCTCGAACCACTCGGGATTGGAGAGAATGCGTCGTATGGCTCTTTTCTGAAAAGGTGCGAACTCATACTGTGCGAAGTTCGGGAAAAAGAATTTTATCCATTCGAGCGGGCGTGCTTCAAGCCATGCACGGTGCTTCTGTATTTCGGCCTGTGACATGGATCGATCGACGGGCGTTGCGCGCGCGATGTTGTCCTTGAACTTTTCCCAGTTTTGTAGTGCTATACGGTCAGTCTGTTTCATACGCTGTTAGAGTTTGTCCTTGATGTAAGCGTCGAAAAGCGAGGTTAGCTCCTTTGCCTTGTCGAGGTCGGATGGCCGCATCCACTCGATGACATCAGTGAGCACAGCGATGCGGTCGGCGATGCCCACCTCTTGCTCGAGGTTGTGTATTGCCGCCGTAAGCTTGGCAATGGTGTCCGCCATCTTCGTGTCGGGGAATCTCTGCCCTTCTGGTTTTGTCTTTATCGCCTTGTCAATCTCTGCCAGCTGCCGGTAGAGACTCTGTGCCTGTTCGCGTCGTGTGAGCATGATGCCCACCTTCTGTTCCTCCCATTTGCCGGCTCGGCACCAGTTGGAGACCGTGACGCGTGACACTCCCACGCGGTCGGCAATCTCCTGCTGTGTGAGGTTTTCACGGAGATAAAGCGTGCGAGCCCACTCCTTTTTCTGTGTATTGGTTAAATCTGCCATTGAAAAATCTGTTTATAATGTGAATAAATGCAGTGCAAAATTACCGTGAAAAGGAGTGAATCCGAGCGAGTGAAAAGCATGATGACAAGTTGTGGCGTTATGATGCCGCCATAACGTTTCATGATAAATCCGGGGGTATGGAATGAGGTCGGAAAGCCATTAACTTTGCAACCGCAACATGGGCAAACCGCCCGACAAAAAAGGAGACAATGAGCAAATATTTCAATATCAAGAAAGCGGCAAGCGTGAGCACCATCTACATGTATGGCGACATCGGCTACGAGGTGGCGAGCGGTCAGATAGCAGCCGAGCTGGCAGCCTGCGCCGAAGAGAGCGAGCGTATAGACATCCGCATCAACTCGAACGGCGGCGACGTGTTCAGCGGTATAGCCATCTACAACGCCATCCGCCAGAGCAATGCAGACATACGTCTTTATGTGGACGGTGTGGCGGCGAGCATGGCGAGCGTGATAGCGCTGTGCGGCAAGCCAGTGGAGATGAGCCGGTACGCGCGTCTGATGCTTCACAGCGTGAGCGGCGGCTGCTACGGCAACAAGCAAGAGATGGCGAAGTGCATCGCGGAGATAGAGAGCCTGGAGGACAGTCTGGGCGAGATGTACGCCCAGCGCATGGGCATGAGCAAAGAAGAAGTGAAAGCCCAATACTTTGACGGGACAGACCACTGGCTGACGGCGCAGGAGGCCCTGCAGATGGGTCTGATAGACGGCATTTATGATGCGGACCCCGTGGCTGAGGACAGCACCCCAGAGGAGATATACACGACATTCAACAACCGGCTCAGGAACGAGCCACAAAAAGCGAACGATATGACATTAGAAGAACTGAAGAAACAGGCGCAGTTTAAGGACTGCAAGAGTGATGAGGAAGTGGTGGCGAGAGCTCAGCACTATGCGACCCTTGCCGGCAAGGCACAGACCTTGGAGGACGAGAACAAGGAGCTGAAGAGGAAGCTGAAGGGCTTTGAGGACAAAGCCGAGGCAGACGCAGAGGCTGAGCGCAAGGAACTGCTGGACGCAGCTGAGCAGGACGGCCGCATCAACGCTGAAAGCCGCCCGACCTTCGAGAACATTCTGAAGGGAAACATGGACGAGGGCAAGAAGGTGCTTGCGGCCCTGACCCCGAAGCGCAAGGTGATGAACGACCTGCATGTGCAGCCCGGCGTGAGCGACGGACCATGGGAGCAGCGCCAGAAGCAAATCAGGGAAGCGCGCATGAAGCGCCAGTTCCAGTAAAGGACGAGAGAGACAGAAGAACCATAAAAAGGAAAACAAATGGCAATAGTAGTAAAGAACACGAACTACAACGGCGAGGTGCTGGAGCGCATCCTGACCGTTGCGACCACTGGCAACGAGCTTGTGGACAAGGGACTCATCATGGTGATTCCCGGTGTGGAAAAGAAAATCAGCGTGCCACGCCTAAAGGCTGGCAAGATGCTGCAGAAGCGCAAGGAAGACCCTCAGAAGAGTGATGCCCAGGGCGACTTCAATTACAGCGAGCAGACCTTGGAGCCCCACGACTTCATGGCGTTCACGGTGTTTAACCCGCGAGCTTTTGAGCAGATATGGAGAAAGTGGCAGCCTAAGGGCAACCTGGTGTTTGCGGAACTTCCTCCCGAGGCCCAGAACGCTCTTCTGGAGGCGCTGTCGAAGCAGGTGCAGTTTGAGCTTGGCAACCTGTTTGTGAACGGCGAGTATGTGAGCGGCGGCACCGACGACCAGCTGATGGACGGCATATTGACGCAAGCTGCCAAGGCAAGCGACGTGATTGTGGTGAACCCTGAGGGCCCCACCTCGATGATAGACCGCTTGTATGCTGTGCGCAACGCCATCCCCAAGGCGATGCGCGAGAACCCGAACCTGCGCATTCTGATGAGCGTGGACGACTTTGACCAGTACGACAAGGAACTGACAGAGCGCGAGCACAAGAACTCGAACGAGAGCGAGGTGAACAGCAAGCGCTTCAAGGGCATCGCCATCGAGACAGTGGCCGCCTGGCCAGACTCGCTCATCATGGCGACGCTGTGCTCGCCCGATGCTGACGGCAACTTCTTCGCTGCGGTGAACCTTCAGGATGACGAGAGCGTGATCCAGATAGACAAGCTGAGCAACCCGTCGGAGCTGTACTTCTTCAAGCTGCTGATGAAGGCCGACACGAACGTTGGTTTCGGCGAGGAGATTGTGGTGATGGACTGGAGAACGACCAAGAAGTTCACTTACGTGCCCGAGGGATAGAAACTGGGAACGGCGGAGTGCGTGGAACCGCCTCCGCCCAGGTAACAAATACAACTAAAATAAAAAAAAGATTATGGCAGAGAAAAAGACAGTGAGTGTGAAGGTCGTGGCAAAGTTTCGCGACAAGGAAGACCTAAGCGTGGTGCACGAGGCAGGTGAGGTGCTTGAATTTGAGCAGGAGCGTGCCCAGGACGTTGTGGACCGCGGTCTGGCAGAGTATGCTGACCCCATCGGCTAGGCTATGGCAAGGATGAAATACCTTGTGCTGCACTGCACAGCCACTCCAGAAGGCCGTGAGGTAAGCTCTAAAGAGATACGCCACTGGCACACTGACCCGGTGAAGAAGGGCGGCAGGGGCTGGAAGCAGGTGGGTTACACCGATTTGTTCCATCTGGACGGAACAGTGGAGCGCCTGGTGAAGAACAACGAGGATGCGGAGGTGGACCCCTGGGAGGTGACGAACGGTGCTGCGGGCTATAACTCGGTGAGCCGCCATGTGGTGTATGCCGGCGGTCTGGCAAAGGACGGCAAGACGGCCAAGGACACGCGCACGGCGGCACAGCTGAAGGCCATGACTGACTACGTGAGGAACTTTCATGAAAGGTTTCCACAGATCAAGATTGTGGGTCACCGTGACCTGCCAGGCGTGACTAAAGCCTGCCCGAGTTTTGACGTGAAGGCATGGTTAGAGAGCATCGGCATCAGGCAGTAAGGAGAGTGTGAAAACAGAGTAAATAACGAATAAAGAGAAAACAAGGATGGCGGACACAGTAATCATGCAAATCCTGCAGTGGGCTATACCCTCGGGCGGCATAGGTGCCGCCATCGCTTGGGTTGCGAACCGCAAAGTGAAGGAGGCCGAGACGGCGAAGAGCGTGCATGACACCTACAAGGTGATGTACGAAGACGTATCGACGCTGCTTGTGGAAACGCAGAAGAAATATGAAGAGACGACAAAGATCACTGAGAAACTGGTGGCTGAAAACAACCTCACGCGACGTGCTGTCAACCGTCTGTCGCGTGCCATTGAGGCTATTCAGCTATGTCCTCACAGGGCTGCTTGTCCTGTCAGCAGCGAGCTGCAGCTCGACGAGACAGACGGTGAGGTCGGAAAACAAAGTGTCGGCAAGCGCAGTGCGAAAGGACAGCGCAAGCGCCGCGACGAGCGTGATGAAGGCGTGGTGGACGGCGCCGGTGAAGGCGGACACGGCATTGCTGGAGATAGCACTTGACTCCGGTCTGTGGCGACTGCCTGAAGGAGCGAGCTATGCTGCGAGTTCGGGCCGTGCGCATGTGAAGGCGAGTGTGAAGCAGAACGCGGGCGGCAAGCCTCCTACCCTGGTGATAGAGAGCGGCTGCGATAGTTTGGCGCGTCTGTGTGCGTATTATGAGGCGGAGAACGAGCGCCTGAGCGTGAAGAACGCTCATCTTCAGGACAGTGCTCAAACGGCGGTTGAAGAACGTTCGAAAGAGCGAGGGCTGTGGTGGGTGGACTGGTGTGTATTTATTGCAGGCGGAATAGTCTGCACGGTAATAACAATTTTAACAATGAAGATTTATGGCAAAAAGTGTTTTAGACGGAACTGACCTTATCCTTTCCATGGGTACCAATGCCCTCGGCTTTTCCACCGGTTGTAAGGTGTCCACATCAGCGGAGACCGGTGAACGTGTGACTAAAGAGGCATCTGGTGGCAAGTGGAAGGAGTCTTACATCAAGAGTTTCTCCGAGCAGATTACCGCCGATGGTGTTGTGCTTACTGACGGCACGGATGAGGTGCCATCGTATGACCAGTTGAAGGACGCAATGCTTAAGGGTGAGCCTGTGGAGGCAGCGTACAATCTGCGTGAAGGAGACAAGCGCACTGGTAAAGCCACTGGCGGATATAAAGGCAAGTATCTGATTACATCTCTTGACCTTGACGCACAGGCCGGTGACGATGCCAAGTATTCAATCACGCTTCAGAACAGCGGCAAGGTGGAAAAAGTGGGAACGGGTATCACAGACACCACTCAGCAGACTGAATAATAACAACATCGCGTATGAAAAAGACAAAAATCAAGGTTGGCGACAAGGAGTTCCCTTGCCGTGTTACCATGGGCGCAATGGTGCGCTTCAAGAATGAGAGCGGTAAGGACGTGAGCAAGCTGGAGAAAACCAATATCTCCGAGCTGGTACTGTTTGTTTACTGCTGCGTGAAAAGTGCGTGCAATGCAGACAAGGTGGAGTTTGACTACGACTTCCAAAGCTTTGCTGACCTTATGGAGCCCGACGCAGCGAACTCCTTCTACGAGGATATGGGCGGTGAAGAAAAAAAAACGACCAACCAGGCGGAAAAGAAGTAAGCGTCGAGGAACTGTTGGGTATGGCATTGGGGTGCATCGGGATGAGCAGAGAAGACTTTGAACGATGTACCCCTTTTGAGTTTTACAAGGCATGGGAGCGATGGGCGGAAGCCAAGCGCGATGCGGAGCGCAACGAGTGGGAACGCACAAGAGTGTTGGCGCTCTTTGCCATCCAACCCTATGCAAAAAGCAATCTTCAAGCGCATGACGTTCTACCGTTCCCTTGGGATGAAAAGCAGGAAGAAAAGCGTGAGGAGGTGAGCAAGGACGAGTTCAATGCACGCTTTGAGGCAGCCAAGAAACGTTACGGACTGAAATAAGAAAAGACAATGGCAAAAGCAGTAGAATTTAGAATAAACATCAAGAGCGAGGACGGCGGTGTTCTGAAACGTCTGACAGTGGAAGCCGACGGTCTTGACGACATACTCTCCGAGGTGGGGAATACCGCTGTGGCTACTGGCAACAGACTGCGCGAGATGGCAGACAAGAGCCTCGTGTTCGATACAGCCGTCCGCTCGATCCGCGACCTCAGTGACATGGTGGGCGGACTTGCCGAGCCTTTCGACAGTTTTGAGACCGCCATGCGCAGTGCCAACACCATGGCAGGAAAGAGTGGGGACGAGTTTGAAGCACTGAGTGGTCAGATAACGGAACTGAGCAAGAACATACCGCTTGCGCGTGAGGAACTTGCCAACGGCTTATACCAGGTTATATCCAATGGCGTGCCCGAGGATAACTGGATAGAGTTCCTCAACAAATCAAGCCGTAGTGCGGTTGGTGGTATTGCGGACTTGGGAGAGACGGTGACCGTTACTTCCACGCTCATCAAGAACTATGGTCTGGAATGGGATCAGGCAGGGAACATCCAAGACAAGATACAGATGACGGCCAAGAACGGTGTGACCAGCTTTGAGCAGTTGGCGCAGGCATTGCCCCGTGTGAGTGGTAGTGCATCTCAGCTTGGTGTCTCCATGGACGAACTGATGGCAGTATTCGCCACTACAACGGGTGTGACTGGTGACACGGCGGAAGTATCCACTCAGTTGGCTGCCGTGCTCAACTCACTCATCAAGCCATCTGCGGAAGCTACGAAAGCGGCCAACGAGATGGGCATCGGTTTTAATGCTGCCAGTATTCAGGCCGCTGGTGGTTTAGAGAACTTCCTGCTCGGTTTGGATGCAAGCATACAGGAGTATTCGGCAAAGACCGGACAGTTGAGCCAAACCATTTACGGACAGTTGTTCGGCAGTGCAGAAGCAATGCGACTGCTTGGTTCGCTGACGGGCGAACAAAAGGAAAAATTTTCGCAGAACATTGGAGCGATGGCAGACTCCGCAGGAGAGATAGATGCAGCCTTCGACAATATGGCATCGACGGGGGAGAGTCTACGTCAGACGCTCGCTAACCAAATGCACGCCATGATGGATTGGGCAGGCTCAATAGCCAGTATTTCTGCACCTTATGTGGAATGGATAGCTAATAGCGGCATCGCCCTCATGAGTATGGTGCAGCTCAGCGGTGGCATCAAGACTGTGGTGGCAGGACTGAAAGCTGTGAAGGTGGCCACGCTTGCGCAAGCAGCTGCAGCAAAGGTGGTGGCTGTCGCATCCAACATTTGGAAGGTGGCACAGATAGCCCTGAACTTTGTGCTCAGTGCCAACCCCATCGGTATTGTCGTAATGGCTATAGCGGCACTTGTGGGTGCATTGATAGCGGCGTACAATAACTGTGAGACCTTTCGCAATATCTGTGATGCTGTATGGGCAGCGGTGAAGAAAATTGCATCAGCCGTATGGGACTTTCTTGTCAAGGCATTCGAAAAAGCGAGTGCCGTGATAAAGAAGGCATGGGAATGGGTGAAAAAGTTCTTCGGCATAAAGGACGAGACCACAGCAAGGCAGACGGCAGATTTGGAGAGAAACACCAAGGCCACACAAGCGAACACCAAGGCAAAGACTGCGAACGCCCAGACCGCATTGAAGAACAATAAGAAACAGAATGCCCCCTCAACAGACAGCGGAAACGGCAGTGGTAAATCGGGTAACCAGGACAAATACAGCGGAAAGAAGCTTATCGCCAATGCCACGAGTTACAAGGAACTTGACAACAACATCCAGTACTACCAGAACAAACTGGAAACTGCCAACGGGACGGATACCAAGACCATTGAGCTTTATGCAAAGAAAATCGCAGCCTTGCAAAAGCAGCAGGATGCGATAACGCAGTTGCAGGATGCGGCAAGCCGTCCCACTGAACTGAATACCTTGAAGGACATCGATGCAGAAATCACCTATCAACAGGGATTGAGGGAGAATGCCTCTGCAGAAGAACTTGCAGTAATCGATGCTGAAATACAGCGTTTGAATGACCTTAAAACGGCGTTTGAACGCAGTTCGCATGTTGATGTCGGTTTAGACAAGATACAGACATACCGCCAGCTTGAAAAAGAGCTGCAGTATTATACAGACTTGTTGAAAACCGCTACAGAGACAGAGCGCATCGAGATACAGAAGCAGATAAATGCCCTTAACGACCTGAAGAAGAAATGGGACGATACTCTTGATGAACTGAAGAAGCCGGAGGACATCTCCCGACTGAACACCATCCGCTCGCTGGATGATGCCATCAGCTACTATCAGACCAAGCAGAAGAACGCCAGCGCATCGGAGATTGACGACATACAGCGCACGGTGTTGGAACTGGAGAAAAAACGCGATGCCATGAAGCAGCTCACGCGCATTCCCGAAATGGAGGAAGAGGTGGCGAAGCTCGACAGTATGGAGGGCAAGACGCTGACCCTCGAACTGAAAACCATTGGGCTTGATGGTGTAAAGAAACGCATCAAGGAACTCCAGGATATGTTGGCTGACACCAAAAACCCTATGGACAAGTCGCAGCGAGCCTCCATACAGAAGCTCATCGGCAGTTATGAGGATTACGAGAAGCGCATCCGCAAAAGCAATGTCACGTTAGGTAAGTCGTGGAGCACGGTCAAGGGTGTGGGCAATGGTGTCACCTCGCTCACCGATGCGCTGCAAGGCAACCGTGACGCATGGTCCACGATTACTGGCGTTGTCGATGCTGCCATTCAGATATATGAGGGCATCAACGGCATCATCTCAATTATTCAGACCTTGACCGCCGTAACTGGTGCCTCCAACACTGTGACCGCTGCAAGTGGAGTGGCAGCGACCACAGCTGCTACGGCAAAAGTAGCGGCAGCCCCTGAAGAGGTGGCGGCATCGGTTGCAACGATGGCGGCAGTGAAGGCTGAGGCAATGGCGTACCGCGAACTTGCAGCTTCAGAGTTTATGGCTGCACACGCTTACATTCCGTTTGCTGGTGCTGGCATCGCAGCTGGATTTATAGCCATGATGCAAGGGCTTGTTGCTTCGGTTGCCGTGACACCATTCGCCAACGGCGGTATTGTGTATGGCCCGACCTTGGCGCTGATGGGCGAGTATGCTGGAGCGAAAAGCAACCCAGAGGTGATAGCACCGCTGAACAAATTGAAGTCGCTTATCGGTAATAATGGCGGCGGAGGTGGCGGTGTGTACGAGCTGAAGGTTAAAGGCAGAGACCTTGTGGCGGTGCTTGCCAACGAGACGAGAATAAACAGAAAAGGAACGAACATCAAAATATAAGGAGCATGTATCTGCACGGACATTTTTACAACCAAAAGGAAGAGCGCATCGAGGTGCATATACTGACTGGTGGTGACCGTACTAAGGAAACTGTCATTGGTGAGAAGAATGGGGAACTGTCGTTTACTGATGATCCAGTGGAACTGACGAGTCAAGTTTGACCACTTGCTCTGCCAGCAGGCTACTGTACGCCTTCTGGCGCGGAACTTCGTGCCGGACTTCTTTTGTGCCTCATGCCGTGACGCTGTGGTGAACATCTACCGTGAGGGGAAATGTCTCTTTGCCGGATTTATCGAACCGCAGAGCTATTCGCAGGGCTACAACGAGGAGTTTGACGAGATAGAGTTGAGCTGCATCGATGCGCTGACGGCATTGCAGTATGCTAAATATCGTGATGTCGGCTCGCTCGGTGTACTGTATAATGTAGTAAAGGCGGAGGCGGAACAACGCACATTCTTGGCGATGCTGAAAGAGATATTGGGTGGTGTGACGGCTGAGCTTGACATCGTGGGTGGTAATGCCATGCGCTACCTATACGATGGGAGTAAGGCTGTGGATGATTTGGCAGGTAACCGCTATGCGATATTCGGCCAGCTGACGGTGAGCGAGTTGCTTTTTCTTGGTGATGAGGAGGATGACGTATGGCAGCAGGATGAGGTATTGGAGGAGATACTGAAGTATCTGAACCTCCACATCGTGCAGGATGGGTTCACGTTTTATCTGTTCTCCTGGGAGAGTGTGAAGGGCAACGAACGCATCTACTGGCGAGATTTGCTGACTGGCGCAAGCGTGACGACGGCCCGGCAGACAACGGACATCGTGACTGGTTTGGTGACAGACACGGATACGACGATAAGCGTAGGGGAGGTGTACAATAAAATTATGCTGACTGCCAAGGTGGAGAGTATGGAGAGTGTGATAGAGAGTCCGCTTGACAACGATCTTCTGAAAAGTCCCTTCAGCAACAAGCAGAAGTACATGACGGAATACAGCAGTGATGGTGAGGGCTCGAAAGCAATAAATGCCTTTGACGCAATGACTCACGGACAGGAAACTTCCTATAGTGGTGGTTGTGTAACTGACTGGTATGTGCAGATGATGAACAACAGTCAGTGGCTGTTCCCAAAGAGCGGGAGTGGTAACCTGATGGAGGAATACTGTAGTGAGGGGCGAAACCAACATATACTGCCGAACTGGTTGGCGAAGAACCAGGGTGCTGCCATCATGGCACTTGGCAAGGTGGAGAAGAAAACGGACGGAAAGGACAACTCCCCGACATCGAAAGTGGAAATGACGAACTACCTGGTAGTGAGTGTGAACGGCAACTGTGACGACAAGGAGGCAACTACCTATCCTAATACCAACTCGCTAAAGGCAGGCATACCGAGGGCCGTGTATAACGGCAGTATGACTGGTGGTGTCTTTTCGCCTACAGACGAGGGAACGACGAACTACATCGTGCTGAGCGGAAAACTGGTGCTGAACCCTGTGATGGCATTGACGGACACCTACAAAGCAATATACAACTATGATGGTGGAAAATGGGGAAATCTATTTACAGGAATTGGTAAATGGTCAGGTGTTACGGTGCCGAGCCGAAACAACGGTGACGGGCGATACTACACGCAGCAGTGGTGGAAGGCAGCATTGCCTAATGAGACAGTGGCATGGGATATGGAAACGGCGCACGGCTTTGTTCCGTTCACGGATACCGGCCCTCAGTTGTATGAATTTAAGTATAGTGCCATTGGAGATGGTAGCGACCATATATCAAAGGTGGGTATGCTGGCATGTATGCTGATAATAGGAGATAAGTGCGTTGTGGAAAAAGGCACGGAAGGACAGGTGACGGACTTCGAATGGCGGAAGTATAAAACGCTGGAGGAGTGTTCCAATGAGGACGAATACTACCAGCAGTGTTTTACGATAGGTTTTGACCCGAAAATCGGTGACAAGATAGTTGGTACCAAGTTCGATTTGCAAAACAACGTGAACTATGAGCTCGGCATCGATGCAGAGGGTATAGCGATACCAATCAAGAAGGCAGATAAAGTGAGCGGTAGGGTTAAGTTTATGATCCTGGGACCAGTGAACGCATTGTGGGACGTGGTGACGAGACGGCACAAGACGTGGTTCAGACACACGAAATGGAACAGTACAACGATACCACTGCTGGCACACGTGAGCAGCATCATGGTGGAGCAGTTTGAAGTGAAGATATATAGCGACAACGGACTGGTGAACAACACTGGTGATAACGACCTCGTTTACATGAGCGACACAAAGGAGAGTTTTGTGAACGTGAAGGATGACATCGAAATGAAGATAAACTCAGCACTGACAGCAGCGGAGTGCCAGGCTTTGGACGTGACGGACAGCGTGAAGATGAGCACCCCATTGAACACGCTGACAGGAGAGGGATTGTTGGCGGTATATGACTATTCGAGGGGTATGAGCGCTAAGCCTGAGCAGTTGTATGTGGACAACTATTACAAAGAGTGGCATGCACCAAGGGTTGTTATGACGCAGAAGTTGACGGATACAGATGGTGGCATCGTGAGTTTGTTCGCTCACTATCGCCATCCCATGATGGATAAAACCTTCTTCGTGCAGGGCATCAGTCGCAACCTCGAGGAAGGATATGCAGAAATGACACTTAAGGAGATCGAGCAATGATAGACATCAAGGTAATAAAGAAACCAAAGAACGAGGGCAGTACGTCGGCATTGCGAACGAGTGGCACCGCTTACGGTGGCATGGCAGTGAAGGAGGCTGCGCATGCGGCCAAGGCTGACATCGCAGAACTGGCGAAGGAGGCTATCCATGCCAAGGACAGCAACCATGCGATAGAAGCTGACCACTCGAAGGAGGCAGACCATGCTGTGAACGCAGATGAGTCGAAACATGCACTGGAGGCGGACCACGCCAAGGAAGCAGACAATGCAGACAAGTGGGATTACCATGAGTTTGATGATTATCTGAATCAGCCAGTGAGAAAGACTGATGGTGTGACCTTTGACTCCGTGACCTCGGACAGCATAAGGAGCGCTGGGCAGTTTGTGGACGGACTGCTGGGCGCAGGGTTTCAACTGTGGAAAGGTGAGGATGGGCGTACCTACCTGACGGTGGATAAACTGACGGTAAGGCATACGATGGCCGTGTTGGAGCTGCTCATCGAGAAGGTGAGGAGTGTGGGCGGTCAGATATGCGTGAGCGCGGCCAACGGACGCATCAAGACCGTGGAGGAATCGGGCGAGCACTATCTTATCACCTTCGAGCAGGAGAATATGTTTGTACAGCACGACCTGGTGCGCTGCCAGACGTTCACGGGCAAGGATATGCGGAGCTACTGGGTGGAAGTGACCGATGTTACGGAGACTGGCATCGTGGTGGTGAAGGAGGAGTTCGAGGGCGTGGAACCGAAGGAGGGTGATGAGTGTGTGCTGATGGGCAACACGGCGAACTCCGACCGCCAGAATGTTGTGCTCATATCGGCAACCGAGGACGGACAGCCGAGAGTGGATGTGATGGACGGCGTGAGTGGCAAGACCTTTGACAACGCTTTGCGTGCAAGGCTCGGCAACCTGGACGGCATCAAGGACGACAAGTTTCCGGCAGACCGCCAACCACGGGGCAACGGCCTATATGCAGACAACGCCTATATGAAAGGAACCTTCGTGTTGGAGACAGGCGAGGACGTGAAGACTCGGTTTGAGATAACGGAGGGCAAGGTGCAGAGCGCGATCGACAGCGTGAGGAACGATTTCCTAAGCGAGAAGGGCTATCTGAACAACCCGACGTTTGCGTCGGGACTGGAGAAGTGGAACTCGGAAAATGAGACGGTGTTCTTCCTCGTCGGCAACAGGTGGATATGGGCCAACGGCGCAGCACTATCGAAGAAGGGTGACGGTGCGAGCGTGGTGACAGACATGGGACGCAAGGTGGTGCGGATACGCAACAAGTATATTCGCCAGAAGCACGAGAATCTGCGCTTTGTGCCGACCTTCCCGACAAACGGCGACGGGAAGAAGGAAGCCTTGCCAGTGTATCTGAGCTTCTTTTATCGCTGCGCAAAGGCCGGCACGCTGAAGATTGGTTTTGAGAACGTGGACAAGGCAGGTTTTGCGGACTTCGACAGCTTAGCGGTGAGCGAACAGATTGCGGTGACGGACGGCTATGTGCAGTACACCTGCAGCGGGCTGTGGAACGGCACGGGCGACTTCAAGTTGGCGTTTGACGGCGACATCTACCTGTATATGCTGGTGCTGAGCACGGACAAGATAGAGGCACTGACGTACAAGTACAAGACGCTGTTCGAGCAGAGCGAGCGGCTGGTAAAGATAGCGGCACTGAACTTTGACAAGGACGGCAAGGTGCTGGAGGGTTCAGAGATTATAACGACAACAAAATACAACGCACTCATCTCGGAGCGGTTTGACGAGCACGGCGCGCTGAAGAATACGGCGGGACTGATAACGGCAACGGACTGGGAAACATGGCTCAACAGCTATGCCGGGGACATGGAGAAGAAACTGGACATCGAGGCGTTTGCCGGGATGTTTGCCTCGGCCGTGGAGGAGAGCACAGACATTGTGAAACGAGCGGAGGTGTCGGCATTCGTGACCAAGGACGAGAACGGCAAGCTGGAGAGTGGCGTGAGGATAAGCGCAGACCAGATAACCCTGGAAGGCGCAGTGACGATGAACGAATATTTCAAGGTGAACGCAGACGGCAGCCTTGACGTGAAGTCTGCAAGAATGAAGGACGCAGAGGTGACGGGAGTGATCCATGCGAACCTGCTGTATTCGAGCACCAAGGTGAATGCACCGAACAAATACCAGATAGACCCAGAGGCTGAGCCGTGCAACATGTTCTTTTGGGAGTTTGACGCGATAGAAGACTCGTGGGATGCCACGGAGGCCCCTTACTCGCACTGGATATACCTGCCGGACGCGACGGCATACGACGGACTGGAGCTGAGCTTCTTCTGGGACAGACCAGTGGGCAAGAAGCTGAAGTACCTGTATGTGTCCGCCATCAACGGACAGAAGATAATATTCGAGGCCAACCCCTACTACTTGATGAAAACATCGGACGGAAGCGTTATTGATGTGAGGCGGTTCGGCGGGTGCAGCAAGAGCGACACACGGATATACTGCTTGTGGAACACCTACACGACGCTGAAGGCGATAGCGGGGAACTGGTATATCATAGAAGGAACAACGAATGAGGAATGATGTATGAAAAAGATAGACTTTAAGCATTTCAAAATTTACACGACCGTGAGCCGGAAGGCGGCGCAGACGGTGGACGCGAGGGAGACGTTTGCGGACTTGATATACAAGAACGTGAACGGCATTAAGGCACATGCCCTTGCCCTGAAGATATACAATGGCGAGGGTAGTGTCGAATATACCGACGAGGAGGTAAGTCTTATGGGCACGGTAGCAGAACGTCTGTGCGTGCCCGGCTTCATCGACGGACTGAATGAACAACTGAACAATAACAACAAAACCAAATAAATATGGCACTGACAGAAGAAGAGAAAAAGGAACTGGTCCTGGATGTGGTGAACCAGATAAAGACTGACAGCCAGAGTGTGGACGAACTGGAAGCGGTGAGCACGCTGGACGGTGTGGTGAGCCTCCCTGCCATGAGAGGCGAGACGGTGGTGAGCGCTCCGTTGAAACTGCTGTCGAAACCTGCGGAGGATGCAGCAGCTGTCGCCAAGTCTTCTGCAGCTGTGGCTGACGCATCGGCAAAGAAAGCTGATACGGCAACATCAACAGCGGAGACTGCGGCCCAAACCGCCAACGATGCGGCAAGCAAAGCCACAGATGCCGCCAAAAAGACCAACGCTGCTGTGGCAAAGGCAGAGAGCGTGGAAGCGGAGTACAAGGACACGGCCCTGGCTGCGAGAAACGGCGCGACAGCACGGTTTGACGGGCTGGTGGAAGGCGTGGAGGGACAGCTTGTATCGTATCCGCAGATAGACGGTGTGTACTATGACACGGTGAACAAAGCCTTCCGCGGAAAGAAGGGCGACAGATACTGCAACAACTGGCTTGGTGCAGACATGTACATGAACGATGTGCGCACGGAGGTACTGAAGGACAAGGCGTATGTGTGCGGTGGCGTGGTGTATGTGTGGAGCGATGAGGAAGAGAACCTGGTGGAGATAAGCGGAAGCGGCGGTGGCAACACCTATAACGTGACGGAGCAGGTTCCGCTGGAGAGCGGATACTATACGCTTGAGACCGCCATAGCAGCCGTGGAAGGAAAGGCACGTGCGAAGGGACGCTGCATCACCTACGAGACGGCACAGGGCAAATGGGAGACAAAGCAGTTCAAGGGCACGAACATCGAGAGCTGGGAACAGGCGGCAAGCTGGGAGGACTTTGGCGGCGACGGCACGGTGAAGAGCGTGACGCTGAACGGCAAGAAACTGGAACCGGGCGAGGACGGCAACGTTGCTATCACCATCAGCGAGACTGAGGTGGACGAGAGTCTGAACGCAAGTTCGACGAACCCGGTGCAGAACGCGGCGGTGGCGGCGAAGCTGATGGAGATAGAGGCGAGCACCGTCTTGGGCATGAATGCCGAACTGAGTGACGACGGCAGCAGCGTGCGCCTGGCACTGACCAACAAGAGCGGTGCAGAGATAGCGTCTGCGGACATTCCGGCAGGAAGCGGCGGTGGAGGCGGTGACGCTTCGACCACGAAAATCGTGCTGGATGCAGCCGCCAGCAAGACCATCATCAAGGAAGGCGACAGCGCGATGCTGACATGGACGTATGACCACCAGTACAGCAGCGGTGACGAGAAAGGCACATCCACGGGCCAGAAGGCAACAGTCAGTATCGAGATGAAGAGGGGCGCGACCGTGATGTATGCAGACACGCAGCATGTGAGCAAGGGAACCTATACTCTGGATCTGACGAAATACCTGCTGCTCGGCACGACAGACATCTATGTGAGGGCTACCACAACCGACCCGACGACCGGCAAGACACAGACGAGGCAGAGCTATGTGAGCGTGAAGGCTGTGACCCTTGCGCTGAGCAGCAGCTTCAACATAGCCGAGTGTGTCGCCAAGGGCGGCTACGGCGTGAGTGAGGCGGTGAGCATCCCCTTCGCGGTGAGCGGAAGTGGCGACAAAACCGTGACGCTGTATCTGGACGGACACCAGTGGGACTCGCAGACGGTGAAAAGAAGCGGCACGACCAACGGCAGTTTCTCCTTGTCGATGTCGGGAGTGAGCATCGGTCGGCACACGGTGCAGATTGTCGCCGAGATGGAGGCGAGCGCGGAGCTGACGCTGAAGAGTGAGAGCATCTACTTTGACATTCTGAAGGCCGGACAGAACGCCCCGTATATCGGCACGAAGCTGACCTTCGGTGACGGACGCATTTTTGCGGACGACCATCTGAGCCCGACTATTGAAACCGGCCAGTATGAGCAGGTGAGATTTGACTTTGTGGCGTATGACCCGACAACGACCCCGGCGACCGTGGGTGTGTGGAGAGACGGCATACGGACGCAGACGGTGAGCGTTCCGAGGACGACGCAGGTATATACAAACCGTTTCCTGGAGCAGGGCGATGTGGCGATGGTGCTGAAGTGCGGCACAACGGAATACAAGCTGAACGTGAAGGTGACGGAGAGTGGCATTGACCTGAGCGAGGCGACTGCCGGACTCGTACTGAAACTGACGGCAGCCGGCAGAAGCAATGCCGAGAGCGAGCCTGCAGAATGGCGTTATAACGACGTTCAAACGGCGTTTGAAGGTTTTGACTGGCAGAGCAACGGCTGGACGGGCGACGCGCTGAAACTGACGAACGGGGCAAACATCGAGATAGGTTACAAGCCATTTGCCAATGACGCCACCACGACAGGTGCGACCTACGAGATGGAACTGACCTGCAGTAATGTGACCGACCGCAAAGGCACGGTGGTGGACTGCATGGCCGGCAATGTCGGTTTCAGACTGACCACGCAGGAGGCGTTGATGCGGACGGGCGCAGGCTCGGAAGTGGGCACGAAGTTCGCGAGCGGTATGACACTGAAGATAGCCTTCGTGGTGCAGGAGAAGAAGGGTAACCGACTGATGATGCTGTATGTGAACGGCATCCTATGCGGTGCGAAGCAGTATGCCTCGACGGATTCGCTGCTCCAGGCAGAACCGACGAACATCAGGATCACGAGCGAGAGCGCGGACGTGGAGGTGCGGAACCTGCGCGTGTATAACCGTGCCTTGGGCGATGATGAGGAACTGGCGAACTACATGGTGGACCGCCCGACGAGCGACGAGATGGTGGTGCTGTTCGAGAAGAACCAGGTGATGGACGACGAGGGCACTGATGTCGATATAGACAAACTGCGTGCGATGGGCAAGAGCGTGATGAGGATCGTGGGTGACGTGAACCTTGTGAACCAGACGAACAACAAGAAGTTTGAGGTTCCGGTGGACATCTACTTCTACTCTGCCTACGGTAAGGAGTATGACTTCATCATCTACCAGTGCGGACTGAGAATACAAGGCACCTCATCGACGACCTACCCGAGAAAGAACTACCGCATCTACTTCAGCCGCTCGACGAAGTACGGCACTAAGCTGTATGTGAACGGTGTGGAGGTCGCGGACTTCAAATATTCGTTCAAACCAGGTGCAAGACCGATAGACATATTCTGTCTGAAGGCGGACTTCTCGGACTCTTCATCTACGCACAATACGGGTGCGGTGAGAGTGGTGAACGACATCTGGAAGAGATGCGGCTGGCTGACTCCGCCACAAATGGCCTACAAGGGCAACTATGATGTGAGAATCGGCGTGGACGGTTTCCCGATAGATTTGTTCTACGACAACAACGGCACGGGTGAGAACGTGTATCTTGGCAAATACAACTTCAACAACGAGAAGAGCGGCAGCGGCATCATCTACGGATTTGAGGGTATCGAGGGCTTCAATGACGAGGCTGCACTGAAGGGCGGGCGCAACAAGTGTATCTGCCTGGAGTTCCTGAACAACTCGGAGACATTATGTCTGTTCGGTACGAGCAACATGGACACGTTTGACGATGCTCTGGAGTTCCGCTTCAAGGCCGATGACACATGGGCGACGGCGCATGAGGACGACAAGGCGGCAGTGAAGCGCCTTTGGGAGTGGATATACTCGTGCAAGGGCAACCCGACGAAATTCCTGAACGAATATGCGGAATACTTCGGCAACGACTCGCCATTTGCATGGTATCTGATAACGGACTACTTCATGGCTGTGGACAACCGTGCGAAGAACATGATGCTCGTGACGTGGGACGGCAAGATATGGTATTTCATCCCATACGACATGGATACGGTGTTCGGTGAGCGCAACGACTCGGTTCTGAAATACGACTACACGATAACGTGGGAGACGATGGACGAGAGCATCGGCTCGTATGCGTTTGCAGGACACGACTCCGTATTGTGGGAACTTGTGAGAGGCTGCCCGGACAAACTGAGGGAGGTGGCAGACAAGCTGCGAAGCACGATGTCGCTGGAGTATGTGCTGAAGGTGTTCAATGAGGAGATGATGGGCAACTGGTGTGAGCGCATCTACAACAAGGACGGCATCTACAAGTACATCAAGCCGCTGACGGAGGGTGTTACGACGGCAGACGGCACTACGAGTTACTATGACTATCTCTATGCACTCCAGGGCAGCCGATATGCGCACCGCACCTATACCATCCAGAACCGGTTTGCATTGCTGGACAGCCAGTATGTGTGCGGTACCTACAGAAAGGACAGTTTCGCGGCCTACTTCGGCTATAAGTTCGGGAGTGACAACCGGAAGATAAGAATCACGGCGAGCGAGCGGTATTTCTTCGGGTACGGCTACACGAGCGGTACTCCGCACGAAAGCGCAGTGCTTGCGGAGGACACGGGAAGTCAGGTGGAACTGACGCTTGACACGGACCTCATCGTGAATGACCCGCAATACATCTACGGTGCGAGCCGCATCATGGGGCTTGACTTGACGGACGTTAGCCATGCCATTCTCCAGACTCTGAACTTGAACAACTGCTCAGCCCTGAGGACGCTTGACGTGAGTTGCGGCCAGACACAGACAACGCTGAACGCATTGCTGGTGAACGGCTGCCGAAACTTGCGTACTCTGAATATGACCGGCTTGAAGTCAGGCAGCTTCACTGGCATAGACTTGAGCAACAACACGAAGCTGGAGACACTGAAGGCAGGCAAGACTGCCTTGACCGGCGTGAACTTCGCACAGGGTGCTCCGCTGACGAGCGTAACGCTTCCGGCAACGTTGCAGACACTGGAACTGCGCTATCTGGGCAAACTGACGACCAGCGGTCTGACGCTTGAGGGCACAAGCAACATCAACAGGCTTGTGGTTGACAATTGCCCTGGTGTGGACTGGCAGACGCTGCACGCAAGGTGCGGAAACGTGAAGTACCTGCGTGTGACCGGCATCGACATGGAAGGCGACGGCAGCCTGCTGGCCTCACTGATGCAGACGGGCGGTGTGGACGAGAATGGCGGCAACGTGGATACCTGCCGACTGGTGGGCACATACCGTTTGACCCGTTACGTTGATGATGAGACCTTTGCCGCATATACTGAGCACTATCCTGAGTTGAACATTGAGCAGCCGGAATACACGATGCTGGAGAGCGACGAGAGCGTGGCAGACGATGCAAATCTCTCGAACTTGGATAACGGCACGGGCTACAAGTACGGCAACGACTACAAGCCAAGCGGCCATGTGGCTGCGATACTGAAGAACCGCCACAGAGTGCTGGCGAAGGTGACAAAGAAGGCGACCACGAGGAACGTGAACATCGCGAATGTCGATACCGTGGTGAACAATCTTGACGGTGAGATGACTTACATGGAGCTTGACGATAAGGACAGCACCAAGTATGCCGACGGAACCCCTGCCAAACTTGACGGCAGCGAGGGTGAACTGATGATGCACGAGCCTTTCTTCTGGAGCAAGGGTGTGAATGACTTCTTGAACAGCAAGAACTACAGTTGCTACAGCTCGAAGGACAAGGATCACATGCCGGCTGTGCCGAATGTGGACGTATTGACGCTTGATGACATCAAGACGGTGCAGGGCGGTTACACTAAAGGCAGGAAAGTGATGAGTGGCAGGGACACCATAACAAATGCCATGAGCACAGACAGCTCTTATTCGGTGTGCGTGGTGGATGTGTCGAAGCACAAACGTGTCCGTTGGCCGAGTGTGCCAGGCACAAACCTTGTGGGCAGCGCATTTGCCGACGTGAACGGCAATGTGGTGAAGAGCGTCGTGGTGCCAACGTTGGGAAACAGATTTGAGGCTGGAATGTATCTCATCAGCGATGTGCCTGAGGGAGCCAAGACTTTGTACTTCTCTATATTGAACACAGCCGAGTTTGACAAGGTGGTGCTATCCAACAGCAGCAAGATAGAGGATATGGAGCCTGAATGGTTTGCGAACGATGAGCATCTGTGCGCTGTTGTGGGCAGTTCTGTTGTGGGCAGCAAGCTGCGTGCCTGCATAACTGGCGGCAGCACTACAGCAAGCATGGCATGGACGGACTTCCATTATTACAGCGTGCAGCGAGGTATGCAGCAGATTGACGCTCTGATGCACTTCCGCATTGCGAACCTTGCATACGCGAAGTATGGCAGGAGGAACATGCAGGAGCAGTGTGGCGCAGGTTCGCATACAAATATGCGCACGACTGGAGGTACGGCATCGAGGGGCATGCAGGACACCATAGGCTATGAGGGCGCAAAGGCAATCAACCCGAATGTGACAAACAGTCTGGTGGACGAGAACAGAGTGCATCAATATGCCTGGTATGTGGACAAGGACGAGTATGGTGCTGCAAAGGTGACGCAGGTGAACAATATCTGCTGCCTGGGCTATGAGGACATCTACGGACACAAGTATGACATGATGGACGGTGTGGACTTGCCGAACACGAGCGGCAATGAGGGCAAGTGGCGCATTTGGATGCCTGATGGCAGCACGATGATGATAAAGGGTACGACGAATAGCGGTAACTGGATAACGGCAGTGGCTCATGGAAGGCTGATGGCGGTAGTGCCAGTAGGCTCGATGAATGGTTCGTCGAGCACATACTATTCAGACCTGTACTGGATAAGCACAGCCACTGGCCGTGTGGTCTATCGCGGGTGCTACAGTGCGTATGCGTATGGCGGTGTGTCGCATGCGTATGCGGGTTACGATGCTTCGAATGCGGTTACGTATGTCGGCTCGCGTCTGGCCTTCCGCGGCAAAATCGTCCGGGCGCAAAGCGTGGCAGCGTACAAGGCGATACGCGAGGTGGCGTAAGCGCAAAGCGCCAAAGCGTGGAGCGAAGCGACTAAAACGAAAGAACGGGATTCGGATGGTTTCCGAATTCCATTTAAAAGGTATTCAAATACCGGCGAAGCCGGTCGAAAAAATAGAATTTTGAGGTATATGAAAAAGATTATCGCATTTTTAAAAATGAGTAACCGTTACAAGCATCTTATCGGTGGTTTGATGGTAGGTCTATTGGGATTTACTCCTTGGACGGCCTTTTATGCTGCGGCCATTGCAGCTTCCTGTCTGGAACTGAAAGATACTCTTCGGGGAAGTCCTTGGGACTGGATTGATTGGGGGCTCACCGTCGCGGGTGGCAGTATATCCGTTTTATTTTGGATGATAGTGTAATTCGTTTATCTGTTTTGCCTGTTAAATCAGTAACTTTGCAAGCGGTAGAGTTCCCCAATAGTCCGTGTGGTCTATCGCGGGTACAACAATGCGAATGCGAATGGCGGTGTGTCGAATGCGAATGCGAATAACGATGCTTCGAATGCGAATACGAATGTCGGCTCGCGTCTGGAAATCAAAATATATCGGCGTACAACGATGAGGACGCGCTCCTCGATGTGGTGCCGAGGGAAACGAGCCACAGCAACAGCGTCCATGAAAGGACGGAAAGCTGAAACATCAAGTGTCGGGCAATAGAGTTTGGTAGGCCGGTAACGGTTCGAAGAAGTTTGGCCCGGGGATAGGAAGGCCCTTATCTTCTGTAATTAAAAACAACTGATGCTATGCGTAGAGAAGGTCATATCATTGAGGAGATTGTCGAATATTCTAATATTGCGGAATCGTTCGACCAGGTGATCAGTGGCACCAAACGGAAGGAAAGCCGTCAAGGGCGTTACCTGCTTGCGCATCGTGAGGAGTTCATTAAGAAACTTTCTGAGCGTATTGTTTCCGGCCAGTTTCATGTAACGCCAAATGACATTGAGGAGAAAGACATTATTGAAGCTGGTAAATTACGACATATTCAATTTTTCAAGAGTCTAAAGAATAGTATAGCTGCTCATGCTATCATGTCCGTAGTGGATAAGCACCTAAAAAAGCGGTTTATAAGAACAACCTCCGCAAGCATTAAGAACAGGGGAATGCACGACCTTATGAAGTACATTCTTCGTGATATACAGGAAGATCCTGAAGGAACACGCTACTGTTACAAGTTCGACATCTCTAAGTTCTACGAGAGTGTCAATCAGGATTTCGTTATGTATTGTGTACATCGGATTTTCAAAGACAAGAAGCTCATAGCTATGCTTGACAATTTTGTTCGCATTATACCAAAAGGTATCAGCATCGGGCTACGTTCGTCGCAAGGCTTGGGCAATTTGTTGTTGTCTGTATATTTAGATCATTATCTGAAGGACAAGTACGGCGTGTGTCATTTCTACCGATATTGTGATGACGGTGTGGTACTTGGTAAAACGAAAGCGGAACTATGGATGATTCGTGACATCATACATGAACAACTGCAGGAAATAGATTTGGTGGTAAAGCCCAATGAGAGGGTGTTCCCGACTGCTGAGGGAATAGACTTTCTGGGCTATGTGATACGGCCAAACAATGTGCGTTTAAGGAAACGCATCAAGCAGAAGTTCGCAAGAAAGATGTGCGAGGTAAAATCGAGAAAAAGAAGGCGAGAGCTGACAGCATTCTTTTATGGGATGACAAAGCACGCCGACTGTAATAATTTGTTTAATAAATTAACAGGCAAAACAATGAAACCCTCATGACAATTTAAAAAAGTCGCCCAAGTGAATGAAAAGGACTGCCATCCCTGTATATTTGCAGAAGAATAGTTCATCTTCTAATTTATGCAGTTATGTCAGTAGTTCAGTTCACTCAGGTTCTGTCGCGAGGCTGCGGCATGGACATCCACAAGAAAGTGGTGGTTGCGACAGTACAAGGCGAGGGCCTCTGTAAGGAAACTCGTAGCTTTGACACTTTCACGAGATCTTTGACACAATTGAGAGAATGGTTGGTATCATTGGGTATCACTCACGTGGCCATGGAAAGCACAGGCGTATATTGGAAACCGATATACAATGTGTTTGAAGGCTTCATACCACACATCTGGATTGTTAATGCTCGTCACATAAAGAATGTTCCAGGGCACAAGACAGACAAGAATGATAGTGAGTGGATATGCCAGTTACTGATGGCAGGATTGCTCAAGCCCAGTTTTATTCCTCCCAAAGCGCAACGCGAACTGCGTGACCTTACACGCTATCGTCGCAAACTGATACAATCTGTATCGGCCAATAAGAACCGTATCATTCGTATTCTTGAAGATGGCAACATTAAATTATCAAGCGTTTTGAGTGATACAAGCGGTGCGACGGCAGTCAAACTGATAGATATGCTATGTGATGGCAAACAGATTACGTTATCCGACATAGAAAGCGTTCGCCATGGCCGTTGCCAGCATACAAAAGAAGAAATGTTGGAAGCATGTACTGGTTGTTTAGATGAACATAAGGTTTACATGCTGGGCAAGATCCGCGAATGCAATGCTTCGTTGAAAGAAGATATACTAGACTTTGACAAACGTATAAAGGACGTTTTATCCCCTTATCATGACGCAATTGAACGCATGTGCGAAATACCGGGCATACAAAACCGCGTATGTGAGGATCTTGTTGCAGAGATAGGTCTTGACATGTCCAATTTTCCAACATCCGCACATCTGTGTTCTTGGGCAGGAATGTGTCCAGGGAACAACGAGAGTGCAGGTAAGAAGAAAAGCAGCAGGACAAATCACGGTGACAAGCAAGTAAAAGAAACTTTGGTGGAGGCTGCATGGGCAGCTTCAAGAGCTAAAGGAACATTCTTTATGGAGCGTTTCAACCGCTTAGCTACACGCAAGGGGAGTAAGAAAGCATTGATAGCAGTAGGACATTCCTTACTCAAATGCATTCATTATGTGCTTTCAACAGGTGGACGTTACAAAGAATTGGGTGACAACTATGTACCCAATAAGAAAGAGCAGAAGCGCAAGGAGTATTTGAAGAAAGAACTTCAGAAACTTGGATATAGCGTGAAACTCTCAAAAGAAGATTAGCCTACTTCATATAAAACTGGGGACTGAGTTAATCACAGGCCGATTTTTACTGGAACAACCCGAGTCCGATAATGAAACTGGTCCCAACTGCTGAGTGGCAAAGTTTGTGACGAAAGAGCACGTGTATGAAAATTCAAAATCTTACTTAGCAGTATAAAACATAAAATTGCCCAAGTAGCAACCGCGCACTTGCCTACCAGTGAGTGCTCTCTCTTTTTGTGTCTTAATCTCAAAACAAACAAATAACTATATAAAACTTATGCTGTGAGATTACAAAACGGCACAAATAATTTTCGTATGAAAAGTTTTAAGGACTTAAATGTGGCTTACAAGCCAGAAGACGGCAAAAAGCGCTTCGCGGGTACAGTAGTAAGTATCCGCGAGTTGGTAAACATTCCTATCATCGTGAAGGACTTTGAGACGGGCATCAAGACGGAGCAGGGTGAAGACCGCTGCATCGTATCAATCGAGATGAACGGCGAAGCCAGGAAATTCTTTACCAACAGTGAGGAAATGAAAAATATCCTCGCCCAGATTAAAGAAGTGCCGGATGGCTTCCCATTTGAGACAACGATCAAGACGGAAGTGTTCGGCAAAGGTCGAACCAAATACGTTTTTAGTTGATGAAAAGAGCACAAGGAAGTTTGGAGGTGAAACTGCTTGAATGCGTGAACCCCATCAAAAACAAGTGGCGCGTTCGTTGGGACGTGCAAGAACATGATGACGGAACTGCTGACTACATGGAGGCAGAACTGACACACAAGCCGACTGACGAGGAAATAAAAGACCTCGTGAGAAAATGGTATAACCAACAAACGGATGCAGCAATATTGTCGGGCTTCAGCTATGAAGGAGCCCCTGTGTGGCTCTCGCAAGAGAACCAGTACAACTATAAGGCTGCATACGATTTGGCCGTCCAGACGGACGGAAAAACGCTACCAGTGACATTTAAGTTCGGCACTGATGAAAGTCCAGTGTACCGTGCGTTTGAAACGCTTGATGAACTTGCAGATTTCTACACGAAAGCCGTTAAGCATATACAAGAGATGCTGGAAAATGGCTGGAAGAATAAAGATGCAATAGATTTGAGCAAGTACAACGCTTAAAAAAATCCCTTCGGGGGAGGATGTAAAAAAGCCCCCGGCCTGTTAATATAGACGCCAATCATTTATTAACAACACACCAGTACGATGCGCAACCGGGGGCCTATGCCTCCTGCTGCACCGTACTGTTTTTTTTGTTGTTATAAATGATTGGCGATACAAAGGTACATAATTTAGTTGAAAATGAAAGTATTTGAGATATTGAATTTTAACCGCGAGCCGTTAAAAAGGCTACAACAGGCAGGGATACGCATCGAAGATGTGGAATATATAGACTTGTACAACGACTATCGCGTGATGCTCGGTGGTGGCGAAAAGGTCTCATACATTGTGGCGACACTTGCAGATCGCTATCATGTGAGCGAGCGCAAGGTGTACACGCTCATCAAGCGATATGGTCGAGAGTGTAGCACTCAGGTGTTCGGGGGAAGCAAAGCGCAAGGCTTTTGAAAATGTACTGCAAAAGGCTTGCAGTGTGATTTGCTCGTGGTGTTACTTTTTGATGCGGAAGCGTGGTAACTTTGCCGTATCGAAAATAAAACACGATGAACAAATACTATTTATTATTGGGGAAGGTGCTTGCTGAAGGCAAGACCCAACAGAACAAAAAAGGCAAGATAAAATACTTGCTCAACGAGCAGCTGACGCTCACACCGGCTGACCTGCTCGACATATTTGAGAGCCACGGCATAGCGAGGAAGAAACTGAAAGAAGAACTGAAACTGTTTATGCAAGGAGAGCGCAATGTGGATCGATACCGTGAGGCCGGCATAGCATGGTGGGACTACTGCGGCCAGACATTGGTAAACAGCTACCCGACCTACATGGAGAAACTGCCACCACTTATTGAGCGCATCAACAAGGAGAAACGCAACAGCAAAAACTATGTACTGTTTCTCGGAGCAACGGATGCAGAGAGCAACCAGGCACCGTGCCTGAGCCTTGTGCAGTTTCAAATAGAGGACGGTGCATTGGTTGTGTCGGCATATCAGCGCAGCTCCGATGCAAACCTCGGACTGCCTTCAGACATTTACCACCTTTATCTGATGGCTCGACAGATAGACTTGCCACTAAAGTCTATCACGCTGAACCTGGCGAATGTACACATCTATGAAAACAACATAAAGCCCACTGAACGACTTCTCGCTGGTGAGGATAATATAAAATTTGAACTGAACGTATGAGAGGGAAAATGCACATGGCAGCACCTCTGCCTTTTGTCGGACAGAAGCGCATGTTTGCAAAGGAGTATATCAAGATTCTGCCCCAGTTCAACGACAAAACAGTGTTTGTGGATTTGTTCGGTGGCAGCGGTTTGCTGTCCCATATAACGAAGCATTTGCGTCCAGAGGCAACTGTGGTATATAACGACTACGACAACTACCGAGAGCGATTGGCACATATACCTCAGACAAATGCGCTGCTCGCTGATTTGCGAGAGATAGTAGGCAATACGCCAAAGCACAAGCGAATAGATGGTGAGATGCGTGAGAAGATGTTTGAACGTTTAAGGCATGAGGAGCAAACGGTGGGCTATATTGATTTTATAACCATCTCGGCATCGGTGATGTTCTCGATGAAGTACGAACTGAGCATCGAGGAGATGGAGAAGCAGACATTGTACAACAATATCCGAAAGAATGACTACCCGACAAGTGAGGACTATCTGGAAGGCTTGACGATTGAATCGTGCGACTATCGTGAACTATACGAAAAATATAAAGACGAGCCGAATGTGGTGTTTATAGTTGACCCTCCTTATTTGTCCACTGAGGTTGGAACATACAAAATGTACTGGCATTTGTCTGACTATCTCGATGTGTTGAATGTGCTCAAAGGAAAGCCGTTTGTTTATTTCACATCAGATAAGTCGTCTATCATTGAGCTTTGTGAATGGCTCGGCAAGAATAAAACGCTCGGCAATCCGTTCGAAGGTTGTAAGCGTTTCGAGTTCAATGCGCATGTGAACTTTGATGCTGGTTATAAAGATATGATGCTCGTGAAGTCTAATGCCGCATAATTTGAATATCATTTGAACGCTGTTTGTTTACCGTTCAAAACTATAAAAGCAGCCCGTTTTGGACTGCTTTTTGTTGTTTTAAAGTGTCGTGTGTGCGAAATTTTTAGAACGTTTCGTTTTTCCCGATTTTTGCACGTTTCGTTTTTCAAATCGAGCACATTTCGTTTTGCCGGATTCACAACTGTGCAGTTGACGTTGACTATGCGTAATATATCTCCTTCGTTAAATGAAATCACTGAGAGTGAAACCTATTTAGACCCCTGGCTGATATCTGCTGGCAATCCAAAATTGAAAGATTATTGGATTACATCGGGGAAACTGTCGTTTGCATATTTCTCACCCAATAATAAAAATCAGATAGTCTTCATGGTACAGCCATCATATGCTAACAATAAGATAGCTACCACTATACTAAAAGAAGGCGATAATATTTATTTCAGACCTCAAAATATAGGAGGTGATTTCGAATGGAGATTTGACCTTTATGGGAGTTGGTATCCATTTAAATGGTTAGAATTATCACCCTATGTTGAATACTATATCTCACGACTTGAAACTCCATCGCAAAATATCAACTTTGATTATTGGCGTATAGGTGGCAATATTACAGCATCATTTGAAAACTTGTCTTTGATCTTTAATGTTAATTCACCAACAAAGGTATACGACGGCGACCTTTTGTCACGTGGCAGCCTTCAATATGCTGGGACGATACAATATAAAATAGGTAATTGGTCAGTAGGTGCAAAATACAATTATTCAGGACACAACAACTATACTGTTTCGAATTTACCTATTCTTAGGTATAATGAGAACAAGGATTGGAAACCACTTCAGCATATGGCACGCTTGACTGCCACATATACATTCTCCGTAGGAAAATCAAGAAGGCACAAAGGCAAGATACTTATAGAATCAAGTAAAGACAATACCGGTTTAGGTAAGTTTAATACACCACAGATAAGCAAATAAAATGAAACGCTTCCCCTTTATAAAGCAAAAAGATTCAATGCAATGTGGGGTGGCTTGCCTTGCATCTATATGCGAATATTATGGAAAGAAGTATTCAACCCAATTCATTTCAAAACTTTGTTCGTGTACCCCTACAGGTAGGGTGTTCAAAATTTAGATATAAATCTGACATAAAAAGTGCAAGAATTCAGCTCGTTAAGTTGCTGACATTTAACACTTTATATTGCGAAATAGTTCTTTGAAAAGTTGCGTAACTCGTTGATTTTTAGTAACTTTACATAAATAAAACATATGAAGGTTATGAAAAAGTCAGCCCAAGATAGAGAAATAGAAAAGCTTAAAAAGCAGGTGGAAAAACTCAAGAAAGAGAAAGAATCTCTTCAAAGAGACAAACGCAATCTCAAGGGAAGGTTGTCCACTGCTCAGTCAAACAATGCCAAGTATCGTTCTGTACTCAAAAAAAAAGAGAAACCGAACGTTGGATTGGACAAGGAGACTTTCGAACGAATGATGAATCTATTGGACGACATCATTACTCCAGTTTGATGGTTGCTCTTAGTGTGGCTTTTTATGCACGTTTGTCTGTAGGCTCACGACAGATTGTTGAGATATTCAATATTCTAAATGAGTTTATGGGCAATGTGTTTGGTAAAGTTCCCGCATATACAACGATTGGATATTGGACGCAAGAATTGGGACTTAGTGTCTATAAGGAATCTTGCAGCCTATTCAAAGACAAGCGATATGCTTTGATTGTTGATGAAAGCATGATGATAGGCAGTGAAAAACTTCTGCTTACACTTGCTATGCCTGCCATTAATGCCGGTTCTGCAATTACGGAAAAAGATATTACTATTGTTGATATTTCTATTGCAAAGAGTTGGAATGGAACAAGCATTAAAAATGTTCTGGAGAAGGTTGCTGATAAGATCGGACACAAACCTGAATATGTTATCAGTGACAATGGCTTCACTGTATGTAAGGCAGTAAGAGATGCTGGTTATGCCCATCATTCGGACATAAGCCACACTCTAGGTATGTTTCTCGAAAGAGTATATAAGAAAGAAGCTGATTTTCAAGAACTTTCCAATAATGTTCAACTTGCGCGTTTCAAATATAACATGTAAGATGTTGCGTATGTGCAACCTCCTTCACAACGAAGCATTGCACGCTTTATGAATATGTCAAAATGGATTGATTGGATTAGTCGTATGCAATACTTATATCACACTCTCCGAGATGATATAAAGAGCATTTACGCCTTTATTCCACACAATGCTTGGCCGACTCCCGTTCCTGCGGGCCAATTCTTCTACGGTTTCGATGTGAGCCAATCCACGCTGTATGTACCCCAGGGGACAAGACAGGATTACTGGGTTGCAGCGGTTTGGGAAGACTTTGGCGATATCCAAGAGTATGAGGTTTCAGCAGTCAACCAGCCTGCCCACCATAGCGAGGCCAAGGAAGTCTCCCGCAACTCCTTGGACGGCCAACGCTTGACCACTCCCGTCAAGGGTCTCAACATCGTGAGGTATAGCGACGGCACCATCAAGAAAGAAGCCGTCCACTAACTATTTTCTCCCAGCTGGGCCACTCGGCAAGGGCGCGCAAGCAGCTCGTTCTTGCTGGGTTGGCTTGCTGCGGACAAGCCTGCTTACACTTCCTGCCAATCGACCACTCCCATCCCCTTTGTCGTCCAGTTCTATGGCCAGCGCCGCAAATGGTCGCTTGTCAGCCCTGAAGGGTTCAGCGTATTGCCCGTCTCTGAAAGGTTCTGTTACGACGCCCCACTGATTACCGAGCGCAGCTTACCTTGTGTGTCACCCGTGCAAGTTTACGTCTAAGTTTTCATACCCCCATGCTTTCCCTCGTTTACTTAGGCTCCACTAATTTACATGCTAAAAGTTATACCATCCTCAGTGTCCCATTCTTGAAGTATCTACAGCCTTTACGTTCTTTTCCTTGTAGCCACCAAACTTATAGATAACTGCAAAAGTGACAGATGCCCAGTTGAAATTTATCTTCATACGGTAGTCTTGGTTGCCTTGCACGGAGCGAGTGTCGAACCGGTTGTTGAAGATGTTGCTGCCATTGAGACGCATGCCCCATTTCCCGTCATGCGAAGACCATTGCAGCTTGGCATCCATCCTGAATATGGGACTACAGCGAGATTATCCGTTCTCTCATGAGTATCTACTTCTGTGGTGGTAGCCTCGCAGTTGTCCGTGGCAAACTGGTATGACGTGATGAAGGCAAACACCACCGCGGCAGATACTATCCTTGACAGGTTAGTACACGCAGGTGTGCGCTTTGAGTTGAAAGGTACCTCTCTGCGCCAAAAAGTTTGTGGCAAAGTAAAGGCAGACCTCTTCATTCATTAATAGAAATAATACGATAAGGCCACTGGGAGTAAGAGGATTAACGATCCTTTGGTCTCGATGGTCTTTGTCGTAAATGATTTTCAAACTTGCCAGTTTTGTTTGTTCGCTATTTTGATAAGTCAGAGCCTGTATCTCTTGGCTGCTGGTAGAGATGAGAGATAACAATCTTTGGGTGGATAAAACTGGGGGAAGGGCATGAGGAAAGGCCGCAATGAAGGTTTTTGGCCTGGGATGGGACTTGTTAAATGGATACGG
>OHSK01000147.1_pt1 | contig 47692 bp, 43 predicted proteins | sample 1578701 | NCBI WGS metagenome assembly OHSK01 (sample SAMEA3879503, study PRJEB24766) | human gut metagenome | biome: human-associated habitat; feature: feces | place: USA | collected 1985/1987
CGTCCAGCGGGTGGTGTCCATCACCGCCGACTGCGATGCCGATGCTCTGGTGGTGGAAGTGGTCAAATCCGGCCCCGCCTGCCACACCGGCGCCGAGAGCTGCTTCTTCAACGAAGTATACGTCTCGCCGGAGCTGAAGCAGTTCAGCTGGCAGGGCCTGTACCAGCTCATCAAGGGCCGCAAGGATAGCCCCAAGGAGGGCAGCTACACCACCTACCTGTTCGAGAAGGGCAAGGAGAAGATCCTGAAAAAGGTGGGCGAAGAGTGCACCGAGGTCATCATTGCGGGCGAAAAAGAGGATAAGGAAGAGACCGTTTACGAGATCAGCGATCTTGCCTACCATGTTCTGGTGCTGATGGTCAGCGCCGGCATCACGGTGGAGGATGTGACCCGTGAACTGGAAAAACGTCACGTCATTGACCACAAGGTCAAACAGGAAAGGATGCAGTGAATTATCTATGGCAGATTATAAGAAGTCCAGTGTCCATTGCCACTCCACCATGTGCGATGGCAAAAATACCTTGCAGGATATGGCAAGTGCTGCGTGTGCGCAGGGCTTGACCACGCTGGGCTTCACCGGCCATAGCTACACCCAGCGCGACCGCGAATACTGCATGAGCCCCAGCCGCACCGCCCAGTACAAGGCCACCATCGCAAAGCTCAAGGCCGAATACAGGGGCAAGGTGGATATCCTGTGCGGCATCGAGTGGGACATCCTCAGCGAGGACAAGCGCACCGGCTACGATTACTGGATCGGCAGCGCACACCACCTGTACGGCAAGAACACCGGCAAGTATTACGAGATCGATTTCCGCCCGCAGGACCTGTGGGACTGCATCAACGATGATTTTGACGCAGACCCCCTTGCCGCTGTGGAAGCCTACTTTGCCGAGGTGGAAAAGGTGGCTGCCCTCAAGCCGGATATTCTGGCCCACATCGACCTCATCAAGAAGCTGAATGCCAACGGCGAGTTCTTCGACGAAGAGTCGCCCCGCTACAAGGCCGCTGCCCTCAAGGCCCTGCAGGCCGCAAAGGCAAACGACTGCCTGCTGGAAGTGAACACCGGCGGCGTGTACCGCGGCTACCGCAAGGACTTCTACCCCGGCCCGTGGCTGCTGGGCGAGTGGCAGAAGATGGGCGGCAAGGTCATCATCACTTCTGATTCTCATGATATCAACAGCCTGACCTACGGCTTTGACGAAGCTGCCGCCGCCATCAAGGCTGCAGGCTTTACCAGCGTGCAGGTGCTTACCGGCAACGGCTTCGAGACGCAGGAGCTGTAAAAAATTGGAGATAACCCTCTCCGTCAATGCTTCGCATTGCCACCTCCCCCGAAAGGGGGAGGTTTTGCTGTTTCTTTTACGCAGCATAAAAGCTCCCCCCTTCGGGGGAGCTGGCGAGCGTCAGCGAGACTGAGAGGGTTGTTTTGCGGTAAAAATAGAACTTTGGAGGAACCCTATGACCCACGCGCAGCCCCAAAAGAAAAGCGTCTTCAACATGAACGTAGACCTGATGCACGGGCCTATTTTAAAAAGCCTGCTGCTGTTCATGCTGCCCATTCTGGTTTCCAACCTGTTCCAGCAGCTCTACAACACGGTGGATACCATGATCGTGGGCAATGTGCTGGGCGATACAGCCCTTGCCGCCATTGGCTCCTGCGGTTCGATCTACGAGCTTTTAGTCGGCTTTGGCATCGGTATCGGCAATGGCCTTGCCATCGTTGCAGCGCGCTCCTACGGCGCGCAGGACGAAGACCTGCTCAAGCGCACGGTGGTGGGGTCGGTCGTCATTGGCCTGATCGCCTCGCTGGTCATTACAGCGGCAGGCTTTTTCGGCCTGCATGCCCTGCTGCAGCTGCTGGATACCCCGGCAGAAATTCTGGAAGATGCCTACAGCTACATCATCGTGATCGACCTTGGCGTTGTGGTCATGTTTATGTATAACCTGTGCGCAGGCCTGCTGCGCGCCATTGGCAACAGCGTGATGCCGCTGGTGTTCCTGCTCATCAGCTCGGTGCTGAACGTGGGGCTGGACCTGTGGTTCATTGCCGGGGTTGGCATGGGCGTGCGGGGCGCAGCGGTGGCAACGGTCATTGCACAGGGCATCTCGGTGGTGCTGTGCGTTCTGTACGTGCTGGCAAGGGTGCGCATCCTCATCCCGGAGAAAAAGCATTTCGCCGTGGGCAGTCATCTCTACTGGGAGCTGTTCAGCCAGAGCATCTCCATGGGCCTGATGAGCAGCATCGTGTCTGCGGGTTCGGTGGTGCTGCAGTACGGCATCAACGGGCTTGGCACCCTGACCATTGCGGGGCACACCGCTGCCCGCAAGCTGTTTGCCTTTACGGATATGCCGCTCATCTCCATGGCGAACGCCGGTTCCACCTTCGTTTCCCAGAACCGCGGCGCAAACCAGCCCGACCGTGTGCGCAGGGGAATGCGGCAGATGTATCTGTACTCGGTGGTGGTGATGGTCGCCGCCGTGGTGCTGATGAACTTTGGTGCTCAGTGGATGGTGCAGCTGATCTCCGGCTCTTCGGAACCCATCGTGCTGGAAAACGGTGCGCGGTACCTGCTGTGGAACGCACCGTTCTATGCCGTTCTGGGGGTGCTGCTGTGCACCCGCTACGCGCTGCAGAGCCTTGGCCAAAAGGTGCTGCCGCTGTTCTCCAGCGTGATCGAGCTGGTGGGCAAGGTGATCTTTGTGCTGGTGTTCATCCCGAAATTCCAGTACAATGCGGTCATCCTGTGCGAGCCCATCATCTGGTTCTTCATGACGGCATATCTGGTGGCGGTGTACCTGCACGAGCCGTTTGTGTTCCCGAAAAAATAACCCTCTCAGTTATCGCTGTGCGATGCCAGCTCTCCCGAAAGGGAGAGCTTTTTGCATTTTACGGGAAGCACAAAGAAAGCTCCCCCTTTCGGGGGAGCTGGATGCGAACAAAGTGAGCAGACTGAAAGGGGTTACAGCGCCGAATAGCCAAAGCTGTTCACCAGCGCATCGATGTGCTGGCCGGCCTTGCACAGGGGGCAGTCGCGGCTGTCAAAGCTGGCGTAGTCCGGCAGGCTGGCGGGGTCAAAGATGGAGGTGACCTCATAGCCCATGCACTCATGGGTGGTGGCAAAAATAGCGGAAAGGCCTGCCACGGTGCCGCCGTAGTAGTTCACGGCCTCCACAGCGGCCTGCACGGTGTAGCCGGTGGTGATGGAAGCGGACAGAATGAGCACATGCTTGCCCTTGACCATGGGGGCCAGATTGTCGCGCAGGATGATCTGGCTGCCGGTGGTGTACTCCGGGGTGATCACATAAATGGTCTGGTGGGCGTTCATGTTGGCAAAGCCGTCCTTGGTCAGCTCGTTGGCAAGGCAGGTGCCGATCACCTGCGTGCCGTCCAGACAGAGCACGGTGTCCACAATGGTGCTGTGCTGGTAAGCGGCCACCAGCTCCTTTGCCACGGCCTTGGCCTCGGAAAGGCGGGACTTCTGGGTGGTGACATCGATGTAATAGTTGATATGGCTGTGGCTGGTAGCAAAGTGGCCCTTTGCTACGCGCAGGAACAGGTTACTTTTTTTGGTGGGAAGCTTTACCATATTGATCATCGAAACAACACTCCTTTTCAGGTTTTCCGGGTTGCCCCTCAAATGCAAAAAGCACCGCATCGCTGCGATGCTCCTGCACATTTTTATAACCCTATTGTACCGGAAAAGAAACCTGTGCACAAGGCATAAATCCACTAAAAAACTTTGTGCATTTTACATGATATCGCCCAAAACTTGGATACAAATGGCCCGCATACGCAAAAAGACCCGCACCACAGGGTGCGGGTCTTTGGAAAACTATGGTCGAAGAAATTATTAGAGGCTCAGATCGTTGGCAGTGATGTTCCAAGTTGCGTAAACATCGTTGTAGAGATCCTTGCCGTTTTCGTCAGCAGAATGCTTCGGGCAATAACGAACAGCAACATTGGTAGCACCAGTCAGATCAATGCCGGTGACGATCAGAGCAACATCGGGCAGAACCTGATTCTTGGTGGTGGCATCATTGCCGCCAGTCAATTCAAAAGTAGCTGCTGCAACGCCGGTAGGATGCGTGTTAACGTTATAGGAACCGGGATGCTCGCCGCCAGTTACATCAACCTGGAAGTGACCTTTGCTGACCTGCAGGCCGGCAATAAGGGACTTGATCTTAAAATTGCAGACAAGCTTCTTGTCGGTAAGATTATAAGTCGGCTTGCTGTCACCGCTCAGCAGAGTGGCTTCACAGATGCCGTCGCCCGGCTTCAGAGTGCTGCCAATAGTACCAGTGGGCTGGTTCGGGTTGGAGCAGCCGGTCAGCATGCCGGAACCTGCAATGGCAACAGCGGTAAGAGCGGTATATTTCATAAAGTCACGGCGAGAGAATGTATAGGACATGTTCGTTCCTCCTTTAAAAAGCAGATCAGTACGGCCTTGCGGCATTACCTATAAGATAGGCGAAACCGGGCCGGATGTCAATGCCTTTTGGCAAAATAAAATGATGAAATTTTGAGCTGTGACGTTGTTTTGCGACGAAATTTCGTCCTGTGCGGGCCGCGTATCAGGCGCGGGTCACGTCTGCAGCGGTCATGACGAAGGTCATGGTCTTATCTGCTGCAAAGGTGGGCATGTAAGTAACGCTCAGCTGCTGCCAGCCCTTGGGGACCATCAGCATCAGCTGCAGATAGCCGGTACCCTGCGGGGGCAGATTGGTGGAATCCGAGAAGGTCTGAGAGTTGGAGTTGTACAGCGAGATGTTGGCACCGCACTCCACGCTCTGGCCGTCGCAGGAAGCAGAGAAATCGGTAGAAGCTGCTGCCAGTGCGTGGAAGTTTGCATCCACGTTCTCCTGCGGGGGCACGGGATAAGCAGCATTGATCTCGGCCAGATTCTGTGCGCCGATGTTGAAGGTCTGGTTCTTGGTGCGGTTGACCACGGTGACCAGAACAGCAATGTATTCGTAACCGGCCTGTGCAGGTGCGGTATCAATGTTGAACAGGCTGGTCAACTGAACGCCAAGGCCGTTCCAGTTGCTGACCTTATCACCGACCTTGACATCCACGATGGTGGCGCTGCCATTCTGCTGGCAGCCGCCCAGCAGGCTTGCTGCGCCCAGAGCAGCAACGGATGCGCCGGTGCACTTGAGGAAGGTACGGCGGGAAATGGAGTTGGACATAAAATAAATCCTCCTTTTGATAGGAAAAACCGTATTCCAGAATATTCTATTCTGTTTATACCCTTTCTGCCCGAAAGATGCAAGGGTTTGGGGGCTGAATTTACAGCTTTTTCACAGGAATATCACCCTTCGTGGGTAAGGCCCTTCACATGTGTTTCGCTGGTTTTGACCAGATTTAACAGGCTGGGCGTATAAAGCGGGAACTCACGGGTCAGGCTTTCTGTGGTCATGGTCAGGCAGGCCGGGTCCTTTACGCCCTCGCCGCCGTTCACATCCTGTCCGTCCAGCAGGGCTTCCACGTTGGCTTCGGACATGCGCATCACGGCATCAGAGCAGCCGCGCCAGCGGATGGGATCGATGCTGAACATACTGGCGGCGTTGTGGGGCTCGGCCGAGTACAGCAGGCGGAACATTTTGGCTACGGCCATCATCAGGTAGGCGCTCACCTCGGTGGTAAGGGCCTTGCTGTGGCACTGGCCGATCTTGGCGTACAGCACGTTCAGGCTGTTGGAGATCAGCTTTTTGTTCATGGTGGGCAGCACGCTGCCGTGGTAGATGTTGTCCTTCATCTTGTCCGGGTTCGGAAGGTCTTCTGCCGAGAGCATCATGCCGTTGCGCTCTGCACTGCGGCCCAGAAGATAATCGCAGGAAACATTATAATAGTCTGCCACGCGCACCACAAAGTCCAGGCCGCATTCGCGGATGCCTTTTTCGTAGTGGGACAGCAGCGCCTGCGAGACGCCAAGATCCTCGGCGGCCTGCTTCTGGGTGATGCCGCGTTCCTTGCGCAGCAGCTTGATGATACGGTTGAATTCCATGATTTTTGGCTCCTCAAAGTTCGATATAGGGGGACATCCTTGTTTTTGGTTTACAGCAGGTTGATTATACACAACGGAAAACCTTTTGTAAAGCAAGAAAAGTGACGATATTTTTCGTTGATTTTCGTCATTTTTGTCAAAAGACTTGCTCTGGACACCATATCTATGCTAAGCTATAGGTATTAACGCATACATTTTGTGGCGTGCGCGGGGCCGTAGCTGCCGCCAAAGAGCAAAAAATCTGGCAGACGACACGTTTTTCTGCCAGATTTTTTCTCCGCAGCGGGTTTTGCCGCCCGTTCCCGTGCCGCCGCACAGCGATAAAGAGAGGCACTATCCATGAAAACGTTCAAGCTTCATCTCATCCGCCACGGCATGACTGCAGGCAACCTGCAGGGCCTGTACATCGGCAGCGGCACCGATATCCCTCTGTGCGACGAGGGCCGCGCGCAGCTCAATGAGCTGAAAGAGCGGTTCGAGTATCCGCAGGTGGATACCGTGTTCTCCTCCCCGCTGCTGCGCGCGGTGGAAACAGCCAACATCCTGTTCCCGGATGCAAAGCACACCTTTACCGTGCACGACCTGCGGGAGGCCGGCTTTGGCAAGTTTGAGAACAAGCCGGTCAAGGAGCTGGTGCACGACGAGGACTTTAAAAAGTGGATCACCCCCGGCTCCGGCTATGTGCCTGAAGGCGCAGAGCCTACCGACCAGTTCCACGCCCGCTGCGCCGAAAGCCTGATGAAGCTGTTTGAGTATATGATCCGCATGGATGTGACCGAAGCAGCCTGTGTGACCCATGGCGGCGTGATCATGAGCATGCTCAGCCAGCGCGCCGTGCCCACCCGCCGCCCGGAGCAGTGGATGGCAGACCCCGGCTGCGGCTACACGGTGCAGACCGATGTGCAGCTGTGGATGCGGGACCGTCTGGTGGAAGCCATCGACATCGTGCCCTTTGGCTATGCCGATACTCTGCGCGGTCAGGCTGAGACCGAGGAAAACGAAGCCTTTGAATAAGGATTCGGTTACAGTTTCGGCCCATCCCTTGACAGAAGCGGCGCAATCCTTTATTGTATAAGGAAACGATTATTTTAGGAGGAAGTTCCATGTCCCAGTCCATTTCCCGCCGGTCATTTCTGAAATGTGCCGGCTCCGGTGCGGTCAGCCTTGCGGCAGCGCTGCTCACCGGCGTACCTGCAGCGGCACAGCAGCCGCGTCTTGCAGGCGAACCTGCCCTGCTGGACGGCAAAGCTGCCGTGGAGCTGCTGGGCTATGCCCCTGCGCAGGAAATGGGCAATGTGCTGGTGTACCTCTCGGTGGAAAACCTCTCCGCATCCACCCTGCCGGTGGGCGCAAGCTATCTGCAGAGCCGTGAGGTGTGCACGCTTGGCGACCTGTACAGTATGGGCACCGGCGTTACCGCTGTGTGCGATGGCAAGCCGGTGCGCTGCGGCAGCTTTGCTGCGCCGCTCTACGGCGAGAACGCGGCGGATGCTTCGGTGTTCACCCTGAACCTGACGGCAGGCCGCGGCGCGCTGCTGCACTGCTTCTGCGCAGTGCCGGACAACTGGCAGACGCTGGAGCTGACCTATCACCCGGATTTCGCGGCGGGCCGCAGCGTGACCTTTACGGTCAACCGCAGCACTGACCACGCCGTGCTGGGCGTGGTGCCCACCTCTCCTGCCGAGGTCGGCAGCGTGGTGGATCTGTAACTCCTTCAGTCTCGCATACGCTCGACAGCTCCCTCGGAGAGGGAGCATCTGGCGAAAAGGAAAACTTGGCCGTATTGCCAAAGCCTCCCTCCATGACGGAAGGAGTTCCTGAACGGAATAAAAGACCATCTGAGATGCAGTTAAAAATGCCTCAGATGGTCTTTTTTTGTTTTGTCAATTCAGCACATTCTGCCCGGCGGAATCCAATACCGTCAGCTCCTGCCCGGTCACGCTGGAGACCAGCGCAATGTAGCTGCGTCCGGTGCGGATGGTCAGCGGCCTGCCGTCGGCATCGTAAAAGGCAAAGGTGGAGTCTGTGCCCTGCGTCCATGTGATGTGCCACAGCTGGCTGCCGTTCAGCCAGACACCGCCGCCAAGGGACAGGTCGTAGTCCAGCGTGGTGCCGTCGTCCCGCAGGCTGGAAGCGGAGTAAAGGACCAGCAGATTGTCGAATTGCGCCTGCGCGCCGGTGTTGGCATCCAGCTGGGCGGTGCCGTCGGCGCGGAGCATCCCGTAGGTGCCGCTGGCCGCATCGTAGGCAAAGCCGGTGGTGCTTTGGGGCGCAAAGTTGATCTGCACCTGTTCGGCATCCCGGGAACCTGGCTCCGGCAGGCGGGGCTCTTTGGCCTGCGGCAGCAGGGCGGGCAGAGCGGAAATGGCAGAGCTGTCCTCGGCAGTGCTGGCCGAGGAGGAAGCGCTGCTGCCGTGGTCGCCCAATGCGCCGGAAAGGTTCAGGCTGCCCAGCACGGAAGCGACCTCCCCGCCGCTGGTATGCCACAGCGGCGCACCGCTCCAGACATCATCGCAGGAAAAGGCATTGCGGCCCACTTCCAGCGCGTCCACGGCCCGCAGGTTATAATAATCCAGATAGTTGCGGGCAAACTGCCCTGCACCCCGCTGGATGGGCAGTACTTCCTGCCCGCTGAGCAGCCGCCAGTAAAGGTCCTGCCCAAGGGTCACTGGGCCGACGGTTGGCATGGCCGATACCGAAGGATAAGCCAAGCACAGGCTGGTGGGCTGGCCGCTCTCGGTCAGGGCTTCCAGCACCACCGATGCGCTGCCAATGCCCCACTGTGTGGTGCTGGAAGCGGCGTTGTCGATCACCACGGCGGCGGTGCGTTCGCCGGGATACTGCAGCTCCTGCCCGGTCAGCGGGTCGGTGGGCGCTGCACTGTCCGGGGCAGTGGGGCCGGATAGCGCACACCCGCATAGCAGGGCTGTGCACAGCACCGCCGTGCCAAGGGCCAGATTCCAGATGCGTTTCATGCGGTTCCCTCGTTACTGATAGCTGAAGTTGGACCACTCGTCGTCGTCCACGATGGCAAGATAGGTCTTGCCGCGGTTGAAAAGCATCTGCGCACCGGTCTTGTCGTAGACCAGCAGCGGATGCTCAGGCGAAGCCTTTTCCCAGCGGCCATGCTGTACAGCGCCGCGGCTGAAATAATAGGCATCGCCGCCGGAGATGTAGCTTACCTGCTGCACATCGCCGGAGTCGCCGGAATAGCGCTCGATGGGAGCAAAGCAGACCAGCAGGTTGTCAAAGCTCAGCTGCTTTGCGTTCAGCTCGTCCACGGTGTTTTCAAACTTGCCGGAGATGCGGCTGTACATCTGCATTTTATAGGTGCGGGCCTGCGGATCGTAGCGGAAGCTGGTCTTGTAGTGGTCCGAGTGGGTGATGCTGACCGTCCTGCCGGAGGAAGCACCCTGCATGGCGTTCTCCTCGCCGGTGCGGTAGTCCGCAAAGCGGAAGAAGGTGGTGTCGTAATCGTATTTCAGGCCGATGCCCGCGTTGGAAGCGGCCTGCCGGATCTCCTTGCCGGAGGTGAACTCGGTGTGTTCATAGGCCACATCCCGGCCCCGGCTGTCGCGGTGAGCCACATGCGGATGGGTAGGAGTATTAAAGTAGCTCTTGCCGCCGATGTTCAGGCCGGAATAGTTGTATACGCTGATGAATTTGGTGCAGGCGGCGCTCTCACCGTCGTGGTAGTACAGCGCCTGATAGGGCATCAGCAGCTGCAGGAACTGGTCGCGGCCAGAACGCAGCGGGCCGATCTCCGGGATGGAGTCGGCATCGTGGAACACCGCGCAGAAGCGGGTGATGCCGCCCTCCACCTTGCACTCGATCAGCAGATCGGCAGAGGAAAGGCCGCGCTGCGGACGGGCGTTCTGACGGGAGGTGTTGGAGATGTTGTTCACCATCACGCCCACGATACGGCCATTGCTGCGCTTGGCCTCACCGGTCAGCGGGTCGGCATCGTAAGCGGGCAGTGCGGCAACACTGGCAGCGGGCTGCTCGGCTGCTGCCAGCGAGGAAGCAGCCATGTCCTCCGAGGATGCAGCAGAAGAAGCTGCGCCGGAAGAACTGATGCCCAGTGTCTGCTGGATCCAGCTGGAAAAATTGCTGCCCAGAATGGCACTGCCGGAAGCACTGCAGCTGGAAAGCGCCAGCGAAGCGGCAGCGGCACCGGTCAGGCGAAGAACAGTACGGCGAGTGATCTTCATAGGAAAAACCTCCTGCAAAAAACGTATCGGCGCGGCCCGGCAGAATGCCAAAGCCGGGAAAAAGTTTGCGGGTGCAGCGCGGCGGGGCGCACACTGCCGGGCAGTAAAACGCAGCGCACTGCAGACGGATTTGATTTGATTGTAACGATTCTTGCCGGGTTTGTAAAGAGGAAGTTATCGGGATGAAGCCCCTTCCGCTGCCGACCCCGGAGCATCTTCGATCTGCTGCGCGGATAAAAAGCGGAAGCCCACACCGATGCAGGAGCTTTTTGCGCCTTTTTGCCCGGGAACCCTTGCATTTTTGCGCAAGTTGTGGTAATATTATTCGGCAGTATGTTCACTGCGGAAATATGCGCTCGTAGCTCAGCCGGTAGAGCATCTGACTTTTAATCAGAGGGCCAGGGATTCGAGTTCCCTCGAGCGCACCAAAATCCCACGAAGAATCGTAAGATTCCTCGTGGGATTTTCTTTTTATACGCCATTTGCACGGCCTCTGCACGGTCCGCATTTTTCGTGTCAGATGGAGTAAGTCTGTGAATTACTCTGCAATTCGTGCTATTTTTTGCAATTCAGGTCAGCAAAGCCAAGCGGAGCTGCGCTTTTACGGCAGGGTCTGCGTCCTTCAGAAGCTCCAACAGTGCCGACATGGAGATGGTCGGTTCTGCTTCAACCGGGGCAGCCTGTACAGGTGTTGTTCCCTGTACGGCTTTCGCATCACCGCCGGAGATCATCAGTTGGTAAGCAGAGCGCAGGCTGCGCGATGGAATCGCTGAATAGCACAAAGGCATGTTGGAGTCCAGATGTAAAGAAAAAACGGCAAAGCAGGTAAAATTCACTTTACCGTTTTATAGCAATTCAACTTCTTCATGCAACAGCAACAGCGTTGAATTGCATATCGCAAATTGCTGTTTTAACGTTCCACTAATTTCTTGCCTTGCAATCAAGAAAGCACTTCCGCTAAACGCTCTACATTGAAAATATAATCGTACACTGCTATAATAAAATTGTGATATTATCACCAAAAATTCAAGATGCAAAGCGTTTGCGATTGGCAAACATTCAGGAGGAACGCATGGTAACAGGAGCCATTAAAAATAAGGTAGACAAAATCTGGACGGACATCTGGGCAGGCGGCATCACCAATCCGCTGACCGTCATTGAACAGCTGACCTATCTCATGTTCATCCGGTCACTGGACGAGAAAGAGCTTGCCACCGAAGATTTTGAGAACATGGCGGGCGAAAAGATGGAGCACATCTTCCCGGCCAGCGAAGCAGGACAATCTATGCGGTGGAGCCGCTTCAAGGATAAAGATTCCCGCGAGATTTTCCTGACCATGCAGCAGCGGGTGTTCCCTGCCATCAAAAAGATGAAGTATGGCCGTCTGCCGGACTTTGACGCAAACGGCGAGCTGGTGGAGATCGCAGACGACCCCACCCGCCCGGATGAGGGCAACACCGCCTTTGCGCGGTACATGGACGATGCCATGTTCCTGATTCCCACGCCGCAGGTGCTGCAAAAGATCATCACCGGGCTGGAGAATCTCTACACCCACGACATTGCCGACCTTGATATGCAGGGCGACCTGTACGAGTATATGCTGGGCAAGCTGGCAACCGCAGGGCAGAACGGCCAGTTCCGCACGCCCAAGCACATCCGCGACATGATGGTGGAACTGGTGCAGCCCACGCCGGACGACTTTATCTGCGACCCCGCCTGCGGCACGGCGGGCTTTCTGGTGTCCAGTGCGCAGTACCTCCGCGCCCACTACGAGGACAGCATGACCCCGGAGCAGTGGCAGCATTTTGCCGGCCCGATGTTCACCGGCTTTGACATGGACCGCACCATGCTGCGCATTTCGGCCATGAACCTGATGCTCCACTCCATCACGAACCCGGAGATCGACTACAAGGACAGCGTGTCGAAGCAAAACTCCATTTGCAGCAAGTATACCGTTTGCCTTGCGAACCCGCCGTTCAAGGGCACCGTGGATGCCGAGAGCATCAACGACGACCTGAAAGCCGTCACCAACACCAAAAAGACGGAGCTTCTGTTCCTTGCGCTCTTCCTGCGGATGCTCAAAACCGGCGGACGCTGCGCCTGCATCGTGCCGGACGGCGTGCTGTTCGGTTCCAGCAAAGCGCACCAGAGCATCCGAAAAGAACTGATTGAAAACCACCAGCTGCGGGCGGTCATTTCCATGCCCTCCGGCGTGTTCAAGCCCTACGCAGGCGTGTCTACGGCGGTGCTGGTGTTTACCAAGACCGGCGCGGGCGGCACCGATAAGGTGTGGTTCTACGATATGAAAGCCGACGGCTTCTCGCTGGACGACAAGCGCACCGAGGTGAAGGAAAACGATATCCCGGACATCATCGCCCGGTTTCAGAACCTTGATGCCGAAACTGACCGCAAGCGCACCGAGCAGAGTTTCTTTGTGCCCAAAGAAGAAATTGCCGCCAACGGGTATGATCTGTCCATCAATAAGTACAAAGAGACCGAGTATGTGCCGGTGGAGTATCCCTCGACTACGGAGATCCTTGCTGACCTGCATGAGCTGGAAATGGAGATCACCAAGGGTCTGGCAGAGCTGGAGGAGATGGTGTGATGGCGAAGTTGGGAGAGGTTTGTACTATTGTATCTGGTTCGACACCAAAAACATCTGTTACGTCCTACTGGGATGGCAACATCAAATGGATAACACCTGCTGAATTGAACGAAGATACTTTTTACATTATGGATTCAGTTCGGCACATTACTGAAGAGGGAAAAGAAAAAACAGGATTGTCTTATCTGCCGACAGGAACAGTCATTTTATCTTCTCGCGCGCCGATTGGCAAAACCGCAATTGCCGGTTGTGAAATGTGTTGCAATCAAGGATTTAAGAACCTTATTTGCTCAGATGCGATTTATAATGAATACCTCTATTTTTTCTTGAAATCAAAAACAGACTATCTCAATTCATTGGGACGTGGTGCGACTTTTAAAGAAATTTCTAAATCCATCGTTGAAAGCATTGAAATCCCGTTACCTGAAGTAAACCAGCAGAAAGAAATTGCAGAAAAATTCAAGAAGTTAGAGCAGTTGATTTCTCTCCGTAAGCAGCAGCTTGCCAAACTGGACGAGCTGGTAAAGGCACGGTTTGTGGAGATGTTTGGAGATCCAGCAGATAATGTAAACAATCTGCCAGCAAGCCCAATGACCGCTATTTGTCAAATCATTGATGGCGACAGAGGGAAAAACTACCCGAAACAAGAAGAGTTTTCAGATAGTGGCTTTTGCTTGTTTTTAAACGCAAAGAATGTCACTGCGCAGGGGTTTTCGTTTGAAAACTGTACATATATAACGGAAGAAAAAGACGCTCTATTGCGTAACGGAAAACTTTGTCGAGGTGATGTCGTTTTAACCACAAGAGGAACAATTGGAAATTTAGCATTTTATGATACAAGTGTTCCTTATGAGAATATTCGAATCAATTCTGGAATGGTCATTCTAAGGATGAATAAACAAGTCGTTTCTGAAATTTTCTTTATTGAGCAATTCAAAATGCAACTTGATTCCATAAAAAGCCGGATTGCAAGCGGGTCTGCACAACCGCAACTTCCAATCTCGACGATGAATAAAATAGAAATGATTTTGCCGCCAATTGAACTTCAAAACCAGTTTGCCGCTTTTGTAGAGCGCGTAAGCCAGCAGAAGCAGACCGTACAGCAGAGCCTTGAAAAGCTGGAATTGATGAAAAAGGCGCTGATGCAGGAATATTTTGGGTGAAATAGGAATGGTGAATTTAGAAACAAGCGGACAAACACAGATGAATAAAATTGAACCGAGGGGGAAAATTATGGAAGTGCCAGGAGAGAGCGTGGTAAACACCATTGTGGAAAAGGTTTCAGATGGTATTATTGCAAAAATGAATATCAATGAAGAACGCAGGAATCGTGAATTTACATATCAGTTGAAAGAGTTGGAATTTTATAAAAGTGGATATGATAAAGAACTTCGCTCTCTTTTTGATTATTGGACAGAACTTGTTTGGCTTGCACAATTTAAAGATAATGGCTGTTTAAGTCAATCGGAAAAGGAAAAATATAATAAACGGTATAATGAACTAATTCACATAGACAAAATTGCCAAAAACAAAATAAACACGATTAAATATGGAGGAAAAGAAACGGGAAGAGTTTTGGCGCTTCAATCAAAATTACAGCAAGAAAAATATAAAGACCAGCCAACGCTGGTTATTGTTTACATGTGGTGCTCTGTTATTGCTGTATTAAAAAAGGAGATTTTGGGACAATTCATTAGTACAACAGATATTATGCAGATACTAATCACAAATTTAGATGATAATATGGAGGAAATAAAAAAGGCAAAAGAGTACATTAAAAAAGTTTATAAGGAAACCTACAAAGAAGAGCCATATTGGACTGAATAATATAACCGAAAAAATAGGATTGCAAATGAAATATCGGGGAAAGCATTATAAATCATCTAGTGAGCGATGGGGTAAATCTATCAAGAGAGCTGAACCTTTTCTTCGGCTGCTTGAAATAGTGGTTATGCTTTATAGTGCAATTGCTATTTCGGGGTATGCAAACCAATTAACAAAAGTACAAGTTGAAATCGCAAGGGCTGATATACAGCCGGATTTTTCCATACAAGAAATAGCATACTCAATTGGCGGAAACGAAGAAGAAGGTTCTACTGTGGCTGTTCAAGTCGAAAATCTGGGTGGGCGGTGTAAAAATGTTTCTGTTAAGGTGTTATGTGGTATAGACTTTTCATATTGTGTGGATCATGATACAAAGTTTACGCCGTTTGAAAAAGTAAGGATATGGGTTCCGCAGTTTTTTTCTTCGTTCATGGAAACGGGTGCGAACGAGGGTCTTATCTTAACTACATTTTCTAAGAATAATCAAAAAGAATACTATGAAGCTGACAGAGAACTTCTATGGGGAAATAGCTATACGGATGTAGGGCTTCTCCAAAGAAATACATATGTTTGGATACAATATGATGATATTCTTAATGAACACCATGATTGTTATTTTCAAGTGAATAGTACCAGCCAAAGAAGTCTAAGTGTAAAAGATGGAAAAACTATCTTTGATGACTATTTTGAACAGTATGATGATCATTTTGAAGAAAAGAAAAACGAAAATGCTAGAGTTTTAATAGATGAGTTGACAGCAGAAAATATCTGTAAAACTGCTGGATTAGAAAAAAGGAGCTGATTTTATGTCCAACTTCTCCTATCTCTCCACCCGCCCCGAATACTCCCTCTTTGCCAATTCTGCCATCGAGGCCGAGAAAGTGTTCTCCACCTCCCCGGCGATGTGCGCGGTGGGGTGCCGGAAGGCGTTGGAGCTGGCGGTGAAGTGGGTGTATGCGGCAGATAAAACCATCACGATGCCCTACAAGGACAACCTGCAATCCCTGCTGCACGAGCCGAGTTTCCGCTTCGCAGTGGACCGCAATGTGTGGAGCGTGCTGCCCAGCATCGTGAAGGCGGGCAATCTGGCAGTACATACGGGGCACAGCGTGTCGGCGGCGGATGCAGTGTTCAGCCTGCGGGGGCTGTTCGATTTCATCCAATGGGTGGATTACTGCTACGGCACGGACTATGTGGAGCGCTCCTTTGACGAGACAGCCATCCCCGGCGAAAAGGTAACACTGGACGAAAAGAAGATCCGGGAACAGGAAAGTTTACTGTCCCAGAAAGATGCCGAGCTGGAAGCCTTGCGCAAGCAGGTGGAGAGCCTTTCGGCGGCGTACACGGCCAGCAAACAGCAGAACCAGCAGAGCCGCAGTTTCACCGCCGTCGACCTGACCGAGGCCGAGACGCGGCAGAAGATCATCGATATCGACCTCAAGGCCATGGGCTGGAAGTTCACCGGGCCGGATACCGATGTGCGCACCGAGTACGAAGTGGACAACATGAACGGCGTGCTGGGGCAGAAGGGCTATGCAGACTATGTGCTGATGGGCAAGGACGGCTTGCCGCTGGCGGTCATTGAAGCCAAGCGCAGCACAAAAGACCCCAACATCGGGCGCAAGCAGGCTCAGCTTTATGCAGACTGTCTGGAGCAGAAGTTTGGCCGCCGTCCGATGCTGTTTACCACCAACGGCTACACCACCTATTTCTGGGATGAGCAGAGCGGCCCGCAGCGTGCTGTGAGCGGGGTGTTCTGCAAGGACGACTTGCAGAAGCTGATGAACCGCCGCACCGAGAAAAAACCGCTGGACACCATCGAAATTGACGATAAAATCACCGACCGCTACTATCAGAAAAACGCCATCCGGGCAGTCTGCGCCCACATCGCGCAGGGCTTCCGGCGCAATCTGCTGGTCATGGCAACGGGCACAGGCAAGACCCGCACCGCATCCAGCCTGACCGATGTGCTGAGCCGGGGCGGTCATGTGACCAACGTGCTCTTTCTGGCGGACCGCACCGCGCTGGTCAAGCAGGCAAAGGACGACTTCAAAAAGTATCTGCCCGACCAGTCGCTGTGCAACCTCTGCTCCTCCAAGGACGATAAGGCCGCGCGCATCGTGTTTTCCACCTATCCCACCATGCTCAACGCCATCGACAACGCCAAGACCAAGGACGGCGTGCCGCTGTTTTCCCCTGCGCATTTTGACCTTATCATCGTGGACGAGAGCCACCGCAGCATTTTCAAGAAATACCGCGCCATTTTTGATTATTTCGATGCGGTTCTGGTGGGCTTGACCGCCACCCCGAAAACCGATGTGGACCGCAACACCTACGACTTTTTCGAGATGGAACATGGCATCCCCACCTACGCCTACGATTACGACACGGCGGTCTACACCGACCATGTGCTGGTGCCTTACTACAACTACGAGGTCAAGACGAAATTCACAGAAGAGGGCATCCACTACGACCAGCTTTCACCGGAGGATAAGGCCCGCTACGAGGACGATTTTGCCGAGGACGACACCCTGCCCACCTTCATCCCGTCCGAAAAGCTGAATAAGTTCATCTTCAACGCCAACACCGTGGACACGGTGCTGCAAGACTTGATGGAACGGGGCATCCAGACGGCAGGCGGCGACCGCATCGGCAAGACCATCATCTTTGCCCAGAACAAGCGCCATGCGGAGTTTATCCGGGAACGCTTTGGCAAGCTCTACCCGCAGCTGGAGACCCAGTACCCGGGATTCATCCAGCGGGTGGTCTGCGATGATGCCTATGCACAGTCCATCATTGACGACTTCAAACAGCCGGACAAGCCGCCGTTTATTGCGGTCTCGGTGGATATGATGGACACGGGCATCGATGTGCCGGAGTGCGTGAATCTGGTGTTCTTCAAAAAAGTGCGCAGCAAAACGAAGTTCTGGCAGATGATCGGCCGTGGTACGCGGCTCTGCCCATCCCTTGCCTGCGTGGATGCCATCGACGGCGAATATACGGGCAAACGGCGTTTTCTGATCTTCGACTACTGCGGCAACTTTGAATTTTTCCGTCAGAAACCCAACGGCTACGAGAGCGCGGACACCAAGAGTCTGTCCGAGAGCATTTTCTGCAAGCAGGTGCGCATTGCCGCCGCGCTGCAGGATGGAGCCTATGGGGACGAAAACTACCAGAACTGGCGCAAGATCTTAACGGAGACCTGCCGCGCCGAGGTGGGAGCGCTGAACCCGGAGCTGGTATCCGTGCGGCTGCACCGACAGGCCGTGGAACACTATCAAAAGCCGGAAGCCTTTGTCAGCCTGACTGAAACGGACAAGGGTACTCTGATGAAAGAGGTGGCACCGCTCATCTCGCTGGACGATAAGGACGAGGCCGCCAAGCGGTTCGATAACTTTGTGTATGGCTTGCTGCTCTGTGAACTGGAAGGTCTGCCGGGGCTGGGCCGCGCCCAGAAACAGCTGCGCAGCACGGCGGCAATGCTGGAAGGGAAAGCTACCATCCCGCAGGTGCAGGCAAAGCTGCCCCTCATCCGCGAGGTGCAGACAGACGAATTTTTGACCTCGCATGATCTGCTCCGCTTTGAGGAAATGCGGCAGGAACTGCGGGAGCTCATCAAGTTTCTGGTGGAGGGCGGCGAGGGGCAAAAGCCTGTCTACACGGCCCTTGCCGACCCGGTACTGGAACAGACCGAGGGCAAAACGCTGGATTCCGGCTATGATTTCGGCGAGTACCGGGAACGTGTGAACCGCTACATCATGGAGCACCGCAGCGATACGCTGGCCATCCACAAGCTGACCCAGAACATTCCGCTTTCCCGGGGTGACTATACCGAGCTGGAACATATCTTCACCTGTGAGCTGGGCAGCAAAGAGGACTATGCACGGGAGTTTCGGGATACACCCTTTGGTCTGCTGGTGCGTAAAGTGGCAAAGCTGGACCACGATGCTGCCATGCAGGCGTTTTCCAAGTTCATCAACGACGAATCGCTGAATGCAAAGCAGATCGCGTTCGTGCAGAAGGTCATTCATTACATCGAGCAGAACGGTTATGTGGAAAGCAAAGCGGTTCTGATGAAACCACCCTTTGACCAACCCATCCTGTTTACCCGCCTGTTTGATGGCAAAACAGGCAGTGAACTGATGGATACGATCAATTCGGTGAAAGAGAATGCCACCCATGTGACTGCATAAAGTAGTGGAATGTACTGATAAAAAACGGTATAATACGCTTGAACTATATTAGGGCTTAGAGCTTCATGTGGGAGTAGCCCAGAAGCCGACTTTCTACTCGGATTCAGATTTCTTTATCGTCACACTGCCGAATAGAAGTGTAGCGACTCCGGCACAAGTCAGTATGGAAAGTGTGGCAAGTGGTGCGGAAAGTGCGGAAACCTCTGCGGAAAGTGCGGAAACTTCTACAGTGCTCCACGGAATGAGTACGGATGCCGAAGTGAGTGAACTTTGCAAAAGGCTGGATAATACCAGGCTGACTGCAAGTACAAAAGAACGGACGCTTGAACTTTTCAAGAGATATCGGTATCAATATCAGTTCCGCAGCATAAACGTTGCACAGCTATATGGCGTTCAGAAATCTCGTGCATCCTCTATTATCAAGAATCTTATCAAGCATGGATTGGTGACGTCACCAGAATATGGCGTATACCAATTTGTGAAGAAGTAATACCGCTTTGTGAAGAAGTAATACCGCTATCAACAGGTGGTTTTTGAAAACCAAGCGGTGAAGCTGTTACAGCCCATGGAATGTCTTAATATAATTTGAATTATCATAATCGAAATTATATTAACCACTCGCGTAGAAATGTCCACTCCCCTGAGAACTCCTCAGACGAGTGGGCATTCTTCTTTCCGTGTATCAAATTTACCTTTGTGGTCACTCAAATCGCCACCAAGTCATAGATCAAAAATCATCTTTTTTCATTTGTCCCAGAGTAAGTGCACGGTTTCTGCACTGTTTTTGCACGGTTTCAAGGGATGCAATGGGCACTCTGACTTGCAAAATACGACAAAGGATGCAGAAATTACACAGTGAAAAACCACGATGCTTTGTATAAAAATAACGCAAACTCAAAAGTTTCAAAATCAGAGTAACTTGCCCGGTGGGCTCTTTAGATGATAGTGACAAGATTAGCTATCGTTGACATTGAAGCATCAGCCTGCTGTAGAGCCCAGATGATGGGGTGCACGGACACCACAAGCTGGATAGGGTCAATGTGAATCGAAAGAAACTGCACTGTAAAAAACACCATTCATGTTCCAATCAGTGCTATGTATTGGAAGATGAATGGTGGATTTTTGAACGAGCGGCGTTGCAATAAGTCTGAAGTTTTTAATTATCGAAGATTACGAATTCGGATTTTAGATGCAATTGGGCTATAACGCTTGTCATAAGCTTTATCGATATACGCAGTTGGATTGGATATAAAATCGGACCATTTCACGATCACGCAGTATTCCTCATCGGAAGTCCATGCACAGCTAGCGTGAGGTTCGGTATAAAAATTGGCAGAAAATTCGCGGATTACAGTTGTATCATTTAACAAAATGCAATCGTGGTACTGACCACAAGTACTGCAGAGCGAACTTCCTTTATAAATAGAATCATACATTTCAGGTAATACAATACCTAGTACACCATTACGAGTATTTCCGATTCCATTATAAAGAGAGGCCTGAAGTTCTCGCTGAATGAAATAATTACGTGACCGTCCCCAATAATCATTTCCTTCATTTTCAGAAGAATGCTGGCCAATCAAGAAAATTGTCACAGTTGAATCGGATAGATAGTCGTTTCGAATAGTTTCCATTATGTAGTCGCCATCTTCACTATCAATAATACGATCCAAGGATTTATCGATAACATCCTGACCTGCAAATAACTCGACGAGATAATTTTTATACGTTTTATCCTCTTTTTTATAACTTATAAAGCACTTGTGTCCCATTTTTAATCTCCTGACTTCATTATTTCTTGAAAAGCTTTTTTATTTTATAAAGATCGATTTTATCTAGACTGTTTTGTGCTAAAACAATTTTTGCTTTTGAAGGATATTGAAAACGAATACGGCTAACTTTAAAAGTCCAAAGAATAATTTCAAGAAGTTCTTGATCGGTTATATTTTCATAACCGTGAAATCTTGTTATCCCAGAACCCAAAAGTGGAAGAACAATAGACCTTCCACCATAATGAATATCGCACTCGTTCCACATATTCATAAGGCATGCAGTATAGTCATTCATTTCCAAATATGCTCTATTTTGATTGTCGAATTTTGAGAATGCAAGTATAAAAAAGTCATCCATCGGAACAATCGTTCCGAGTTTATATTGAATTTGCTTTCCTACCAGCCTATTCTGATTGACTTTAATCTTACACTCTTGAGCATGCTGATTCTCTTGTATTAGATGATCTAAGGACTCTACATCATGGGCATACTTTTTAATAAACTGTCCGTTTAACGTTTGAGAAGAAATAATGTTTTCATCTACTTGGGTATCAAAGTATTCGTTAAATGCAATGATTTTTAAGCCTTCGCTTTGAAAAACATCGCCTGCTGAAATTTCGATAGTGGAGTTATTAACGGACAATTCGACATGTCGGATATGATTTGCATGAAACCACATTAGAACATAAACAATTAGCATCACACCAACGAAAGACAAAAAGTATTTGATTTTCAGTTCGGAGGGTATATCGTAGAAGAGCAGAAGAAATGAAACGATTGAACTAGTGATCGATAGTATTTTTTCGTAATCGGCACGAAGTTCTTTTCTAAAGAAAGAAACTTTCATTGACATTTTAGATTCACCCCACGTCTATAAAGGACTAAGCAGCTACCAAAGAAGAATTTCAGACTAAATAGGATTTTATTCGTCCGCTTGATCTAATGATACTCTAAGATGTTCACAAAATCAATCTGCCCGTTAAAAATTCAATCGTTCGTTAACGCGATAAAAGTTTTGAATTTGAACTGAAAATACGGTATAATGAATCTAAACATTAAAAAGCGAGTAGGTGATACCATGCCTTTCCCCCTCGACCATTACATTGAAGCCTCCCATGTGGATTACAAGGAACGCCTTGAAGAGAAAAAGCCGCGCAGCTGGCTGAAATCCGTTTCGGCATTTGCCAATACCGAGGGCGGACACTTGATTTTTGGCGTAAAGAATGAGCCACGCGAGGTCGTAGGATTGGAAAATCCGCAGGCTGTGGTGAGCAGATTGACGGAACTTATCAAAGTCCGCATTGACCCTACACCACGCTATCGAGTGCGGGAGGTCGAAATAGAGGGCAAGTCCTGCGTTGATCTGGAAGTACAGGACGGCCCGGCGTATCCATATTATTATGCCTTTGACGGTTCCCATACAGCCTATGTGCGGCATGGTGACCAGTCCGAAGAAGCCACTTCACGGGAACTGAACGAGCTGATCCTACAAGGTATGAACCAGACCTTTGATGCCCTGCCCAGTTCTTATCGAGTGGGTGATGTCAGTTTTACACTGCTGGCCGCGACGTTTAAGAATCTGAAAAAAGAGGATTTCGACCTCGAAAAAGACTTGCCATCCGCAGGATTAGTAACAGATGATGGACAGATTACGAATGGCGGCCTGTTACTCTGCGATCAGGGCGTTCTGAAACAATCCCGTATTTTCTGCACCCGCTGGAAAGGCAACTACAAAGGCAGCATTGAAGAAGATGCTCTGGATGACAAGGAATTTCAGGGTGCAAGTCTGATCACGCTGCTGCAAAATGCGGAAGATTTTGTTCGCAACAACAGCAAAAACCCGTGGAGTATCCGTGGTATGACCCGTGAAGAACGCAGTGACTACCCGTATAAAGCCGTTCGTGAGGTGCTGGTCAATGCGCTGATCCATCGGAATTATCAGATTCTTGGTTCGGAGATTCATGTGGAAGTGTTCGATGACCGACTGGAGATCACTTCACCGGGCGGTATGATGAATGGCCGCAGGGTGCAGGATATGGATATCCGGCATATTCCGTCTATGCGGCGCAATCAGGTGATTTCGGATGTGTTCTCACGACTCGGCTTTATGGAGCGCCGTGGCAGCGGCATTGACCGCATCCTGAACTCTTATGTGGAAGTAGCCCAGAAGCCGACCTTCTACTCGGATTCGGATTTCTTTATCGTCACACTACCGAATAGAAGTGTAGCGACTCCGGCACAAATCAGTATGGAAAGTGTGGCAAGTGGTGCGGAAAGTGCGGAAACTTCTACAGTGCTCCACGGAATGAGTACGGATGCCGAAGTGAGTGAACTTTGCAAAAGGCTGGATAATACCAGGCTGACTGCAAGTACAAAAGAACGGACGCTTGAACTTTTCAAGAGATATCGGTATCAATATCAGTTCCGCAGCATAAACGTTGCACAGCTATATGGCGTTCAGAAATCTCGTGCATCCTCTATTATCAAGAATCTTATCAAGCATGGATTGGTGACGTCACCAGAATATGGCGTATACCAATTTGTGAAGAAGTAATACCGCTTTGTGAAGAAGTAATACCGCTATCAACAGGTGGTTTTTGAAAACCAAGCGGTGAAGCTGTTACAGCCCATGGAATGTCTTAATATAATTTGAATTATCATAATCGAAATTATATTAACCACTCGCGTAGAAATGTCCACTCCCCTGAGAACTCCTCAGACGAGTGGGCATTCTTCTTTCCGTGTATCAAATTTACCTTTGTGGTCACTCAAATCGCCACCAAGTCATGGATCAAAAATTATCATCTTTTATTTGTCCCAGAGTAAGTGCACGGTTTCTGCAATGTTTTTGCACGGTTTCTGCAATGTTTTTGCACGGTTTCAAGGGATGCAATGGGCACTCTGACTTGCAAAATACGGCAAAGGGTGCAGAAATTACACAGCGAAAAATCACGATGCTTTGCACAAAAACAACGAAAGCTCGAAACTTCTAAAATCAGAGTGTTCTGCCCGGTGGGCTCTTTTAATCAGAGGGCCAGGGATTCGAGTTCCCTCGAGCGCACCAAAAGGACGATAAATCGTTGAAAGAAACGGTTTATCGTCTTTTTTGTTTTATACGGGCTTTTTGAGCTTGTACCTATGATTTTTTCAAAAAATTCAGAGGTCAGAGGTACAAAAATGAAGAAGATTCAGAAGAATGCAGGCCGGTTTGATAATCTAAAGCAAGATTTTTTGGACGATAAGAAGTATTCTGGCACAGCAGAAGCTACGTTGAACGGCTATCGGTATGACATTACACGGTTTTTGAAGTTCCTTTCAGATGAGCAGTTAGCCGTGAATCGATGTTTGTGCTATACTTATCAATAAGAAATCAAAGATGTGTATGATGACCTTGTCGACAGCAAACTGGATATGATCGAGGGCTTCGTGCCGATCTCTGCCATCCAGTATGATGCTGAGATGCAGGAAGCAGAAAGACTTTAAGGGGAGTGCGACTTGTAGTATTGCTTTAAATTATCGAGTTAATCCGCAGGCTGAATAGATTCACTCAAATCGAATGAAAACGAAAAAATGCCCGCTCACCGTGGAGATCCGGCTCCATCGGTGGGCGGGCATATCCAATAAAACACCAGGATACTATTATGCTTTTCGTACTTCAGCTGGGATCTTGTTCTGGCTCAGATATCCCACAGGGAGGGCGCAGAGGTGGAAACTGCGGCGGCACCTGCGCGCATGGCGGCCATGACATCGGCTTTGTCCCGCAGCAGGCCGCCTGCAATGACAGGCACCTGTGTGCGGGCGCTGATCTCGGCGATGACCCGGGGCATGATGCCGGGAAGGATCTCGACAAAATCCGGCTTGCCCTGCTCCAGCTGGCCGGACAGGCTGGTCAGCGAGAGGGAATCCAGGATGAATGCCCGCTGGACGGTCAGCAGGCCGCGGTGGCGCGCCCGGCGGATCAGGGTCGGGCGGGTGGAGATGATGCCGTCCGGGTGGCACAGGGCGTTGAGGGAGTCCACCGCGATCTCCCGCGACGAAAGGCCGTCCACAAGGTCGATGTGAACCACGGCCAGTTTTCCGGCATCATGTATGCGGTGCACCAGACCGTCTACGGTGAGCAGGGTGCTTGCCAGCAGAAAAATAGTACTGCAGGGCGAGGCCAGCGCAGCAGTCAGGGCTTCGTCCGTTTTCACAGCGGCGATCACCGGTTCGTCCAGCAGGGTTTCGGCAAGAGGATGCATTGGGTAAGACTCCTTTCGAGCCAGATTTACAGAGATAGGGAGCAATCAGAAGATACGGCCCTTTCAGAAAACTCTAAAAGGGCCGCACCATGCGCAAACCAAGTTTATAAAAAATTGAGGGGTTTGTAAAGAGGATTAAAGAGGCATTATTTATGTGCCTGCACGGCTGCATTATTTTTCTTCAGCAGTACAGCGCATGCTATGGTAACTACAAAGCCGATCGCGATCAGTGCGTAGACCAGAGCAGTGCCAGCGTACTGTGTTCCGGGGGTGTGCACGCGAATCTCGCAGATGCCCCACTCGCTGACAGCTGCAAGAACGCCGCAGAAGATGCCGCCAAGGTAGGGATTGCCTGTGTGCTGGTACAGGAGACGACAAATCAGGATCGCAACAAAGATGAAGCCGGGCAGCGCATACACTGCAGTTGCGGCAGAAGCCAGACCGCCGAACATCGGGTTCGAGCCGGTAGCCTTGAAGATGCCGTAAACGTAGCAGAGGACGAACAGAGTGGGAACCGATGCGATAAAGCTGATCAGAAGGTTAGAAAGCAGCTTGTTTTTGCCGAGCGCCGTGCTAAAGTTAAAACTGTTGACGCTGATGGACATGACAATGTAGTACACGAGATACATGGGTACAACAAGGAGCATACCCGGGATGCGGTTGGCTCCAAACTTCATAAAGCCCCAGTAAACGATCAGGAAGTTCACATCCACAAAATAGTCGACGGCAAAAACCATCAGGATCAGGGCAAAGACTGCAAGCAGGGCCGCGCCGATGGATTTGAGGAGTGCATGCCCGGAAATAGCGATGCCGGTATTCCGGAAGGAGAAACCGTGTTTTTTGCCGTAGGCCATGTACCACACCGTGCACAGAACAAGAGTCAGTGCGCCGCACAGCAGAGAGATCAGGCCGTGGTACGCAGGGTTGGCCGAGTGGAAAAGTGCATCGCGGTAAGATGCCAGTCCCTGCTTGTTCAGGAATCGAATAATGAGGATGGACAGGACGGCGCTGATGATCTGGATGCCCCAGAACCATGCAACTGCGTTCTTATCGCCAACTGGGCGAAGGTCCTGCTCGCCATTGTCGGCACACTGGAATGTCTTGACGGAGTTGACCAGCCAGACCATCAGAGACCCGGCAAACAGCAGCAGACCGGACAGGGCGATGATCTTGAAGATGTTCCAGATGGTATAGGTGTAGCTGCTGGCGCTCAGAGCAGTGCTAGTGGGCATAACACGGTTAAAGAAGGTCAACACACGGTTCATGACCAGCGGGGACCACCAACCAGCCATATGCGTCTCGTTAGAAACAAAGATCTGGCGGCTTCCGGTCTTTCCGCCGTAATCCTGCTCATAAACGGTCTCTGCCACGCGCTGTTCACTGGTGGTTGCGGGGTCGATACCGAAATACAGGAAGGACTGTGCACTGTTGTTGATCACATATTCTGCCGGGCTGGAAAGGTTGGCTGCATACTTGTTGGCGTCGTTGGAATAGGTACCGTTATCATTAGCTTTTTCCGAGAAGAAGAACTCGTCGTTCTTGTCTGCGAGAACTGCGACATCTCGGGCACCGTAAACATCGGTGTAGCCCTCGCTGTTACGCACGATGGGATCGCTGTGGATCAGGAAAATGGCCTTGACAACATTCAGACTGTCGTTATCGCACTGCAGTGCTTCACCAGCTGCCTTGCCACCGCGGGAGTAGCCCAGCAGCGAAACTCGGTCGGTATCAACGTAGGGCAGAGTCACGCCGTAGCGTACCGCATCATAAAGGCCGCGGCCCTGGGTGAGCCATTCGGAGTCCGGCAGAGGTTCGCTTTCGCCCATGCCGTACATATCCACGCCGATCGCAACATAGCCGCGGCGGGCGAGCTCAATGCAGTAGTGCTGCATTTCTTCTTTGTTGTTGTTTCCGCCATGCTGTACAAAAATAGCGGGCGCAGGCGTTTCAGCGGTGGCGTTTTCCGGAATATAAACATCCATCGCAAGGGTATGACCGGATTCGGATTCAATGGTAACGTTCCGGATGGTCGTTTTGCCGGAGTTCGTCTGTAAAATGAAAGAACCGGCAATGCCTACGATGATGAGCGCGATGCTGACGATGAGACTGATCAGCGGCCTTGAAAGTTTTTTCTCGTTCATATGGGGGACCTCCTTTTTGAATCTGATTTTTCCGTAATAAAAATGGGGACACACTGCATCTGGACGATACAGTGCATCCCCATCTCACTTCTCTTGGGATGCTTCTAGTATAGCGTTTTGTAACAAAATGTCAATAGAAAATAAACAATTAAAAAATATTTTGTGCGCGAGCTATAAAGTCGGGCGAAAACTATCAATGCTCTGCCCAGTCGCAGCTTCGGCCCACAGCCTTGTGCCAGCCGGCCAGCAGACGGGTGCGCTCAGCCTCGTCCATCTGCGGGGCAAAGGTCATATTGCAATGCCACAGGCTGCGGATCTCGTCCCGGTCCTTCCATACGCCGGTGGCAAGGCCCGCCAGATAGGCAGCGCCCAGAGCAGTCGTTTCCCGGATGGCCGGGCGCAGCACGGTCTTGTTCAGGATGTCAGCCTGGAACTGCATCAGGAACTGGTCACGGGAGGCGCCGCCATCCACCTTCAGCGAGGTGATGGGCACGCCGGTGTCCTTTTCCATAGCAGCCACGAGGTCCGCGCTCTGGTAGGCAATGGACTCCTCTGCCGCGCGGATGATGTGGTTCTGGGTGGTGCCGCGAGTGATGCCCACAATGGCACCGCGGGCGTACATATCCCAGTACGGTGCACCCAGACCAGTAAAGGCCGGCACGATGTAAATGCCGCCGTTATCCGGCACCTTCTGGGCATAGTATTCCGCATCGCGGCTCTCCTGGATCATGCGCAGGCCGTCGCGCACCCACTGGATGACGGCACCACCCACAAAGACGCTGCCCTCCAGCGCATACTCCACCTTACCGTTCAGGCTGATGGCGATGGTAGAGATCAGGCCGTTCCGGCTGCGGCAGATGGTGTCGCCGGTGTTCATCAGCAAAAAGCAGCCGGTGCCGTAGGTGTTCTTGGCCTCGCCCTTGCCAAAGCAGCTCTGTCCGAACAGCGCAGCCTGCTGGTCACCGGCAATGCCGGCCACCGGGATCTGCACACCGCACAGATCGGTGGTGCCGTAGACCTCGCTGGAATCGGTGACGCGGGGCAGGATGCAGCGCGGGATATCCAGCGCTTTGAGCAGGGTGTCGTCCCAGTCCAGCGTGCGGATGTTATACAGCATGGTGCGGCTGGCGTTGGTGCGGTCGGTGACATGCACTCTGCCGCCGGTCAGCTTCCAGACCAGCCATGTGTCCACAGTGCCGAACAGGATCTCCCCTGCCTCGGCCCGCTCCCGCGCACCGGGCACATTGTCCAGGATCCACTTGATCTTCGTTGCGGAGAAATAGGCATCAGGCATCAGGCCGGTATTCTCCCGGATGTAGTCTGCCATGCCGGGCTGCTGCAGCAGTTCATCCACCAGCGGAGCCGTGCGGCGGCACTGCCAGACGATGGCGTTATAGATGGGGCGGCCGGTGGCCTTTTCCCACAGGATGGTGGTCTCCCGCTGGTTGGTGATGCCAATGGCGGCAATGTCGTGGGCATCGACACCGCTCTGGGCCACCACCTCGTTCATGACTCCATACTGGGTGGACCAGATCTCCATGGGGTTGTGCTCCACCCAGCCCTGCTGCGGATAGATCTGCTCAAACTCGCGCTGCTGCACCGCAATGATATTCTGCTCATTGTCGAACAGGATGGCACGGCTGCTGGTGGTTCCCTGATCCAGCGCCAGAACATATTTTGTACTCATGCTTTTGCTCCCTCCGTATCGTTTCAGGAGTGTGTATCACAGATTTCGCGTTGCCACAACGTCCACGCCGGTGCCGCACACATCTGCCAGCACCACCTGTCCGGTGCGGACGGGGGCGTGCAGGGTGACGCGGTCCAGCGCAGCCATGACCTCGGTCATCTTCTCTTTGGGCACGGCCTGCGCAGTCTTTACCGGGCAGCGCGGGTACAGCCCGCCCTCCGCCCGCACCGTGCTGGTGATGATGCGAGTGGGATGGGTCAGCTCTTCCCTGCCGTAGGCGGCACCGTTGGGGCAGGCGTTTCCGGTTACATTATAATCATTTTCCGGGTCCACCTGCAAGTGGCAGCCGCAGGGACAGCAGATGCAAATGACTTCTTTGATGCTGCTCATTCTGCAATAACCTCCTCTACCGCAACGGTCAGCGGGCCGTCTGCTTTTTCCAGCAGGACTTTTGGAAGTGCGATGTGCTCCATCTCGCCGGGAGCCATGCGCTGGCGCTTGAACCGGGCCAGCTGCCTGCCGCCGCAGGTCACGGTGATCTGGCTGGGACCGTAGTTCTGCCGCACACGGAAGGAGATGTTCACGCTCCTGTCCACATCAGCGGGGCGCACCCGCTGCGGCACGGTGTAGCCCACGCCATTGCCCGGGATAAGATCGAGTGCGGCGGCATCGGAGGCTTCGCCCTTCAAAACATAGGCCGCCGCAGAAGCACCGGCAAGGTCGCTTTCGCCCGAAACGAAGTCCACCAGATCATGCACGTGCACCACGTTGCCGCAGGCGAACACGCCGGGGATGCCGGTCTCCATATTCTCGTAGACCACAGCGCCCTTGGTGTGGGGGTCCATGGGGATGCCCGCCTGCCGGGTCAGCTCATTTTCCGGGATCAGGCCGACGCTGAGCAGGATGGTGTCCACATCAAATTCCATCTCGGTGCCCGGGATGGGGCGGCGGTTTTCGTCCACCTTGGCAACGGTGGCCTTTTCCACGCGGGCCTTGCCCTGAATATCCACGATGGTATGGGACAGATACAGGGGGATGTCGAAGTCCTGCAGGCACTGCACGATGTTGCGGGTCAGGCCGCCGGAATACGGCATGACCTCCACGCAGGCCAGTACTTTGGCACCTTCCAGCGTCATGCGGCGGGCCATGATCAGGCCGATGTCGCCGCTGCCGAGGATGAGCACCCGCTTGCCTACCAGATAGCCCTCCATGTTGACATAGCGCTGGGCCGCACCGGCGGTGTAGATACCGGCAGGGCGGCTGCCCGGGATGCCAATGGCACCGCGGGTGCGCTCCCGGCAGCCCATGCAGAGGATGATGCTTCTGGCTTCCAAAATCTGATAGCCCTTTTCCCGGCTGACGCAGTGGATCTTTTTGTCCGGGGTGACGTCCAGCACCATCGTGCCCAGCTCCACCCGGACACCGGTGGAGCGCAGCAGTTCAATGCAGCGGCCTGCGTATTCCGGGCCGGTGAGCTGCTCGCCAAAGCGGTGCAGGCCGAAGCCGTTGTGGATGCACTGGTTCAGGATGCCGCCCAGCTCGTTGTCGCGCTCTAAGATAAGGATATCGCGCAGACCATGCTGCCATGCGCTGTAAGCTGCGGCAAGGCCTGCAGGGCCGCCGCCGACGATGACCAGATCAATCATGGTGCTCTCCCTCCTGCTTGGTTTCGCACAGTAAGACGTTGGTGCCGGCCTTATCCTGCAGCACGTCCAGCGGACTGATGCCCAGCGTTTTGCTGATCAGCTCCAGCACCCGCGGCCCGCAAAAGCCGCCCTGACAGCGGCCCATACCGGCACCGCAGCGGCGCTTGACACCGTCAATGGTGGTGGCGGGGATCTCTTCGTGCAGAGCATCCAGAATTTCGCCCTCGGTGATCGTCTCGCAGCGGCAGATCACGCGGCCATAGGCGGGTTCCTTTGCAATGAGCCGGGCTTTTTCTTCGGGCGGAAGCTCCTTGAAGCGCACCCGGGTGCGGCCATCTCTGTAATCCGCCTTGGGGGCGGGCAGATCGCCGTGAGCTTCCAGAATTTTGACGGCTTCTCTGGCAACGGCCGGTGCACTGGAAAGGCCGGGCGATTTCATGCCCGCCAGATCGATGAAGCCGGGTGCGCCTTCCGCTTCGCCGATAACGAAGTCGCCCGTGTCCACATTGGCACGGACACCCGCAAAATTGCGGATGGACTCGCTGAAGCGGATGTTCGGCACGCTGCGGCGCGCTGCGGCGCTGACGAAGGCCAGCCCGGCAGCGGTGCAGGCGGTATCGTCCCCTTCCACGGGGTCGGCGTTCGGGCCGACGATCAGGTTGCCGTGGACGGTGGGGGCCACCAGAACGCCCTTGCCGTTTTCGTTGGGGCACTGGAAGATGACGTGGTGCACACGGCTGCCCTCGGATTTATCCAGCAGGTAGTATTCGCCCCGGGTGGGCTGGATGGTAAATTTGTGGGGTGCGGCCATATCGTGCACGGCCTGCGCCGAGATGCCTGCCGCATTGATGATATAGCGCGTTTCCACAATTCCGGAGGGGGTGGTCAGTGCCCAGCCGCCGGCGGTCTTTTCGATGCGGGTCACAGGGCAGCTGCGGTGCAGCTCCACGCCGTTGCGCACAGCCACTTCTGCCATTGCCAGCGCAAACTCCCACGGGCTGACGATGGCGGCGCTGGGCGCATACAGCGCGCCAACGACAGTGGGGGCCAGATTCGGTTCCATGGCAAACGTTTCCTCTGCGGAAAGCAGCCGGATGCCCGGCACGCCGTTGGCGATGCCGTTCTCATACAGTTTCTGCAGGTGGGGCAGCTCTTCCGGGCTGAGGGCCAGCACCAGACTGCCGCACTGCAGGTACGGCACATCCAGCCGGGCGCAGATCTCCTTGGCCAGTGCAGAGCCCTCCACGTTGAGCCGCGCCATCCGGGTGCCCGGTTCGGGGTCGTAGCCAGCGTGCAGAATGGCACTGTTGGCCTTGGTGGTGCAGTCTGCCACGTCATTTTCAGCCTCGAAAATAGCGGTCTGCAGCGGGTAATGGGACAGCTCATAGGCGGCTGCCGCACCAATGACACCGCAGCCGATAATTGCTACATCCAGCATAAAAACCTCCTGATCGCTCCGTTTGCCGAATAAAAGAAAAAGAGCAGGACAAACAAAAGGGCCTTTCGACTCTCCCCTTGCTTGTTCTGCTCGATCCTCTGAACAAACTTTTATTGTCTTTATGATAATGCGATCTGCACAAGATGTCAAGCGTTTGTTGAAAATTTAAAGCTCATTTTTACCTGTGCGGCTTTTTCCTGCTCTTTGCGGGCGCGGAGGCTTTTGGCAGAGCACGGCCTGCTGCAGCATGGCCTGCAGCGCTGCGCCCGGCCACAAGGCCGGAGCCGAACGCCCAGTGCAGGTTAAAACCGCCGCAGCTGCCTGCGCAGTCCAGCGTTTCGCCCACAAAGTAAAGGCCCGGACAGCCCTTGAACTGGAAGTGCTGATCCACCTCCCGCAGGGCCAGCCCGCCGCCGGTGGTCTGGGCCTGCTTCCAGCTGCAGGGGGTCAGCCCTTCAAAGCGCCAGTGCTTGGCGGTGTGGGCCAGCTTCTGCCACTGTGCGGCGGTGAGCACGGCAGGCGTGTCGCTGTCCTGCAGCCCGGCGGCAGACCACACAGTACGGCCCAGCTTCTGGTTCAGCAGGCCCAGCCAGAAGTCAGCGGCGCTGCCCCCTGCCGTCTGGGCGGCGTGGGCCGCAAACAGGCTGGCAAGTGCGGTTTCGTCCACTGCCGGGAAGAGGTCCAGCTCCACAGCAGGAGCCTTGGGGCCGCGGCCCGGGGCCAGCAGGCCGGACAGCTGCATGATGCAGATGCCGGAAAGGCCGTAATCGGTGAACTGTACCTCGCCGTTCTCGCAGGCAAGCACATGGGCACCGTCCAGCAGGGATGCTGCTGCCTTGGCACGGATGCCAGCCAGCGCTTTGCGGGGCTTTGCGCACTGCAGGGCGGTCAGGCAGGGGTACAGCGGCTCCACCCTGCCGCCGCACTGGGCGGCGAACCGGGTGCCAAAGCCGTCGGTGCCGAACTGCGGCCCTGCCTCGCCGCCCATGGCGCAGATGACGGCATCGGCGCGCAGGGTCTCGATGCTGCCCTCTGCCGTCTCGAACTGCACGGCGTAGCCGCTGCGGCTCTGGCTCAGGGTGCGCACGGTGCAGCCGGTGCGCAGCTGCACATGGTGCTGCGCAAGGTGGTGCTCCAGCAGGGCCAGCACGTCTGCCGCCTGATTGGAGTACGGATACACCCGGCCCGCCTCGTCGGTGCGGGTATAAAGCCCCAGCGCACGGAACCAGCGCAGCGGGTCGGCGGTATTTACGGCATCCAGCAGCGGACGAAGTGCTGCCGGGTCGGCAGTGAAATACAGCTCCGGTGCAATGCCGGTGTTATCCAGATTGCAGCGGCCATTGCCGGTGGCAAGCAGCTTTTTGCCCGGCTTCGGGTTGCGCTCCAGCACAATGACCTGTGCAGCGGGGGCACTTTGTGCCGCCGCCAGCGCGGCTGCAAGACCGGCGGCACCGCCGCCCAGAATGAGGATGTTCGGCATCCGGACACCTGCCTTTCTCAGTAGAATTTTAGGATCTGTCTTCATAAGCGGGGTGCTGTGCTTATGAAAACGGCTTTTTGTATCATTGTAGCAGAACCCTGCCGGAAACGCAACGAAGAGGCAGCTTTCCGTGCAGGTCTTTTTGCGCGGGGGCAGCAGGTATAAATGGCCCGGCCTGACAGATACTAGTGCTGCAGGCATTTTTAAGGAAACGGAGGAGCAAAAACATGAAAGCAACAGGAATCGTGCGCCGCATCGACGAGCTGGGCCGGGTGGTGATCCCCAAGGAGATCCGCCGCACCCAGCGCATCCGCCGCGGCGACCCGCTGGAGATCTTCACCACGGGCGACGGCGAGGTGATCTTTAAAAAGTATTCGCCCATTGGCGAGATGAACGCAGTAGCGGCCCAGTATACCGAGGTGCTCAGCAAAAGCTTTGCACTGACCGCACTGGTGGCCGACCGCGACCGCATCCTTACGGTGAGCGGCAGCGGGCGGCGGGAGCTGGCCGACCGCAGCATCAGCCAGCCGCTGGAAAAGCTGATGGATGGCCGCAGGCTGTACCAGAGCGAGGGCATTGCCGAAAAGTGCATCCTGCCCTGCGAAGGCTCGCCCCGAGCAGTGCTGTGCGCCGCACCCATCATTGCGGCGGGAGATGTGACCGGCGTGGTGGCCCTGCTGACCGAAGACCGCACGGCCACGCCGGATGCCGCCCAGCTCAAGGCCGTGAATGTGGCAGCGGCATTTCTGGCAAGGCAGATGGAAGAGTAAAGAACATGCCGGAGCGCTTTCCTTATAATAAGGAGGGCGCTTTCTTCGTTTATGACAGAATTATGAATCTTTTAAAACATTTTTCCAAGGGGCTTGACAGCACCGGAAAATTGGCTATAATGGTCTTAGCACTCAGGAACAAGGAGTGCTAAACAAACAAAGCAAACGCAAAAAGGAGGCAGGCGCTATGACGATGGATGCACGCAAGCAGCGAGTCTTGCAGGCGATCGTGGCGCTGTATGGTCTCGAAGGCGAGCCTGTTGGAAGCAGCGTGCTGGCAAACTACTTTGACATGGCAGTTTCCAGCGCAACGCTTCGCAATGAGATGGCGGCGCTGACAAAGCTGGGTCTGCTGGAGCAGCCCCACACCAGCGCGGGCCGTGTGCCCAGCGCCAAGGGCTACCGTTACTACCTTGATAATCTGCTGACCGACGATCAGCCGCTGGATCGTGTGAGCCGCGCCCGTGTGGATGCGGTGTTCGCAAGCCTCGACCATGAGCCGGAAAAGCTGGCCGCAGGTGCCGCCAAGGCGCTGGCCGCCATCAGCGGCTGCACCGCCGCCATCAGCACCCCTTGTGCCGAAGACCTGTGCATCGCCCACTATGAAGTGGTTCAGGTGGGCCGCAGCGCAGCGGCTGTGCTGGCCGTTACCACGGCCGGTTACGTTCGTACCCGTGTGGCACGGGTGCGCACCGGTCTTTCCCGCGAGAATGCGGCAGCACTTGCCGCACTGCTCAACCGCAACCTTACCTTTGTAGCGCCGGTGGATCTTTCCACCCGGCTGCTGGCAGAGCTGTGCAGCCAGATCGACCCGGAGCTGGTGCCCGTTATCAGTGCAGCGGCTGCCATCCTGCAGGATTCCGTCAAGCCCCACGTATTTCTGGGCGGCGAGCAGTATCTGCTGGACTGGCCCCAGCTGGACGGCAAGGTGGGCGACATCCTCACACTGCTGAACGACGAGGAGCAGGCCGCTGGCCTGATCGCACCTCCGGCAGAACGCAGTGAGAGCGTGCTGCTGGGCGAAGATCTGGAACCGCAGATCCCGGGCCTGTGCATCGTGAGCGACCGGTATCTGGTGGGCGGAGGCCTGTGGGGCTCCATTGCATTGATCGGCCCCACCCGGATGCCCTTCCAGAAGCTGATGCCGCTGCTGCATTACTTTGCAGACCAGCTGGGCGAGGGCATGAGCGGCAAACGAAAAGACACCCCGCAGGCTGCCGCACCCCGGCGGACTGTGATCTATAAGGAGGATCTGGAATGAGCGAAGAAACCAAAAAGACGGCTCCGGCTCAAGAAGCGGAGCAGCCCGAAACGGCTCCCGAGGAAAAGGCCCAGCAGGCAGCACCCGAACAGGAACCTGCTGCTGAAGCTGCCGACCCGAAGGATGACAAGAAGAAGGATGGCGGCTGGTTCAACAAGAAGGCCCGTGAGCTGGAAGCCGTAAAGGCAAAGCTGGATGCTGCCGAAGCCAACGCTGCACAGGCCAAAGACCAGCTGCTGCGCATGGCAGCGGAGTACGAGAACTACCGCAAGCGCTCCACCCGCGAAGCCGACCAGAAGTTCAACGATGGCATTTCCTTTGCGGTGAACCAGATCATTCCCATTCTGGATACGCTGGAGATGGCAGCCAACGCCCCCACCACCGACGAGAACTACAAAAAGGGCGTGACCATGACGCTGGACAAGGCCGCCAAGGCGCTGGATGCCCTCCATGTGGAGGAGATCGAGGCGCTGGGCAAGCCCTTTGACCCCAACTTCATGAATGCAGTGCAGCAGATCCCCGCCCCGGACGGACAGGAGAGCGGCACCGTCATCACGGTCTACCAGAAGGGCTACAAGCTGGGCGATAAGATCGTCCGCCATGCGACCGTTGTAGTGGCCGAATAACAAAGCAGAAACCCGAAAGGGTTTTGAATATAACATCCGCTTACAAACATTTGAGCATCACATAAACAATACGATTTGTTCTTTCGAGAGGAGTTTTCATTATGAGTAAGATCATTGGTATCGACCTTGGTACTACCAACAGCTGCGTGGCTGTCATGGAGGGCGGCGAGCCCGTTGTTATCGCAAACTCTGAGGGTGCACGCACCACCCCGTCTGTGGTGGGCTTCACCAAGACCGGCGACCGTCTGGTGGGTCAGGTGGCAAAGCGTCAGGCCATCACTAACCCTGAGAACACCGTTGCTTCCATCAAGCGCTTCATGGGCACCGACCACAAGGTGACCCTGAATGGCAAGGAGTACACTCCCCAGCAGGTCAGCGCTATGATCCTGCAGAAGCTGAAGGCTGATGCCGAGGCTTATCTGGGCGAGCCTGTTACCGAGGCTGTCATTACCGTTCCTGCATACTTCAACGACAGCCAGCGTCAGGCTACCAAGGACGCAGGCACCATTGCAGGCCTGAACGTCAAGCGTATCATCAACGAGCCTACTGCCGCTTCTCTGGCATATGGCATCGATAAGGAAGAAGACCAGAAGATCATGGTCTACGATCTGGGCGGCGGCACCTTCGATGTGTCCATCATCGAGATGGGCGACGGCGTTACCGAAGTTCTGGCCACCAACGGTGATACCCATCTGGGCGGCGATGACTTCGATGAGCGCATCATCAACTGGATGGCAGATGCCTTCCAGACCGAGAACGGCATCGACCTGCGTAAGGACAAGATGGCCGCGCAGCGTTTGAAGGAAGCTGCTGAGAAGGCAAAGATCGAGCTGTCCAGCGCAATGAGCAGCCAGATCAACCTGCCCTTCATCACTGCCGATGCTACCGGCCCCAAGCACTTGGATATGACCCTGACCCGCGCAAAGTTCAACGAGCTGACCGCGGATCTGGTCGATCGCACCATGGGCCCCGTCCGCAAGGCTCTGCAGGATGCAGGCCTGCGTCCCTCTGACCTGAAGAAGGTCCTGATGGTCGGTGGTTCCACCCGTATCCCCGCTGTCTACGATGCAGTCAAGAAGGAACTGAACTGCGAGCCCTTCAAGGGCATCAATCCCGATGAGTGCGTGGCTGTGGGCGCTGCTATTCAGGGCGGCGTGCTGCAGGGCGATGTCAAGGGCCTGCTGCTGCTGGATGTCACCCCGCTGAGCTTGGGCATTGAAACTCTGGGCGGCGTGTGCACCAAGATCATCGACCGCAATACCACCATCCCCACCCACAAGAGTCAGGTGTTCTCCACCGCTGCAGACAACCAGCCCTCTGTTGAGGTCAACGTTCTGCAGGGCGAGCGTGAGTTCGCACGCGACAACAAGAGCCTGGGTGTCTTCCATCTGGACGGCATCGCTCCGGCTCCCCGTGGTGTGCCTCAGATCGAAGTTACCTTCGATATCGATGCAAACGGCATCGTGAAGGTCAGCGCAAAAGATCTGGGTACCGGCAAGGAGCAGAACATCACCATTACCGCTTCCACCAACATGTCCAAGGAGGACATCGACAAGGCTGTGAAGGAAGCTGAGCAGTTTGCTGCCGACGATAAGAAGAAGCGTGAAGAGGTCGATATCCGCAACGGTGCCGACCAGATGGTGTTCCAGACCGAGAAGATGCTGAAGGAAAACGGCGACAAGCTGCCCGCCGACGTGAAGAGCGAGGCCGAGAGCAAGCTGGCCGATCTGAAGACCGCTGTTCAGTCCGGCAACGTGGACGACATCAAGGCAAAGCAGGAAGCTCTGAGCCAGGTGTTCGAGAAGATGTATCAGGCAGCCGCTGCCGCACAGCAGGCCGCCGGTGCACAGCCCGGCCCCGACGCAGGTGCAAACAACCAGCAGAAGCCGGGTGATGACGGCGTTGTGGATGCCGACTTCAAGGAAGTCTGATAAAAAACACAGCAGTGTGTGCCCGGCCAAACCGGCGGACGCACGCGTGGAATAGCAAAAGCCGCTCCGGTTTTGCCGGAGCGGCTCTTGCTGGTTATAGAGCGAGGAACCAACCGGGGCGTTTCCCGGATCAAACGTTCCCGGAGAGGTGAGTGGATATGGCACAGGAAAAGCGTGATTACTACGAAGTGCTGGGGGTATCCAAGACTGCGACCGATGCCGAGATCAAAAAGGCATACCGCAAGCTTGCAATGAAATACCACCCGGACTATAACCCCGGCGATAAGGATGCCGAGGAAAAGTTCAAGGAAGTAAACGAAGCAAACGAGGTGCTTTCGGACCCGAAGAAGCGCCAGCTGTACGACCAGTACGGCTTTGCAGGTGTTGACCCTGCCTATGCAGCACAGAACGGCGGTGGCCCCGGTGCGGGCGGCTTTGGCGGTTTTGGCGGCGACGGCGTGGATCTGGGCGACATTTTCGGCGATATCTTTGGCGGCGGCTTCGGCGGCTTTGGCGGTTCGTCCCGTCAGGCGAACCCCAACGCACCGCGCAAGGGTCAGGATATCCGCGTGCGCATCACCCTGAGCTTTGACGAGGCCGTGCACGGCTGCAAGAAGAACATCACCATCACCCGCCAGCAGGAGTGCACCGAGTGCCACGGCAGCGGCTGTGCCGCCGGTTCCAGCCCCGAGACCTGCCCGGACTGCGGCGGCCGCGGCTTCGTGATCCGTCAGCAGCGCACCCCCTTTGGTGTGATGCAGACCCAGCAGCCCTGCTCCCGCTGCGGCGGCAAGGGCAAGCTGGTCAAGAATCCCTGCAAGGTCTGCCATGGCAGCGGCAAGGTGGCTGCTAAAAAGACGCTGGAGGTGTCCATCCCCATGGGCATCGACGACGACCAGAGCTTTGCACTGCGCGGCATGGGCGATGCCGGTGCAAACGGCGGTCCTTCCGGTGATGTGATCGTCATGGTCACGGTGCGCCCCAGCGAGGTGTTCCAGCGCGACGGCTACGATGTGTGGGTAACCGTGCCCATCACTTACAGTCAGGCCGTGCTGGGCGACACCGTGCAGGTGCCCTCCATTGACGGCAAGGTGGAGTACACCGTGCCCGAGGGCACCCAGAGCGGCACCACCTTCCGCCTGCGCGGCAAGGGCATCCAGTACCTGAATGGCCGCGGCCGCGGTGATATGTACGTCAAGTGCGAGGTGGAGATCCCCAAGAAGCTGAACAAGACCCAGCGGGAGGCCCTGAAGAAGTTCGAGGGCACCCTGAAAGAAGAAAACTACGAAAAGCGCAAAGGCTTCTTCAAAAAGCTGAAGGACATGTTCAACAACTGAGACTGAAAACCGCATAACATAAAAAGCGGCGGCACTTCCCAAACGGGAGGTGCCGCCGCTTTTGCTTTTTCAGAACAGAGACCGGGACTTAGTTGCCGAAGATCAACAGGGCGTTGGGCACAAGGCCGATGATGGTTGCGCAGGAACCAATGAACCAGAAGCTGCAGCCGATGTCATGGATGGTGTTCGTGGGGCTTTTTTCAGCATGGGCAACCAGAGCGTTCATGCCGTTTTCCACCCAGTTGGAGTTGATATTTGCCTTGCGGTAATCGTGGATGGCAGAAACAGCCTTGTACCAGCCGTACAGCGGGAACCATGCCATGGCGGCTTCCACAACACCTACGCCGCCCTCGGTGTAGGTCATTTCTTCGCAGGACAAAACATTGTATGCAGCAGGATAAGTAATGGCGTTCGTCATAAAGCAAAACTCCTTTTTTAGGTTTGATAAAAAAAGCGGCGGCTCTTCCGTTGAAGAGCCGCCGCAAAAAGCCCTTTGGTGTACTCCTGAAAATTAGAAGTAGATGATGCCCAGAGACATAACGGCAGAAAGGCCAAAGCTGCTGATGGTCGATGCAGCATTCCAGAAAATCATGCCGGCATGGTAGAAGGTGTTGGTCACATTGCCCTTGCAGTCGGCTTTGATATCGCTCCAGACGTTGGATGCCCAGTTGTCGTGATCCTTCTTGCGTGCTTCACGGCAGGTGTTGATGCCGATAACCGTAGCATAGCCGGGCCAGAACCAAGCTGCCAGTGCCTGACCGACAGTAGCACCGCCTTCGGTGTAGGTCATTTCTTCGCAGGACAGAACGTTGTAGGAAGCAGGCATCATGATTTTGTTTTCCATAATAACACTCCTTTGAATCAAAGCTATCCAGACAGTGCAAGATCGCACTGTTTAAAACCCAAAAATAAACCGGGATATGCGCTTGGAGATCGTTCTCATAAAGCAGGGCGCGCCGCCGCATGACGCGAGTAGTTGCTTGCAGGAAAAGGAAAGCAGTGCTGTTCTCTGCAGGCAAAAGACCGTTCAGACGGTATACAGTGCTCAGGCAGCCGATTTCTTATTTCTGCTTGATGAAAAGCCCGCGGCCCTCTCTGGCGGAAAAGGCCGCGGGTAAAGGGGTCTTTGGTCTCTCCGGACGGATCTTATGAGCAGGGTCAGAGCAGGACGATGGCAGCATTGACCAGAAAACCAACGCCGGTAGCGCTGGTCGCGGTGACCCAGACGATGCGTCCCAGATCACGCAGCATGTTCTGCGCACTGGAATCCATATCGCGGCTCAGAGCATCCAGACCGGTATCCAGCCAGTCGTTGGGGTGGCTCTTGCGGTAGTTGCGCATGGCGGTAACACCCATGTACCAGCCAATGGGCGGAATCCAGTTCAGCAGAGCTTCCGTAAAGGTAGCACCGCCCTCGGTGTAGGTCATCTCTTCGCAGGAAAGAACGTTGTAGGAAGCAGGCATCATGATCTTGTTTTCCATAATAACACTCCTTTGAATCAAAGATCGTATCAGCACATTCTATGCACTGTTCACACCAGATCGAACCATCGATGAAGAGCAACTGCTCTATATCGCCATTGTACAACACCCGTTGATTTTTTGCAAGGGGTGAATGGGCAGAGTGCGCAAAAACTGGAGAGACTTCCGAAAAGAACTGGAAAAATTTGTGAAAAAAGACTGCAATAATTTGACATAAAACAACAGCGCCCTTTCCTTTGCGGAAAAGGCGCTGCCATGTTTACCCGGCCACACCGGCACGGTAGAGGTACGGGTCGCTCTTGAAGCTGTCAAAGCTGTACAGCACCAGGATCTGGTCATAATCGTTATCCGCGATCAGCTGATCCAGACCGTAGTTGTAGTTGCGGAAGTCCACCACATCGATCTGGGCATAGTTTGCGGTCAGGTAGGGCGCAAAGCAGTTGGCGTAGCTGTCCTTGATCACCAGAATGCGCCCGGTACCGTCGCCCTCAATGCGGCTCAGGCCGTTGTTGCCATGCAGGAACATGGCGTACTTATCGTACACGTTCAGCTTGTCCGTGTCGTACAGGCCGGTGGTCTGGCCGTCTGCGGGCTGACCTGCAGCGGTGACATTATAGATGGTCAGGCTGTTCGGCAGGTCGTAGTAGGTGATAGTATCCGGCACGGCATTCCATGTGCGGGCCTTGGAGTAGTGGGTGCCGTAGAAATTTTCGGCGGTCAGAGCCGTGTGCGCGGCGGGGTCGAAGGGGGTCAGGCTCAGCGTACCGCACAGCTGCTGGTAGGCGTAATAAGCGCCAAGGCTCGTCCAGTGATGGTCGGTGCGGTAGTAGATATATTCGTCCTTGTGTTCGGCAAGGGTCTGCCGCACATCCACAAAGCGCCCTCCGGCGGCCTGTACGGCGGCGGAAAGCTGGTCGAGATAGGCATCCTCGTCCAGCAACGGCGCGTTTGCAGGCACGTTTTCCGGGTAAATGACCGATGCTGCCGGGGCCAGCAGCACATCCACCTTGCCCGGGTGGCGCTGGCACAGTGCTTCCACGGCGGCGGTGTTCTTGGGCAGGGTGCGGTTCTCGCTGTCCAGCAGGCTGAAGGTGCGGGGGAACATCATGTGCTCTTTGCCCAGCAGGATGCCGCCGTTCTGCTCCTTCTGCAGCAGGGTGGTCTCCACTACGCTCTGCAGGCTGATCCACTCATCGCGGCCGAACACCTGATCCTTCACGTACTTTGTGTAGGCGGTAAAGTAGCTGTTCAGCCCCTTGGCGGAAAGCTGGGTCAGCGCCGGGCGCTGGGAAAGGGTGGTGTTTTCCATCTCGCTGTAGGCGCGGTCCGGTGTAATAAGGTCCAGTGCGAACAGACCAAGAAAGAACAGGCTGAACACCACCAGCACCGGGTAGTGCAGGAGCGAGGAAGATTTTTTGGAATGCTTGTCCATCTTCACGCCTCCTTAAAAGTTGAAATAGAGGAACGGACTGTTGGTACTGCCCACCACATAGGCGGTGGAGACCACCAGCAGCGCCAGAATGGCGGCACAGCGGGTGACGGCATTCTTTTTGAGCAGGTTCCAAATCTTCTCAATGAACGGGGTGCAGCAGAGGATGCTGACCACCAGCAGCACACCGTAGTTGCGCAGGAAGTACAGCGGCGAAACACCGCCGGAAGGAACGAACAGCTTGTGGAACAGCAGACCGAAGCTTACGCCCGTATCGTTGCCCACGAACATGGCCCAGCCCACCACCACGAGGAACAGGGTGTAGATGTGGGGCCACACTCTGCCCTTTTGCAGGTGGGGCAGCAGGAACAGCTTTTCTACAGCCAGCAGCACAAAGTAGTACAGGCCCCAGCAGATAAAGTTCCAGTTCGCGCCGTGCCAGATGCCGGTGAGCAGCTCCACCACGAACAGGTTGAAGATCTGGCGCTTCAGGCCCTTGCGGTTGCCGCCGAGAGGGATATACACATACTCCCGGAACCAGCCGGAAAGGGTCATGTGCCAGCGCCGCCAGAACTCGGTGATGGATGCGGAGATATAAGGGTAGTTGAAGTTTGCGGGGAAGTCGAAGCCCAGCATCTTGCCCATGCCAATGCCCATCATGGAGTAGCCGGAAAAGTCAAAGTAGAGCTGCAGGCTGTAGGCGATGATGCCTAGCCACACCAGCGGGGTGGATGCATTGGCAAGGCCCACAAAGGTGGTGGAAGGGCTGTCCGCAACGCCGATGATGTCTGTCCACAAAGCACCGATGGCATCCGCCAGCAGCACCTTTTTGGCAAGGCCAAAGGTGAACAGGGTCATGCCCTCTTCGAGCTGCTGCAGGCTGTAGCGGTGCCGGTATACGTGCAGCTGGTTCGAGACATCGCGGTATTTCACGATGGGGCCGGCGATCAGCTGAGGGAACATGACCACATAGGCACCAAAGTCGATGATATTACGCTCTGCCTTTACATCCCGGCGGTAAACATCGATGGAGTAGGAAAGGGTCTGGAAGGTGTAAAAGCTGATGCCCAGCGGCAGAGTGCCAATGCCCTGGATCTCGGCAAAGGCGGTGCCCAGCAGGGCGTTTGCGCTGCGCAGCACAAAGTTTGCGTATTTGAAGTAGAACAGCATCCCAAGGCTGCCAATGAGGGCCACCAGCAGAAATGTCCTGCGCAGGGCCGGCTTTGGGTCGAAGTGCTCGATGCACAGGCCGCTGATGTAGTTGATGAGGATGAGGGCCACCATGACCGGGAAAAACCGTACCTCGCCCCAGCAGTAGAACACCAGACTGCAGAGGAACAGCACGGTGTTCTTGAGCTTTGCGGGCGCAAGGTAATACAGCGCCAGCGTGATGGGCAGAAACCGGAACAGAAAGATGATGGTGCTGAAAACCAAAGCGTCAGCCTCCTTTTAGCCGAAAAAAGCCGATGCCGCAAATGGCACCGGCCTTGGGTGGATCCAGATTCAGTCTGCCAGTGCGCTGTCCACGGCGCTGTCCAGATCGGCAGTGCACTCGTTGGATGCGATCACCATGACAATGGTGTTGCCCTTGAAGGCGATGACAGCGTTCTCCACGTTATCCTGCGCCTGAGCAAACTCGGCGTAGTTGCCGTAGAAGGCCACCTGATCCTGCTGGTAGGAAGCCAGCTGGTTGGCTACGTCCTCGGCCTTGCCGTCGGCAGCTTCGAGCACCAGCACCAGACCGGCATCGCCGTTGTCGTTGCTCTTCACACCCTTGTAGCTCACCACGTCCTCAGCCTTCAGGCCGAAATCGTACTCAATGTTCATAGCTGCGATCTCGAACTGGTTGGAGATGGGGTCGGCTTCCAGCAGAGCATTGAAAACACCGTCCAGTGCATCAGAGCCGTTCTCGGCAGCATTGTCCACAACAGCGGATGCGGCGGCGCTGGAAGCGGGAGATTCCGCAGCAGCGGTGGAAACGGAGGAGGGAGCGGCCGAAGAGCTGGCGGAACCGCCGCAGCCGGTAAGAGCGACAGCAGCCAGCGCGCCGGTGAGAGCAATTGTAAAGATTTTTGTGCGATTTATCATAAAATATTCCTTCTTTTGTTCAAAACATTTTTGCAGCTGCCCAAAGCGGTCCTGCATCAGGGCAGACTATTGTTATCTTACCATAACTGTGTGCAAAATGCAACGAAAAGCCCCTCGGTTTTACGGATTTTTAACCGGTGATCTTTTCCCCTGCAGCAAGCTTCTGCAGCACGGCAACGGCATCCTCAAAGCACAGGCCGCTCTGCTGGATCAGGGCCGCATTTTCCGGCCCCACATAGCGCCAGTGCCACGGCTCGTAGGTGATCTCGGTAACGGCTTCTGCGTTTTTGGGGTACCGCAGGATGAAGCCGTATTCCACGGCATGGGCGCTCAGCCAGCGGAAGGCCTCGGTGTTTTCAAAGCCCTCGGTCAGGTCGGTGTGCTCCGGGCTGTTCAGGTCGGCAGCAAGGCCGCAGTTGTGCTCCGAGTAGCCCGGCGGGTTCACGATATTTGCCGCCTGCTTTTTCGCTTCGGCTTCGCTCAGGCCCTTATTGCGGAAATACTGGGTCTTTTGGTCGTAGAGGTTCTTCTGGTAGTCCACGCTGCGGTAGCCGCTCTGCATCCAGATGGTCACGCCGTCCTTTGCGGCGGCGGCCTGCATGGCGAGGAACGCATCGGCGGCTTCGGTCTGCAGGGTCTTATTCACAGCGGTGGCCGAGCCGCACGCCTTGGTGGTAAAGGTATGATCGTCCGGCATTTTGTTCGTGTGGTTCACCAGCACCATGCGGGGATCATCCAGAATGGCCTGCGCCTGCCGGGCGGTCAGCAGACTGCTTTCTGCCTCTGATGCTGCCGAGGCGCTGGATGTGGAAGTTGCCGAGGCGGCAGGCACAGCGGAACGGCTGTGCAGCACGAACGAGGCCCCGCCCACGGCAATGCAGGCCACGACGGTAACGGTGAGCACGCGCCGCACGGCGGGCCGCAGATGGCGGCGGTGATGAGGATGGACAGACAGGTTCATCTGGAATACCTTCTTTCCGGTGGATGTGCATAGAGTTTGCTTCCTATGGGCAAGCTATGCCCGGAGGGGAAACAATATGAAAATGACAGCACAGGAATATGCGCGCCGGGTGCGGCGCATCGGGCCGCACTCGCCCTTGGGGCTGGACTGCCTGTGGGCTTTTGGCGTGGGCGGCGGCATCTGCCTGCTGGGCGAAGTGCTGCGCCAGAGCTATCTTGCCATGGGCGTGGAAGCCGACCTTGCCGGCACCCTGACCAGCTGCAGCCTGATCGTGCTCTCGGCGGTGCTTACCACGCTGGGCTGGTACCAGAAGCTGGCCGCAAAGGCCGGGGCCGGGTCGCTGGTGCCCATCACAGGCTTTGCCAATGCGGTGGTCAGCGCGGCCATCGAGTTCAAGGCCGAGGGCCGGGTGCTGGGTACCGGGGCCAAGATGTTCACCATTGCCGGGCCGGTGATCGTGTACGGCACGCTGGCGGCGGTGGTGTACGGCGCGGTGCTGTGGGTGCTGGGCATGGCGGGTGTGCCTGTGCTGTCATAAACACGGGCAAGTGTGCCATAAGATTGCAGCATGATGTTATTATACAACATTTTATGGAACGTTTTTCATCTATTTTCCACGAAGGAGAAATTTTGCCTATGACGGTCCGGTGCGGGGATACCCTGCTGTTCCAGACACTGCCGGTGATCGCTGCGGGTGCAGCGGTGGGCGGCAAAAAAGAGAGCGAAGGCCCGCTGGCGGCAGAGTTCGACGAGCTGAGCGCAGACAACCGCTTTGGCCAGTCCAGCTGGGAAGCTGCGGAAAAATACCTGCAGCTGCGTGCCGCGCGGCTGTGCCTGCAAAAGGCGGCGCTTCCGCAGGAAAAGGTGCAGCTGGCCCTTGCCGGGGATCTGCAGGCCCAGTGCACGGCATCCAGCTATGCCATGCGGGAGCTGGGCGTGCCCTTTGCCGGATTGTTCGGGGCCTGCAGCACCATGGCCGAGGGCCTTGCGCTGGGCGCTGCTCTGTGCGAGGGCGGTGCTGCGCGCAATCTGCTGGCCATGGCTTCCAGCCACTTCTGCGCAGCAGAGCGGCAGTTCCGCACGCCGTTGAGCTACGGCGCGGTGCGCACGCCCACGGCCCAGTGGACTGCCACCGCTGCTGGATGCTGCCTTTTGCAGCCGCAGGGCGAAGGCGTTGGCATTGCCGCTGCCACCTTTGGCCGTGTGCAGGATTATCAGGTAAAGGACATCAACAATATGGGGGCTGCCATGGCCCCGGCAGCGGCTTCCACCCTGCTGCACTATTTTAAGGATACCGGCACCGAACCGCAGGAGTTCGACTGCATCTATACCGGCGACCTTGGGCAGGTGGGCAGTCAGCTGCTGCGGGAGCTGCTGGCCGCAGAAGGCTTGCTGATCAAAAACCATGTGGACTGCGGGTGCATCCTGTTCGACGCAAACGAGCAGAGCGTAAAGAGCGGCGGCTCAGGCCCGGGCTGCTGCGCGGCGGTACTGTGCGGGCACATCCTGCCGCGCCTGCGCCGGGGCAGCCAGAAGCGGGTACTGTTCACAGCCACCGGGGCCCTGATGAGCCAGACCACCTTTTTGCAGAAGGAGAGCATCCCGGCGGTGGCGCATCTGGTGGAGCTGCGTGCGCCGGAAAAGGAGAAGTAAGATGAACTATTTCTGGGCTTTCTGTGTGGGCGGGGCCATCTGCGTGGCGGGACAGCTGCTCATCGACCTGACCGGCCTGACCCCGGCCCGCATCCTGACCGGATATGTGGTGGCGGGCGTGGTGCTTTCGGCCATTGGGTGGTATGCCCCGCTGGCCGAGTTTGCCGGGTGCGGGGCCACGGTTCCCCTGCTGGGCTTCGGCCATCTGCTGGCAAAGGGCGTGCGCACCGCGCTGCAGGAAGAAGGTGCTGTGGGCATCCTCACCGGCGGGCTGACCGCCGCTGCGGCCGGTGTTACCACCAGCCTTGTGTGCGGCGTGGTGTGCAGCTGGGTGGGCAAAAGTCACGACCAGAACTGAAGAAGAAATACACAAGAACATTGCTGCTTTGTCCGCCACCCTTCGCCCTGTTTTTCCACCGCACTGCGGTAAACTGTGCAAAACAGGAGGTGATGCGGATGAAGCACCGCTGGACGACCCTTTTGTGGGAGCTTTGGGCTGCACAGGCCTTGTGCGCGGTGGCAGCCCTGCCGCCGGGCAGTGCGTTCCATACATGCCCGGCACTGGCGCTGCCGGGGCTGGCCCTTGCGGCGGCGGTGCCCACGGCATGGGCTGCGTGGGCGCTGCTGGCCGAGCCGCCCGACGGCCTGCCGCCGGAGCAGCTTCTGGAGCAGGCACCGGGGTTCGATTTTGCCACCCTGTGCGATTTTGAGCGGCCTGCTGCCGTGCCCTGAAAAGCGGGCAAAACAAAAACCCCTGTGCCGGGAACCCGGTACAGAGGTTTTGTTCGTCAATCAGAAAGCGATCAAGCGTTCTTGTTAGCACGCTTTGCCATACGGCTGATCTTGCGGCTGGCGGTGTTCTTTTTGATGACACCCTTAGCGCGAGCCTTGTCGATCGCGGAAACAGCAGC
>OHSK01000158.1_pt1 | contig 46219 bp, 79 predicted proteins | sample 1578701 | NCBI WGS metagenome assembly OHSK01 (sample SAMEA3879503, study PRJEB24766) | human gut metagenome | biome: human-associated habitat; feature: feces | place: USA | collected 1985/1987
TTCTAATTAGTGTCTAAAAAGTATCAGCACACTTTGATTATTTTATTGTTCACCCACCGGCTTAATCGCTTCGCCGTGGATATACTCACGTTCATATGTTCCGCGCAGTATTCGAGCGTGTGTTCCTTGCACCTCAATCGGAATAACTTTTCCTCGTCCGGTGTAAAATTACACTCTGTCAAGAACCTGTCTATATCTTTCTTCGTGAACACATATAACTTCATAAGCATACCCCTTATCAATGCTAACGTTGATTCTGTGCAAGATACTCCGTGAGCTTCTGCTTTGTTTTTTTTAATTCCTCAACATTATTCCCACTGATCTGACTATCCAGCATGGTTGATAGCACTTCCAGAATCAATGAATCACGTTCCGCAATCCTCTGAAGACTCTCGTAATCTCGCTTATCATGTTCTTCCAGTGTCTCAACTCGCTTGTTGAGTCGAAATGCCGGAGTAATCCACTTAAAGATTACGGCCACCGCTCCTCCGACAATAGACACTCCTCCGCAAAATGAGAGGAATACTTGTACAAATTCTGATATGCTCATTTAGCTACTCCTTTTCCCAGTAGTATACTGGGATCTCATTGCCACTATCCCATGTATCGTAATATTTGCCGTTCTGTACCGTCACCACATGACCATCTATGCAGAGGATATACGTACCTGTCGGATGGTCTGTGCAAAAGTCGTTGACTGTATAGATATATCGCTCTGATTGTTCAATCAGTTTGCGTCTGTATCCATGCTTGTAGAGATACGCTCCCCAGACATAATTTGCGCTTGGCATATCTGACAGAGCGCATGCCTGTATCATTAATCCGGTAAAAACCGTTTCCCAATCAAAGTCGGTTGCTTTACATATTGCCCGGACAGCACAATCTCCGACTCGATTCCCAGCAGGATTCGGATTGTAATATTCCCATCTGTCCATCAGTCAATCCCCTTTGCTGTCTTATATCGTTTTGCCGCTCCTCTGGCTTTTGCGGCGTTCTGACGATTCCACTTCGCTATCATAAGTCGGTCTTGCAGTTCCCTCAGGTCGTTCTGCTTGCAGTAATCTTTGTATGCAGCATTTTGTTTCTGCAAAAGATAAGACTTTCGGTCAAGGTCTTGTTGTAATGCGAATTTCGCCTTTTCGTTCGGTGCATTGTCAACTCCTGCTTGCAGTCCAAGGACCTCTCTCTTCGTTTTGCGGATTCTGCGTTCGTAAGTACGTTGCTTTTGCTCTTTTTCGTATTGTTCGCCTTTGTTGGCTTTATCCTGTGCTGATAGTTCTGCATAAGGATTAAATTCCCCGTCACTGGCTCCAAAGCTATGCCGACAGTTGACTCCTGACAGTCCACTTGCCGTTCCATATCCGGTCAATGAGAACGGTGGAAATTTCTTACTCTTGCCAGAACGAGAGTATATCTTGCCTTGCCACCATGAGTGATTTCCGGGATTCTCGCCGCCGTCACCTGTTCTGGCTCCCATGTGAGCACTGACCAGAACTAAATCCCAGCCCATTTCTTCCATGCGTTTGAGGGATATATCTCCAGTAGCCTGAGCCACGCCAGTTCTGACAGAACGTGCGACTGCTGTTTCGATCGTGTCTTTTCTGCCAGATGGATATGTGACCGTAACGCCATCACTCACAACGTTATTAACTGCCTCTTTGATGGCTTGCGTATACCCAACCGACCCAGTCATTACATGATTATAGGCAAGGTCGCATTGCTCAATATAGAGCCTCTGAGCGGCACTTGCGGTTGTTCTCGTGAAGTTCTTCCACTCGCCCATGGTTGCAAGCATATTCCGCTCCATGAGCCTTATCATAGTTGGGGACTGTTCGAGCGGTACAGGGCTTAATCCTGCTGCCTTGTATATCTTATCATCATAATTCATTGCAGTGATTCCGGCATCTTCAAACGCTTCAAGAAGTTCCTGCTGTTCGCGTTTGGTGTATCTGGATAATTCCGTCAGAATGTCCTCTAGCAGCTCACCAGATTCCTGTAGTGTTCTGATTCTCCACGCATCGGCATTGGTCAGAATATAATCCTCACCTCTGCCAATTCTTGCCATCATTCTCGACACAATTTCAGAGATAATATACTGATGCAGTTCTTCTGCAATCTGTTCACTGCCCTCTGTTATCCGGCGTAAATATTCTGGACTAAGTATAGCATATCACCTCTTTCGATAAAAGTCGTGGTACATGTTTTGGCCCTTTTGATGGTTAATTAAAGCCCTCATCAGTTAATTATTTTCCGCTTTCAGTTCCTTCCTTATTAACATCCATCAGCTCATTATACTGTTCTTCAGTAATCCTGCCAGTTGCAAAGAAAATATCAATTTTATTCTTCAAATCGTCTGTAAGTCCATTTCTTTCTTTAAGTTTTAGTAATGTTCTATATAACATAATCATACCTCCAATTCTGTTAATGCTACTGCATATTCACTGTTGACATAGGCTTCTGCTGATTGTATATCCATGTCATAGATATAATCTCGGTTATCGTTAAGTTGCTTTTTGACATAATTCCACCCATTTGCCATGCTTATTGGATAGTTAAATGCTGTATATCCGTCAAGCTGTTCGCTATTAACGCTGATGTTTGTAGTTGGATAATATGTTGTAAGTGCTTTAAATGCGGTAATTTCTTCTGTGGTAAGGTCAATTTCTTGTGATTCTGCTAACAACCATTCGGTTTTGTTTACAATAGATTGTGTATTATCTAACTTAGAAGAATCAACCATCCTTATCAACTTCCCACGTTCCACATCCACATAATCCGCAATATACTGCTGACCGTCGATTGTGACGTTACCACCTGATTCTACAGGGATTGCGTTGAGAGTATACGGCAGGGTGACGGTCTGAATAGGTTTGTATGGTTCAAAATCGGAATCTGTGGCACTTATCATTATATTTTTGTATGTAATTTTGGTAGCTGTAGTGGCATAAATACCAAACATAATTTTTACATATGAAACATTTTTTAAATCGATTGTTTCATGATTAATTCCAGCTTTCGTTCCATCAAATTCAAAACTCACATGAGAAATGTTATTTCCTGCTATACTTTCATTGCCATTACCACACATCAATTCTTTATTTATATCAAAGTATTTCGCATTAATATGGTATCGACCATCACTTGTGTCCGAAGACGTATCAAAAGAAAAATAAATTTTCCCCTTGTGTAAAATAACAGGTATAAAATCCGTAGTATATGTTTTTGTCAACCCAATTAAATCACTACCGGGATATAAATTCTCCCCACACACCTTCACCGTCGGATTCACAACGCTTTTAATCTCCTGCGGATAATCAGGAGAGGGTGACGGCTGACCGCCAACGTAGGGTTCGAAATCATCGTAGGTGGCATCTGGGTATAAGGAAGCGTCTACAATCATTGGTTTGAAAATGAGGTTGTTACAATTAATTCCAGTATTTATTCTAATTCTTATGAAAAAATTTTCATTAGCTTTTATATTTTACCATCACCTGTATCATATCCATAAATCAAATTATCAGTTCTTGCTTGTAATTCGTAAGACGCATCATGAGCTCCCCCAACTGGACACCCTGCAAGTCTAAATGAGCTATAAGACACATCCTGTGCAATATCAAATACTGTTGTCGTTGTAGTGGTTCCATTCAACGTATACGTTCCATCTCCATTTGCAGTACAAGTAACACCATTCTTTATAGTAGTCTGCAACGTAGGATTCAGCAAATTCTTCCCTGAATACTGTTTCTGCTCGCTCCGTCCATATAGCACCATATCCGTGATTTTGCCATTGTCAGAATCGGCAATATGAGTTTCACCCTGATTCGATGCGTAGAACTTTGTAATTTTGTTGGATAAATCTTCCTTTAGTGAATTAGTTTCCGCCTTTACTTCTTTGAATTTGTCGCCTACGGCTTTGGAGTCGGCAAATGCTCCCTGTATGGACAATGTTTCATCAAACACGGGCGTTTCGATAACATTTCTATAAGGCAACTGTCTCTTCTTTCCGTCTGCTGTGATTATTCCCTTGAACGTATCTGCCATCTTTTTACTCCTCTCCGAATAATGTTGGTTCGTCTGGCTGAGCTTCTTTGACCATTGCTTTCGCATCTTCCTCGGTCATTCCTTCAAATTTTACGAAAAACAGCCATGCTGGAACCTTTCCCTGTACAACATACTGCCACCATCTTGCACGGTCTTCTTCTCTGTTGTAGGTTATGTCTCCGAAGTCGTATGTTGTTTCATAAACGCCCACCGGAGTTAGATCGTACAGGTCGGCAAAAACATTGAGTGCATAGATTACGCCATTCAGACAATCCTCCAGCTTATCCCGAACGTCCTTAATAAACTGAATTGTCCGGCGGTCGTCCGCTTCCACCTGCGTAGCCGTCACCATTCCAGTTTTCTCGTTAAACACAAAATAACCACTGCTAAATCCACATTTGTAGCTAAGCTGTGACAGTAGCGCATTGATTCCGGCCAACCGTGCATCCGTGTTGAGCTGTGGATTGATTTCCTGATAAAACTCTTTTTCGTCCTGTCCGAACACGTTCTTGACATAATGCGGCAATTTCATCTCGTTTCGCCTGTTCTCCATACCTCGTGGTGACATGGCTGAAACAGGTGTACCGCTTGGCATCAGTAGTCTATCATCTAACAGAGCAATCTTCTGAGAGTCTTTAATTTCCCCCGCGTTCCGACTATACGCAACATCAATGTCTCCCAGCTCCTCAATGCCTTCAGCAAAAACCGGCAAGCCCAGTGGTGTGCTAATATCCACATTGTTCGCCTGTGGCGTCCGTAGAACTCCGAAAAGCGGTCCGTCCAGCTTTTCTCCGTTTGCCTTGAGAATCGGTGGCGTATCTGCCATGAGATCAGCCCATTTGGTCTGTTTAAGGTCAATCTTATTGCCAATTGACTGAGGGGATTTTGATACATAGGCTCTATTAGAAACATAATATGGGTAAGTTGTCACGCCGTCCACGGTGGTTTCAACAAAACGATGATATTCAAGCCGTGTATAGTATTTTCGTCCAACAGTATAAGAATCCTTGAATATAATCCCTTTTATTTCCTGATTGTCATAATCCACAATCATCACATCTGCCGGAGTAAATACATCAAGGCTCTCACCGTTCGGCTTGATGAAAACCGTTCCATAGGCGCAACCGTACTCTACCCAGTGACGTATCTGAAAATATACCTTGTTAATCTGTTTCTGAAGCCATGTAGCCCTTGCGGAACCGCCGATCTGGATGCCGATTGCCAGCGTTGTGAGCCGTGCTGTCTCTGAGCAGACAGTTTTCGCGAAATTGATCGTCTTGATATTATCCTCATCATCCAGCCATTCCGGCGCACCCCTATAGATGTTCGCACACCGGTTAATCAGTGATTCCATCTCCGGGAATTCTGCCGCCTGGATATTAAAGTCCTCTTCGGCTTGTTTTTTGAAAAACATGTTAAACCACCTTTTTAGTGTTGTTATAAGTCCCATTTAATCTACCTTTTAAAATCCATCCATCTTACAGGAGTATCTCGCACAATAATGTCTTCATATTCTACAACTTTTAAGATTTCGTTAATGTCAGATGATCCATATATTTTTAAACCGATGCTTAAGAATTTATTTATTTTATCTGAAAAGTACCTATCTAACATTTTATGCACTGTACCCCCTTCTTCTCCACAATGACTCTGAACCATACCGAACAGAATCTATCAAATGATTATCCTTATCCGGATATCCGCTGCAAATATTTCCGTCTTTGTCGCGTTCGTATTCGCACTTCTTGAACTCCTTGCAAGCATTTGGCGTTCTTTTTGGATCAAACACAAGCTTTCTTCTTTGCAGCCACTTCATAGAATACTCAATGCTTCCCGGACCTTTAATTGCTCCCCTTGCTGGAAGTCCTAAGTCTCTGTAATCATTGATTGATTTAGGCTCGGCAGAATCGCAAGTAATTTCGTAATCATCGTACTGTCTTCGCTTAATTTCATTCGCAGTCCATTCATTTGATTTTTTGTTTTCGTAAATCTCGTCAATAAAATAGATTGTTTCTCTGGCGGAATCATAATAGATTCTGGAAAAAGCATATTTATCCGGGTACCAGCCCCAGTCAACGCCCTGATAAATTCTGTCAAAGTGACTAATTTCTTCATCCGTGATAGTTCTTTCTTCGATGTATTCAAAGACATTTCCACCATTTCCGTTAGCATGGCCTAAATACTCATTGTCGTAAGCATCTGGATTTACTTCTTTTAGATGTTCGGCATCTGCAAGGAATACATCTCCAAGCCATTCCTGTTCGATTCCCAAATCAAGGTAAGTGCTATGCACAACCATTACATTTTCGTCTTTTTCTTCCGCTTCTGCCGTATACTCATTAGCCCAGTTATTCTTACTCCTAGGCGGGTTGAATGACTTGAATTTATATGCTTCATTACCACCACGAATAGCAGACTGTTGAATATTTCGGATTTCTTCTGGATTAGAAAACTGATCTAACTCCTCAAACCAGACAATACCGATATATCCAAACTCTGGCTTGATAGACTTAATCTTTAATGGATCGTCAGCACCACGAAAGTAAATCTTCTGTCCAGTAGGCTTATACGTAATCTCCATAGGAGATACCTTGCACACAAATTCCTCATTTAGATTTAATTTATCAATAGCCCATTTCATCTGAGCGTAAACAGAATCTTTGATAGTGTTTCCGACTTTTCGCAGAATCAGAGCGTGCATGTTCGGATTATTCTTCAGCAGTTCCGGTATAATCAGAGATATAGTTGAGGACTTCATGGAACCACGTCCACCAGGAAGAATGTATTCACTATGTTTCTTTGCTCGAATATCCCTAATCATTTTATGAAATACGTCCGGGACAATGTTCAGATCAATATGGTATTCACCTTGCAATCTAGCTTTTTCTTCTGCTTTCTGCTGTTCTTCTCTGGCTTCTTTTATGGCAAGCGTCTTTTCCAGATCATTCATGGATTTCAGCTGATCGGAGAAATCCGGAGCAAATCCGAATGAATCAGTCAGCTCACCTCTTGCGATCATGGAGCGGCGCTGCTGAATTTCTGCCAGAGACATGATGTCAGTGCCTTTTTGTTTTTCAATGAGAGACTGTTTTTCGGCTATATATGCGGAAATGCAACCTTTTTCCAACAGTTTTTTTGTCGCGTTTCTAATGATTCCATTAGAGTATCCAGCTTTCCTTGCGGCGTCAGATGCATTCCCGCCATTCTTTATATATTCAAGTGCAAACGCTTCCTGTTTAGGCGTTAAGTTCATCTAATCACCTCTGTCCATCCTCATTTTCTGACTGCCTCCCATATTTCTTTTAGGCACATGACTACATCATACTGGGATGCAGTTCGGAGTATTTCGTAATCACAATCTTTCCATTCACCACGTTTTGTTGGTCTAAACACTGGCGTTGATATAATTGTTACTGTTATCAATCGTTCCTGTTCATGGCTGTAGAATTGCGATGTTCCGATTTTTATGATTAATCCGGTGGATAATATAGCTTTTTGGAGTTTTCTTGTAACTAATTTTAAGTTCGCCATATCATCACCTCATTTCTGGCTATAAAATCCCATAGTAACACTTCTGAGTATATTCTATCACAGGTCAGTGGAAAAGTTGTGGTACATGTTTGAGGAATTTTGTGCTAAAAAAGAGCCGGTAAATACCGACTCTCTAATTTTATTCGTTGCTTTGTAATTTTCTGATTACCTCGCCCTGATCTCCCGGGCATCCCATGAAGCATTCCGGGCAATGCTCGTAAAATGCACATCTGATGCAATCATGTGGACTGATTGAGTTGCAATATTGATGTAGTACTGTGAATGCTGATATGGCGAGTTGCGGGGTTATGTCTGGTGACTTAAACATCATGTTTTTGCTCGCCCTGGTCACTTCCACATTATCATCTTTGAACTTTATAGTATCCCCATTACATTTTATCGTAACTTCGTTCTTTTCTCTGTCAATTTCAAGTGTAGGATTGTCCAACATGATTATCAACTCCTTCTCATTAATGTGCAAGTAATCCAACAAACAGCGGAAGAACTAATGCCATTAAGCATAATGGTTCTTTTGTATAACTGAGTGCCGCTATTACGGCAAATGATGTACTGGCCCATGCTACTGATTTCGCCATTGCTGTATTAAAATCCATTTAATCACTCCTCTCCCCAGTCAATTTTCTGCCCGCATTCAGAACAGTACTTGCTTATTTTTTTACCAATAACAGGTGTTCCGCATTTCGCACATTTTTGAGTGGAAAATATATTGTACGGAAAATCTGGAACATATTCTTCAGGTTTGCATGGAATCTGCTTTTCCAATGCTTTTGCTCCGGAATCACACGCCCATGCTTCCTTGAGATATTTTTTCTGCCATTCATCTTTGTTTTCAGAACTTTCAAGGAAACATAAATGCTGGTCTCTCATATCGGATAATATGTCTTTTGCTTCTTCTGGTTTTATATTAATCATCCTTATCGTCCTCCTCAATACTGACAGTTTCCAGATCTTCGAAATCACAACCCATTGCGAATCCGTCAATTATTTTCTTCTTAACTCCAAATACCTCTATCATGTGAGAATTATTTTCCATGATTTTTATTACATCTGATTTTTTGACATATTCAGCCATTCTTCTTCATCTCCTCTTGAAATTAATCCTCCACAATATGGACAAAACGTATAATCCAGTCGGTTAAGTGGCTTTCCACAGCTACACCATGCTTTTACGGGCCATGATTTATAGTAGTCTGGCATAGAACTATAATCATCTTCGCTCAGCACTTCCATTTTTACAATTTTCCCGTGCTTTGAATATTCTATTCGTGCATCTTCTTTCCCGTCAGAATATCCATGACTGTATGCACTGTTCAGTTGATATTCAATGGATTTGACAGCGTTATCTAAATACTTATAAGCCATTTTTCATCTCCTCCAACTTCTTCTCAGCTTCTTCATGGGTGAGAAATACTGTTTTACCTACTTCTCCTACGAATCTTACTATCTTAAACCCGTCTACGTATTTAAATTCAATATCAATAATTTCAAAATCTGGTATTCCAAAAGAATGCACTTTTAATTTCTTGACTTCTCCATTAACAATGCAATATAAGTCATCTCCAACCTTACACGGCAATCTCACAAGCAAGCCCTGTTCTTCCAACTGCTCATATTCTGCCAGCTTTTTGCAAGCATCAAGCATGAGGCTGCATCTATCATCAAGGCATTCTCCCATCCCACAGCATGGCTCTTCAAAGCATTTAGGATAATACGCATTGCCTATCTCAGATATCTTTGTTAATCTCTCCATCTACTTCACCTCTTCCATCTGACTTTCTACAGTATCTGCAAGTAACTTCAAGGACTGAATAAATGAGTCCGTCAATGCTGTTCTGTCTGGATTTTTAGTGAATATTCTGACAAGGCTTACTGCATCCTTGATTTTTTCTTCATTTTCGATAATTTCGGATGCTTCAAACATTCCTTTATCACTCCAATAAGCAACTGTTTTATTATCCTTAAAAATCAAAATATTTGGCAGTTTGATATTCCTAGACGACAAACTGACTTTATCAGACCATTTATCAAAACCTTGTAACCTTGCAATGTTAAGAATATTTTCATATTCTTCCTGTGTTTTTACGAACACGCTTTTTCCTGTTAAATTAATCATCAGAATTTCCTCCCGTAATCTCATCAATACATTTATTCCAGCCGATCTTATAGCTCGGCGGTTTACCTCCTGCTTTGAAATACTCGCCGTTATAAATCCCAGTTACTTTCATTTTCTCCGGCAGTGGCTTCAATGGACACCAATCAGGTCTAATACTCAAATCTGTAATATCTCTATTGTTTACTCTGCAGAACGGGTGAAGCACTCCACTGCGTAAAACGCATAAAGCACAATATTTTGGCGTATTTATCACTAATACTGATTTACTCATTTGTGTTCCTCCTGTAACAACTCTGGATTGTCGAAAATGTTTCCAACTACTTCATAATGTTCCAGATCGAATTTATCAAGATATTGTCTGCCTATACTATCAGTTTCGCGCCCTACCCATCCGGCAACATTCCATTCAACAGTTTCATATGTCACATTTTCCGGGTAAGATTCGTCCAAGTGTGCCATCAAAATGTCATTTTCCCAAATTTTATTCCCGTTCTTGTCGCAAAGTCCTGTGAACTGGCAGAGGGTTTCTGGATCAACCAATTTCATTCTGTCTGTTATTAAAAAGATGATTGGCAATATACTCGCTTTTTTATACGGCTGAACAATATAACAATATCCGCTGTCAATGTCTAAATCTATGAGGCTTCCTTCTATCCATTCACCATTATCAATCTGCTTTGCCTTGAAAAGAATTTCTCTCATTCAACTCCACCGCCTTTCACGATTTCGATTGCCCTGCTCAGTCCAGCATTGTATCCTTGATGCACATCAGATAAAATACATTCTGATTCAATGAATTTATCTCTTTCCAATTCGCTAATAGCCTTATCCGCATCAAATGCTGTCGGCTGTCTGTTAATGCAATCAATAAACTCTTTCTGGTCGGAACTAATACTTTCCCCAATCTCCCAAATTTTGATGTATTTAATTAATTCGTCTGCATCAATCAGTCTGCTCATATTCTATTCTCCTAACTGTTTTAAAATTTCTTTTGCAATTTTATTACTTTCCTGCATGGAAACTCCCCATCCATTATATTTTCTGTGGCATTCATCACAGTTCCATTCACCATTATCACTTTCTTTAATTTCGCTATTGAATCTGCAATTATCGCAATACATATGATCGAGAGTGCCGTAAATGATGCTTGCAATATCGTCTTGTTTGCTATTAGCATCGTCTACGTGTTTCTGCTTAGTTAAATATTCAAACGCTCTCAGCTCATTTTTCCCGACCCATTTAATCCATGCACCGCAATCCCCGCAATACAATCCCGTATTATTCCCAACTTTCTTGACAAAAAGGTTTTTACTATTGCACTTTGGACATCTATATTCTTTCATCTTTCATCCTCCCACACTCCCAACAACCGCATCCTCTCATACAGTACAGCGACGGTCTTGCGTCTGTATCCATAGAAGTCTTTCGGATTCATCGGGATATATCTTTCTTTGCTGATTTTCCTGTAGCTTTTCCGGTGTAGGATATTCTCGATAACCATATCCGCTATCACCGTGTTCTTCGGGCAAGCTGACAAGGCAGCACCGGAAAGCAGGTATCCGTACTCTTCCGGGAAGTCTTTCAGCATCGTATTCAGTTTTTCAACGTCCTCTGCCGGAATACCGTAGTCTTTCAGTTTTTTATTCCTTGTCAGCATACCGTTGCTCCTTTCTACTATTTGTCTGGGTGGTGCTTATCGTACATGATCGCTGCACATGCAAGACCGGCCACTCCGACTATGATTCCAAGGGTGAATCCTAATAAGAATGTAATCATGATTCGTCCTCCCTATAGCGCTCCGGCAATTCCATCCAGGCGTTGACATATAAATCATTACCTAAACAAGATATTAAATCGTCACCGGCGTAAAAAATGCCGTTGCCATCTTTATCTCTTTCACATCTTCCGATTATTGGGATTGAGTAATTCGCAAAAGAGAGAAGAATATAATCATCTGTTTCTGGCAATCTCTCACTGACCGGAATCCAACCATTTTCTTTCTCATCCTGCTCCAGATCAGCCAGAAGCTGCTCAATCATATCTTGAATAACTTTGACATACACCCCAGCGTATTTGTAGCAGTCCGAATATTTATCCGCGTACTGCTTTAATCTTTCTTTGATATGTATCATATTATTCCATCCTTTCTCAATGCCCGCTTCTTACCATGCAAAACAACAGTTCTGTCATGGATCTTTTTCTTGAACCATTGTGTCCACACTTCAAAATAACTGATAATCTCCATTTCTCCACATCTTCACCTAGTGGTGTTGGGCTTTCAAATTCTTCTGCAACATCTCTCTGATACGGAACTGCAACCATTACTCCCATGTTACCTATTTCCGCGTAACATTCCGGAAAATTCTCACGTATATGTTGGGCAAATTTTCCATTTTTTAAATCAGGTAAAATTTCTTTGTAGCACTCCATTGTTGTCACAAGGTAGTTTTTTTCGCCAATAAAATTTAATCCATTTCCGCTGTAAATATCCTCTTTGCAACTTTTGATTTCATAGCATGCAAATATTCCTTTTTCGATTGCTGAGATAGAGCACTGATTTTCCGGAATAAATTGCATGTAATCTACTCTTCTTGCCTTTCCTGCTGCGTAGCCATAATCAAGGCTTACTTCTCTAGCCCAGTATTTACCTGGACCAGAAAAACGGCTTTTTTCCAACAATCTGCTAAGAAATTTTGTTGTTTCAGATCTTTTCATATTTCCACCTCACTATCCTCTGGCATCTGAAAATCAATATGTCCGTTTATGTATGACTCCTGAATCATGTCCAATACCTTTATAGCTTTTGTTTTTGTAGAATAATATCCTAATCTCATTTCATCAGTGCTTATATCAAACAAACTTCCGTTTTGTCTATATATCTCTCTGACATAAATTTGATTGGTTGCAGCCATGTTTGTTATTACTTCTTTATCCTGACTTCTGATTAACATTTTGTGTCCTCCTTACCCGCATACATTTTAAACTCCCATCTTCTTAACCAGATTCTTATTCATCTCATCGAATCTTACATCTGTGTTCTTTTTAATGTCCTGTATCATGTTCAGAACGCTCATTTCACCTCTATTTGCCATTTCAACGTACTCATTGGCAGTTTGTATGACTGTGAGCAAGCGTTTCGTAGAAAAGCCATATAAACGTCTCAGAGCCATCATAGTTGTGACAGTGTTGATCGTGTTGCTCCAATCTTCACCAACAGTGAATCCATCCTCGTAGGCTTGCTGCTCTACGTCTTTTATCTGTCTATAACAGTTCTGCATAGCCCGTCCAAACGCATAAGCCGCCTGATTAGAAGTCTGAACAGAAAATCTGGTCTTTTTCTTGACTTTTAACTTGCTACTCATTTTTCCTTCACCTTTCTGAACTTGTATCCTGTCACTCGGTACGCTCGTGGCGTGCCGGGGTTGTCTGTCGCAAGTAAGCCACTTTCCAGCAATTCACCGAAATGGTTCTGTACGGTATGGCTAGATATACTCAGCCCTGCTGCGATTTCTGGAATACTTGGCGGATAATCATGTTCTTTCAAGTATCTTATGATGTACAGATATATGTCTTTCCTTGTCTGGATACCCTCATAGTACTTTCTTGCTGTGTTATATGGCATTTCTATCACTCCTGTCATGCTTTTATATTTCTTCCCATTTGAAGCGGCCCTTACCTGAATTACGCCACTGCCCGATGCCTCTCAGTTCTCCATAATCAAGCCATTCTCTGACTGCTGCTTCATGGCTATCGCATAAGCACTTGATTGTGAACTCAATCCAACTTCCGGCAGGTATTGTCTCACTATTTGCCAGTGCAATTCTTTCACCCTGCGGTGTTTGTCCTCTCAGTGGCCTCTGGCAAGTTCCTGTTTCACCTTCAAAATGAATTGGAATTTTGCGTTCTTCAACGAAAATTAGACCGTCAATTTCTTTTTTGTAAGCCTTAATTTTTGAAGATTTTGAACCAGTTACCTTTCTCATCATTCCACAAGCATCTTTGAAAAAGCCCTTAATCTGGTAATCCCAGTAAATCGGTACACCGTTATCTCTCGGGAATATGGTCATGGATTTCTCAATCACTTCTTCAATTCCGATTGCTTCAATCTCTTCTTTTCTTGTTGGTGCGTCTGGTGCATTCGAAGCAATAAATGTTTCGTGGATTTCCGGGTCTGCACTTGCTGTTCCTAAAATTTCTTCCAAAAATGTCAATCTTACTTTTAATTTTTTCATTCTGCTATTCTCCTTGTAATTTTTATAGTTTTCTTACATTGCCGTGCTGCTCTCTGCCTTAGCTCATTCCACCACGGTTATTCCCTGCCCAGCGCATCGCCGCCGTTCCTCTGCGGTCCCTTAACTTCTCATTCCGTAGCACATCGCTGCTGTTCCCCGCCATTTCGTAGCTATTCTTATCTAATCATTACATTTCTACGCCGTAGCTTTTCCGTTCAGCGCCTCTGCCCAGCTTTTCGTTTCCTTGTGCTGCCACAGCTATGCATATCGTTTCAACACCTTTCGTAGCAACTCCTCTGCATTTCCTCGCAAGGCCGTGCCTTTACATTTCAATTCACTTCGTTGATATGCTTCTCCTCAGCGCATCTTTGCCTTTCCATTGCTGTGCTTATACGACATTCTTTTCTCCTCTATCCCATTACGCTCGCAAGGAACTGCCTCTGTTCTCCTGCTGCTTTTTTCTTTCGAATACCTTCCTCTGGCATTTGCAACTCTACACAGGTCTTAATGATCCGGTCTCTGGTTCTGGTGTCCACATTCAGATTATCGGTGCTCATGTTGGAAGTGTAGATTGTAATGTTTCCGTCCTCCATACGCTTGTTGATCAGACGGAACATTTCCTGCCGTTGCCACTCCTTGTCTGCCTGTGCGCCGATATCATCCAGAACAAGAAGTTTGCAATCCCGGTATACCTGACTGAGATCCTCTTCTCCGCGATCGCGCTTGTAGCTGTCACCAACGGCACTTATGTAGTCAGGTGCAGTCACGAAACGCATTTGCAGATCGTATTTCATCATCACCGATTTCGCCAGGCAACACGCCAAGAAGGTTTTTCCACTTCCCGGTGTCTTACTCCACAGATACAGTCCCTTTCCTGCCATTTCCCACTTCTGGAAATGGTTCAGAAAGGTGGTGCACAAGTCTCTCAGTTTGCTCATGTCTCTCTGGTAAATATCAAAATCGAACTTGCCAAGATCTGCCTCATGGTACTCTTTTGGTACTCCGGTAAGGTCCTGTGCTCTATAACCACCTTTGCACTTTGGACATCTGCGAGCATATTGAATTTCTTCTGGAAGTCCGTAATCATAGACCGTGGCATAATATGTCTCCCATCCAGTCCCATGGCACACAGGACACTCACCATAATCTGACTGAGTTAGTTGGTTCTGGTTCATCTTTTATCGCCTCTTTTCTCGCATCATAGTTTCCGTCAAGGACCTTTGCCATGTTGGAATCACTGACCAACCAGTCAAATGTTGCTGACCAGTTGCGTTTATTTTTTCCCTTCAGGAAATCGGAAGCCTCTGCCTTTTCAAACAAAGTCTGGAAGTCATCAAGAGTGTAACCTGTCTTCATTCTGGCATTTATAGCCTTCTTCCTTGCCTCAGACATCTTTACCAGGCGGGGATACGACCCACAAACGGAATTGTACAATTCACGAATCGTGGCATAGATGCTGTTTTCAGGAGTTCCACTCTCATAATCTCCTTTAGGAGATTTATTATATTCTTCCTTTCTTTCCTTCTTCCCTTCTTCTATTGTTGTCACTTGACTGTCACTTGCTTGTCGATTGACTGTCACTTGTGTGTCGCATGACTGATACCTGTCGTAGTTTTTTACCGTAATTACGCTGAATTTAACGTGTCGGTTGCTTGTCACTTCTCCGGTATTTTCCAGATGTTTTAGTGCCGTTCTTACATTCCTTACTGTAAGCCCTGTTTCTGCTGCTAGATTCTGCAAAGAAGTCACAAATGATCCTCTTGGTACTTCTATTCCCTGAAACCTTCCGTCTTTCCAGTTTGCTTTTAACAGGATGTGCAGGAACAGCACCTTGGTATTTGCATCTGTATACCATTCCCACTCAAGGATTTTCCTGCTGATCTTTACATAATCCATAACCAGCCTCCCATTCCCTGTATATCTTTATCCAGTCCTCCAATGGCATCGTAACAAGCCACTCACAATGATTCTTCCGATGAAATACTGCTGGAAGTTCATCCGATTTTCTGTCTCTTTTTGCCTGATCTATAGCATCGTATATATTCAGCTTTTCCCTTCTCTTTACCTCTATATGTATACCAGGAAGACCGACCACATCTGCATCGCCATTAGCTCCGCTATACTGTTGACCTCTCCTTGCCTTGTACCCATATCCACGAAGGATACCGGCTACTTCTCTTTCACCGTCAGCACCTTTGTTTCTGCTGTTCATATTTCTCCTTTCCCTCCCAGGGAGCTATACAGGTCACACCCTGGGAGATGATCATGTGATATATCTATAGGATTTTAGTTGCACCCGTATTTCTTATACACGAGTTCTTTAGGATCCCATCCGGGATGCATTCGGCTCATGTATTTTTCGATATATGCCAGCATATCTGGCCGTAAACCTTTTGCTCCATTATCTAGAAGCTGATGGTGGTATCTACATCCGGTAACTCCATTCTGTTCGATTCCAAGTCCACCCTGTGATCGGTTGACAATATGCATAATATCAAGCTGCTTATATTGGAAATCGGATGAAGAATGCATATAAAAACCAATCTGGCAAAATATGCAGCCGTGATCTCTATCGAGAATTCTTTTGCGCGTTTTTACATCAAACTGTAACGCTTTTGTTCTTTTGTTCATTTACATCACCTATCCCATACTGCTCAAAAAGCTTTCGTTTCTCAAATGGCGTCATAATCTCGCCGCCTGGTATTCCAGAATCCTTGCAGTCTTGAATTAATCCGCTGATCAATCGCGCCATCTCCTCTGTGTCATATGTACTGGATCCTCTAAGAAGAACATACACTCTTTTGATTCCCCCATGCTTTGTGACCACTGTCTTTGGAAGCGGCTTAAGATGATATTCCACCTTGTCCAAAACATCCCTTTCCGTTTCTTCTGTATCAGGAAGATAAACCGCAACCAGATTTCCGTCCACACGTTCTATCTGACCATAACGACGCAGCATATAGTTGTGAGCCTCGTTATTCGTCCAGCCATGAACTTTAGCAATTTTGGTAAGCAATACCCAGTAATACGCATTCGCATCTAAGGAATGCTTATCCCTGTGCTGCTTAAGACGTATATCCAGTTTTTCATGCTTGATGAGTCCCATTACTTCCTGAGCGTTTTCATTCAGTTCCACCTGTAAGTTCCACTTTCCGGTCGCGAGATCTTTCCCCAGTGATTTGATTTTTCCTGTAAATTCCATTTACGCACCGCAATTTTGCTTGAAGTAATTCAAATTTTTAGGATCTGTTATCGCTTTGATATTTCCAATAGTCAACTGGCTAATAGATGTCAGCTTATATGCTTCAAGAATCTTCTTTTCATTCAGACCGTTCTTGTTCAAGTATGATCTGAGTCCAGATATATCAGTACTTGACATTTCGGAAGAACTGTCGTCTGTCTGGTCGTACTTGGTATGGCTTTCTTTCCAGTAGACATTTGCCCCAATGCCAAGATTCTTGCATGCCACTGACAATGCATCCGTGGTTGCCATTTTGTAACACTCATCAGATACATAGACTCCGTTCCGTTCTTTTGTAGCCAACTTACTGCCGCCGGTTCCGGGAATTGCTTGTGACCATTCATCCTTGTATTTGACGTACAGTTCAATTGCCACGAAAACACATATCTCATCACCAACAGTATCCATCCATTTCTCAACCGTTTTGTAATACCAGCCAAGGCCGCAGGGACCGAACTGCTCCGTCAAACACTTGACGCGCCACATCGGGTTAATGTCTGTAAAACCTTTCAGTCGTCCTGCCGTAATAGCTCTTTGGGCATCTTTAGGAACTTCCCGAACCTTGTTATATAACTCAAGATTTTCCATAAGCCTCTCCTACTTGATCTGGATATTCTGCGAAGTTATCAGGGTGATTCCCGGAAATTTTTCTCCGGCTTTCAGTGCCGCCTTCAGTCCGACCTTGTCCGGTTTAGGCTCTGAATACTTAAGATATTCTTCTGGGACAGCTGCACCTTCCGCAATATCCACGGAGCTACCACTTCTAAAAGAAATTGCTACTCTTGCAGACTTAAACTTTTCGCCATCCAGATATCGGGAAAGATACTCTTTCAGTGATGTCGCTTTGCTTTCTGCGACTTTCTGCCTCTTGGCAAGATTTTCTTTTTCAGATTTCAGTGCTTCTGCATCTGACAAAAGATTCTTGATCCAGCAACCAATGTTCTCAATTTTCTGATCTCTTTCCATCTGTAGAGATTCAAGCTTTTTAATGTCTACGATTTCCCCTGTTTCCATATCTACGCAATTAAGGATTTCATTTTCGATTTCGTACAGATTCATTCTTATTTTCCTCTCTTTCTACTAATCTATAATTGCTTGCTTGTCTTTTTATTGGCCCGGAATGTCTATGCGTAATGATTTCCAGGTATTCATCCTTTATATCTCCGTTGCCAGTGAGATTCATAACGGACACCTCCCATTGATAAGCAGTTCCAGAAGATATTTCTTTGCATTTTCGTAATTCTGAGATTCGGACTCAAAGTCGTAAAACTGGCACAATGAAAAATGCTTTACGATCTCCCCTGCATCATTAAATACATAAATATAAACTCTGGATATGTCGTCACACGCCGTATAGTCAAAATTCACATGCGCCGTTGTTTCACTTGAAACTCTCAGACACAAATCAAATATTTCTCTGATTTTCTCTTCGTTCATAATTTCCTCCTTGTATTGACTTTTGGTTTCTTTCCTTCTACAATGGAGAAGAAATATATTGTCTTGGATCCTTATTTGAGTTGCAGCTCTGAGGATCCTTTTTTAGTTGGCATGTCTAGCATGTCCATTCTTTCCACGTCCTTGCTATGTACACAGCTCCGATCAGTCCCAACGCTCCCATGATCTGGTCACGGCTGTTGTCCCAGGTCCAGAACGGAAGATACGTTGCTATCCCTCCAATCAGAATGGAGTCTATCCAATCTTTCATGTCAAAGCCTCCAATATTTCCTCGTTAGGGAAGTTCAATCGAATAAAAATATGCCGCAGTTCCGGATACGTGAATGTTTCTGGCTTATTTCGCTTTTTACGGAAAGTGTTTTCTGCCATTCCGGTAATTGCTGCCATCTGTGCATCACTTACTCGCTCGGCCTCCATCCTTTTTGCAATATTGCCTTTTAAAAGGATGTATTTCTTTTGCTCTGTGGTATATCTGATTGCCACAGTCTTTCCTCCTTTCTTACTTAATAAACATCCATGCAGCGTTTGAAAGAATTAATGCAATCATGGTTACAATCCATGCGCAGAACCATTTGTGAGTCTGCTTTTTTGCCTCTCTTACAACTTCAACTGCATAGAAAGTTTCGAACTCTTCAAAATTTGTCACTTTTTTATCCTCGGTTTTCTTCATAAAAATCCTCCTGTTCTCTTGCGAAATACAGGAAGAAATGATATGATTATCCTGTAATCCGCTAAGGTTGGTTTAGTGGTTTACAGCTCCGAGGCGAGAGGTTTCAGCTCTCCTTCGGAGCACTTTATTTTTCAAAATGTTTTTCCATAAGGTCAGCAATCATCAGATACTCTTCTGCAATTTTCCCTTTTCTTGTATTTTTAACCTGTTCACGGAATTCCGGAATAGTCCCAAAGAAGCATCCGCATGCAACTCTGACCTTTTTATCTTTGCATCTAAAAAACGTAGTGGTACGGAATTGAGTACCAAATCCATGAATAGTTGTGTAATCTGCATTGCCGTACACCTCTGCATCGCCGGACACCTCTGCATTGCCGTACACCTTTGCATTGCCGTACACCCATGCATCGCCGGACACCTCTGCATTGCCGTACACCTCTGCATTGCCGTACACCTTTGCATTGCCGTACACCTTTGCATTGTCGGACACCCATGCATCGCCGGACACCTCTGCATTGCCGGACACCTCTGCATTGCCGTACACCCATGCATTGCCGGACTGGTTTACATTTCCTTCTTTTTCTACCCATCCGCCAGTTTCTCCGGCTTCTACATCCGCAAATGAAATGAGTGCTTTGATTCGGAAAAGTTTCTTTCCGAAAATGTTAATTTTGGTTTCTGATGTTAATTCAAATTTCTTCATTTTCTTCCTCCTCTTTAATTACTGTGAATGCACAGTTTCTTTGTTTCGTCTTTTGAATTTTGTGATATACTCTCCTGTAAAGGAGGTGCTCATTTGGTAACAAGATATCAATATAAAATATTGAAAAAAGCTTTAAGAAATTGTGGATTTACTCCTATCAATCAGCGTGAAGTAGATGCCTGCAAATACCTTTTCAACAAAAAATGCTTTATGCGCTCAAGATTGCGAGAGTACGAATATGAAATCACGCAAGCAGGAGAAGTTGCCATGAAAGCATATTTTCAAGATATATCCAGATTTTGGATAACAACTGTTCTGTCCATCATTGCACTGATTACCGGTCTTTTCTCAATTTCTATACAATCAGAGCCACTATTGAAATTGTTAGAGCAATTATTGAAATAACTGTTAAAACGTGTGTGCAAGTGGATAATGATTTCACATAACGCGAATATATTCCGAACTGCTCTTTCAGGTATTCGTTATCTGTCTGCTCGCTTGGAATCTCTTCAGCATAGTTATGGCGGGAACAGCAGTTATTTTGTGTTTCAGATTCCATTAGAATCTGTTCCATCTGACTCCACACACCGGACGTTTCTAATTTCGACCAGTCGTGGCTCGTCATTTCGAGTTGAACTGAAACTTGACCGAGAATATTTTTACTGACGGTGCAGTCTAACATTTTTCTTTACCTCCTGTGTTGCTTTTAATTACATTGTGTTGACATTTCACCTATACGCTCTTATTCTGTAAATACCAGAACCAGCATGCTAGAAATTAAGAAAGGAACGTATCGTGAATAATATTGATTTTTCTAACATTGAACTTTCTTTAAGAGAAAAGATAGTTCTTCGTCTGCTCCCAATTTTTAAATTCAATAGGTTATTCAATTGCCAAACACTTGACTATCTTCATCGGCTTGGACTTCTTGACAGGCCAAATGGAATTTATACTGTAAACAGAGCTGGGAAAATGTATTTTCGCATTAAGCGAAAAGAACGGCTCCGATTCATTATTCCAACAGTAATATCAATCGTTGCACTATTTGCCGGATATGATGTATACAGGATTCCACTTCTGGGCGAAACATTATTAGCAGTAAAGATGCTATTGAAATATGTATTGGGAAGTTTGGGTATTTTTTCATAAACCATTCAAGCAATGTCTTTCTTGGTTCGCAGAAATACCAGTGAAGAAACTTCTTTATTTTCTTTATAGCTTTTCACCTCCAAGTTAAGAACTTTCTTTCTGTGCCTTATCAGAATCATCTGGCTTATTCTCGGAAAAACTTTCCGTCTTACCAAGAATGTATCCCTTGTCAAATTCTGACATATTAGGAATCGCGTTTTTCAGCTTTTCAACGATTCTTTTTTCTTTTTCAGACATGCACTCACTCCTTTCTTGTGATATACTCTCCTGTGAAAGGAGAGATGTTATGGAAATCTCTGGTTCACAAATCAAATTGTTAAAACGTCTTTATAAAACTGATATACCGTTGTCTGATTTTTCCAATTCAGAAAAAGGGGAAATAGAATATCTTGGGAAACGCGGGTTCATTAAATACAGTAAAGAAGATACCGATTCTAGAATCGCACCAACCATTGTCTGCATTCAGTCAGCTGGAAAAGCTTTTTATGATTCTTATGTAAGAGACCGCAGACGGTGGTATATCCCTGTTGTTCTATCCATTGTCGCCATCGTAATCAGCTTATTTGCACTGTACAAATCTGGACAGGTAATCAATGTTTACATTGACAAAAACAAAATGAATACGGTCACAGCTGAGAATCCTCCAGCAAATGCAGATAACAAATAGGGGAAATTCGGATATCTGTAAATGATTGGTAATCCGTCACCATACTTTCGCAACGCTCTGTGTGCTTGCCTAGCCATTTTCCCATGTGAATAATGAGGGTCACTATTTATGGAATCCAAGATTTCCCATTTTGTCATGTTGTCATATTTTGACGGTGTTCTGTGGAACATTTGTTTTCACCTCCATGTTACGAACTTTCTTTCTGTGTCTTGCCAGAATCATCTGTCTTATCAGCATTCTTATACTTGGCAATTGTCTCGCCAACACCGAGGAAATATCCCTTGTCAAACTCTGACATATTGGGAACTGCCTTGGTTATTGATTCGAGAATCTTCTTTTCTTTCTCAGACAATGTATTCACTCCTTTCTTACGCGTTTTGATTCTTCAAAAGCAACTAAGTCGCTTTCTGATACTCTGTAACCAGAGCCGTTCAGATTGATTGCCGGAAGCTGTTTATTCCGTATCCATCTCCACACGGTAGGAACTTTCACGCTATATCTCTGAGCGATTTCTTCACAAGTGTAAAGACGTTCCAAAAAAATCACCCCCTACTTATTTTTAGTTGCGTTTACCACTTATTTGTGTTATCCTAGTTAATGCCTATTGGCAAAGGAAAGGAGTGGTTATCATGACCCAACTTTTGAATTTGCCTGTTCCCTTTGCTTTTAATCCGTCCATACTGATACCTCGACAGTCAAAACAGGTCAAAGACGGCTCTGATTGTTTTGTCAGCGATTAGGCATGTTGCAGAACCAAGACTGCGAAAGTGACAAGGTGCTTCAAGAAGCATTTGGTCTCGTCAGATGTGGCGTCAGCCTGCAAAGTACATAGGGTAAACAAATTTGGTAAAGAGCTGTTAGGGACGAGACCCCTAGCAGTTTCTTTTTATTTAATAGACGCCTTGTTTCTATCGGATTGTGGTAAACGCTCAAGGCTTTGTGTTACCTTGTGTTATTATAATATCTCACTCAGATAGATTTGTCAAGCGTAAATCTCACAAAAAATTTGACAGAGTTAGATTTTTATGCTACTATATACTTGCAGTTAAGAATAGGAGGTGAAAAGAGTGAATACCAGGATTCAACAAATAAGAAAGACTGCGAAGATGACTCAGGATGAGTTCGCCGAGAAAATCGGGGTATCTAAGAATTTTGTTTGGATGATAGAAAAAGGAGAAAGAGTTCCATCAGATCGAACTGTCAAGGATATCTGTAGGGAATTCAAAGTCAACTACGAATGGCTGACTAAGGGAACAGGTGATATGTTCATCCAGAATAAGAGAAAATCCGAGATTGCGGATTTCGTTGGTTCGGTTCTGAATGGAGAAGCAGATAGCTTCAAGATACGATTAGTAGAAATACTTGCTAATCTAAATGAATCAGAATGGGAAACACTTCAGAAACTTGCGAACGCTTTAGCGGACAAGAAAGAGGAGTAAAAAGATAGGGACAGGATGTAACTCCTGCCCCTTTTCTTTATTTCAGTCCTAGAAATGATATTATAAATCTAAATATTGTATATAATTGGTCATGGTCTGCTTTTTCTATCATCTCAATAATCTCTTTCTTATAATCCATATATAACCCTCCCTATTGCAATTACCACCTACATTACAGTATATGTGCGTTTTGTGGGAAATAGAACCGAACATTAGTTCGTTTTTACTATTATACCACTAATGTTTGCCCTTGGAAACTGCCAGATATACACCGATATGTTTATGATTGCATAGAAATTATTCGTAACATCAAAGATATAGTCTTTTCTGTTTAGTGGCAGGGCGAATAAAAACGGCGGCATGCTCTGCTTTATTTCATGGGCGCTATTCTTATGTAGGGTAGAAGATCTGTACGCATTTTGGACAGAATACACTTCTGACTCTTCGCGGATATAATCGTCTACGCACATTGGTAAATAAACAATGTAATTAAGCAAAAGCACAGCTCCTATTATAATTAGTATATTTTTGATTATTTTCATTTCACAAATCACCTAAAAACTTCTATTTACAACCAAATTTAACGATGCTATAATAAAAATAGCATATTTAAACACTTTTTTTTGCAAATGGCGAAAACAACGCCCATAAGGGAATGATTTGAATGAAAATTGCGATTTGTGACGATGATAATTTACGAATTGAGATTTTCAAAAATAGCATTGACCGATATCTAAAAGAGCATGGTGATGGTGGATATACATTAACCACCTACACCAGCGGAAAGCCTTTGATCGACGATGTTTCAGATGGTGAATGGTATGACATTATAATTCTTGATGTCTCCATCAACGGAGAAAATGGCATAGAGATTGCCAAAAGATTAAGAAAAATCGGATACTATGGAAATATCACTTTTTGGACAAAACACAAAGAATATGTATTTGATGCACTTGATGTGCTACCGGTTCATTATATCATTAAAGGATCTGAGCATGGAAGAATGTATTCAGTTGTTGAGCAGACTCTTGAAAATATCCGTGAAAAAACGCTTACCATCAAGAACAAGGATTACTTTCACAGAGCTGAATTCCGGCGTATTGAATACATCGAAAGCCAGAACAAATACATAATGATCCATTGCACGTGCGGAATATCGCACAAGGAACGAGGAAAGCTCAATGATATCGAAAAGAGTCTTGACGGAAGATTTTTGCGCTGCCACCAGAGCTATATAGTTAATATGGACGAGGTAAGCGAAGTAAGCCATTTTTTTACGATGGTATCTGGCGCGATCGTCCCGATCAGGCAAAGAGAATTTGCAAAAATAAGAGAAAAATATGAAAACTACGTCATTGGAGGGAGATAAAGCATGAGCGAAGAAAAAACCAAGAAGTGCAAACATTGCAAGATGGACATTCCAAAAGATGCAAAAATATGTCCACATTGTAGAAAGAAACAAAAAAGCGGAATATTAAAATGGGTTGTATTAATACTTATCATAGGAGTGGTTATCGGTGCTGTCACAGGCGAAGACAAATCCGCTGATAGTACGACAAAACAAACAGAAGCAACTGCTTCAGACAGTCAGAAACAGGAATCTGAGTCAATCGAATATATATCTGCATCTGTAAATGACATGATGGATGCCCTTAATAATAACGCTATGGGAGCGTCTGACAAATATAAAGGTAAATACCTTGAGATTACCGGAAAGCTCACAAACATTGATGCAGCCGGAAAATATATTGATCTCATGGCTGATGGAGATTTTGAGATTATTGGAGTTCAGTGTTACATCAAAAACGACGACCAGAAAGCTAAAATAGCATCTATGTCAAAAGGTGACACTGTTACATTGAAAGGAAAATGTACGGATGTCGGAGAAGTGCTTGGATATTCTCTTGATATTGACGAAATAGAATAAATGCTAAAAAAGACCGGCTCTCGCTACCAACGAGGACCGGTTTTTAAAAAAAAGAAAAATATTTTTACGTTCCGCAAAGCATAACGAAGTGAAACGTATCGCCTGACAAGTCATATTGTATCATCTTCGGTGTGTTCGGACAAGTCAGAAAGTTTGTTCGGTTAATAAGGAGGAAAAGAAATGGCAACTGCAAAAAAACTGCCATCTGGCTCATGGAGATGTCAGGTATTCAGTCACATCGAAGAAATCCCGTTATCAGACGGGACTATCAAAAAGAAAAGGGTTTATAAATCTTTTACATGTTCAGATCCTAGCAAAAAAGGGAAGCGAATCTGTGAGCAAATGGCTGCCGAATGGGCAGCAAAAAAAGAAAGTGAAGTATTGACTGCGCGATATGTTCCACCAGAAGATATGACATTAAAAGAGGCATGTAATAAATACATAGAAAGCAGAACAGGTGTTTTATCCCCTGGAACTATTAGAGAATATAAGCGATCTGTCAAAAGAGACATGGCTAAACTTATGTCATTAAATATAATGGAAATCACTCAAGAGGATGTTCAAGCTGAAATGAATCGTGAAGCACTTACTCATTCGCCAAAAACTGTGTACAATATGCATGGCTTTCTTTCTACTGTCTTGAAGACTTATCGTTCGGATTTCATCTTAAGAACTTCCTTACCTAAAAAGGTAAGACCGAAAATCTATGTACCTACATCTGCCGAAGTCAAAAAGGTAATTGAATGTACTGTAGGTAGTGAATTAGAGATACCTGTTCTTCTGGCAGCGTTCGGTCCGATGAGGCGGTCAGAAATCTGTGCGCTTAATTCTGATCATATCAAGCAGAACATAGTACATGTCGAATATGCTATGGTTATGAATGATTCTCATGGTTGGGTTATCAAAAGACCAAAATCTTTTGCTGGTGACAGATTCATTTCATATCCAGATTTTGTTGCAGATAAATTAAAAGGAATACATGGGAAAATAACAAATTTGAACCCATCGCAAATATCCGACAGATTTTCAGATCTGTTAGATGACAATCAGATTCATCATTTTCGATTCCATGATTTGCGTCATTATTGCGCATCTGAGTTGCATACTCTTGGAATTCCAGATGTATATATTATGCAGCGCGGCGGTTGGGAGGATGATACCACATTAAAAAATGTATATCGGCACGTTCTGGTTGATCGAGAAAAAGAGATGAATGAAATTGGGAATGATTATTTTTCAAAGCTATGCAACACGGAATGCAACACAAAAAAAAGAAAGTGCTGAAAAATAGCGTATATTAGGATTTTTCTTGCAGGTTCAAGTCCTGTCATCCGCATTTTTATGAAAATCTTGTATTCACTGGTTCTCGCAAAGAACGTAGTGTTTTCAATGGTTTCGGCAATTTCAAATTAGCTCATAAAATATGTTATTTTGCCAGTTTTGGCATAAAAAAGAAGAACTATGCAACACGAAATGCAACACGAATTTGATACAATATGTAAAAAACAGCCCCAAGGAGTAACCTCCAAGGGGCTTAAGTTTTATGCTTTTTAGATTGCAATCAAATCTTTCCAGGTGTTCTCGCCACACTCTCCATCTACCACCAGTACTCCATTTCTGGATTTCTGATACTGTTTTAATGCGTAAATGGTATTTGCATCTGCCTTTCTGGATAAGCTCAGGGCTTTTCCATTCTTTCCTTTGAATCCTCTGGCAATTAAAATCTCCTGCAGTAACAGGACAGAAGTTCCTTCGCTTCCAAGTTTTACTAATTTTGGCTCAAACATATAACCGGCTCCTTTCGATGTGGTCGTTGATGGTTTTGTGCTAGTTGATGGTTTTGCGGTAGGCTTACTTCCAGTAGTATTGGTAAGTCCACTAAAATCAATCCCTTTTCCAGTAAATCTAAGACGATGCGTCCATCCGTGACTGTACAGGTACCAGGGCTGTGTACGGATCTCATTTCCAGAATTATCTTTCGTATCTTTTGTGCCCTCCGAACTTCTGGCATGAACAATGTCGTTCTTACCAATCGCCATTGCTACATGACTATTGGATCCATTCGGATTATTGTCCGCCAGTTCCAGGTCGCCTTTTATCATCTGTTTGTGTGCGGTCTGATTCCTAGCGACAACCTCAAATCCGGCATTCAGCATCTTGAGCATATTGCCAGTATAAGAGCAATTCTCTTTGAGATAACGCGCCTGTTTGGTAAGCCCATTTTTGAGGAACGCATAGTAATAAGCAGTAAGTGCCAATGAGCTACAGTCAAAAGATTTCGGAATGTTAATTTCGTATAAACTCCTAATTCTCTGACTGTATCCATGACTGTTATCATTGGCAATATTTACCGCAAAGCTTACTGCATCGTTTTTCACATTCTGGATAATCTGTTCTTTTGTCTTTGCCATTGTTCCACTCTCCTTTGCTTCTGTATAATCTTTATAAAATATATTTCTATCAACTTTGGTATTAATTCCTGGAATCGTTGCTTTTGAGCTGTACTGCCAGCCAACACCCCAACTTGGACGTAATCTCTCAACTACTGTCCCGTTATCATTTGCCGGATATCTGGCAATCCAGAAATCATGCTTTTTGAGGTGACTGCAAATCACATTCATGTACCAGTCAAGATTGCAATAGATTGCAAATTTATAACCAGCAGCAATAATGATCTCCCGGAATGCCTCTGCCAGATTGTGAATGCTTTCCACTCCAAGTACTCTCTGTCTATGATTCTCTAAGTCGAGAAATACCGGAAACTGAATCTTTCTTCCGTTCAGTACGGAAACAACCTTTCTGGCTTCACTCTGGGCTTCAGATACTGTCGAAGCATAGGAATACTTGTATACTCCTACTGGAATTTTGTGTTTGTTGCAACCGGAAAAGTTATTCTCGAACTGAGAATCAATCACGTTTCCAACTTCTGTAATACGCAAGATTGCAAAGTCTATGCCGTAGTTTGCTACAGTATCCCAATTAATCTTTCCTTGGTGAGCGGATACGTCAATTCCTTTAATTTCCAATTCTATCAACTCCTTTCATAATTTCATGAAACATATTTACGAAATTTTCAAAGTTTCTTAATGGACTAAATGGGAATAGGAAAATTAACTCCAAGTAGAAATTTTGCTCCATGCACCATTTTCATAATGAGCCACAGCTAAAGTCTTATTATCATTTCTTATTCCTATAAAATTTGCAATTCCTTTGGCACATATTAAAACGCCCCATGCCCATCCTCCGAAAAGTCCGCCGATGGTTCCCCAGACAAAATATGCCGTAGGCGAACTTGTTTTATTTAAAAAATTATCAATGTTATTAGAGAGTTCAAGTAAGGTACTAGAAGTTTTGTTACTATTTAATTCATTAATCGCCCCCAGCACCGTCTTGTTTGAGGTCTGCAAGTTACTGATGACCGCATTGGTCAGTTTTCCGACAATCCAGTTCCAGATTCCGCTGAATGGTGAAAGTTTGTTTGATTTTGCAGCTGCATCATAGAGCATTAAGGTATCTGCATCTTCTGGAGTTGCTTTTGATGGGTATTCATTAAATTTTGCCATATTAATTCTCCTTTTCTATATTGAACTCTCTATACTGATTTCAATGGTGGCTCATGCGCCAATAGAACTGTGACTATTGGAGTATTGTATTGTATGTTGATTAATTCAATCTCATAAAATCAATATATGAAAGATTGACATTATTTACAATTTCAATTGCCTTTCCTGAGTACATGGTGACTTTTAGCTTACTTCCACTGATGATAACAGGATAAGAAATGCTCTGGTATGAATCAATCATTCTAAACCATGGATTCGCTATTATTTTACCATCTACTTCGATATTCAATGCCACGCCCAGAACGTTCGAAGTTGATGCTTCAAGATTTGCAAAAAGGTTAATATTTACTAAATATGTGCCTTTTGGGAATGTATAGTAATGTTTGTAATCAGTTGCACTCACATACTGTATTCCAGTAATGTTACTCCATGCATTCCCCCCGATTGCAAGCCCGGAATAATCGCCAGAGCTTCCAGGTACATAAAATTTACTTACAGCATAAAAACGAGCAGTTTTTCCTAAATTCGTGTTTAATGTATTGATTCCCAATTTATCTTTCAAATAAGTGAACAGCTGTGAAAACGATATTTTCTTTAATGCATTCCCTTCTCCAACTATCAATGTGTCACTTTCTGCCGGTGTTGCTTTCGAAGTCAGTGCCGACATTAATATTGTTTTTAATGATTCTGCCATGGTGTCACTCCTTTCTTAAGAGTTGCTTTATTTCATTAAGTTCCTGTTTGAGTAAATTTATTTCTGACTTCTGGTTTTTAAGCATCGCAAACATAGCCGGTATCATGATACGTTCGTTCCAGTCTTCAACAAGTCCATTGGCGTGTCTGGTGGCTTCTGGAAAATATTTTTCTACGTCTTCTGCAATGAACATTGGGATATATCTTCCTTCATTCTCATCCCATTCAACTAGATATCCCTCTTTATATTTCGCCCAAAGTGGTTCAATATTGTACCATTCTTCAATTTCTTGCTCCGAAATATCACTTCCGATATCTTTATAGCGCTTTGAAGATGAAGATTTTAGCATCAGCTGTTTGTATCCTGTACGTCCATCCCAACAAACAGTATTTGATGATGTCGTATACTCCATGTCTTCTATCTTTGGCGATTTTGCGAAAGATGCAGGATTAGTAACAGTTAAATTTTCAAATGTACCAGTGTCAGCCGATACCTCTGTGGCATGTACGGTTAGACTGTTATCGTCCCAACTGATTCCCCAATTTTCGCTATTTTCGATTTCAATATCTACTTCATCGCCAAAGAACTTCTTGATATCAACAGGGAATATTCCATCGCTTGAAAACTGTACACCTGTATATTTCATGTACTCTGAATTTTCTTCGTAGCTTGTAAATACAGTATATCCAGAGCGATCAATTAATCCTTTAACAGCATTGCTGGCATCTTTAATTTTCAGATAACCGTTCCCATTCTTTTTGCCGCCCAAGGTAACTGTTCCACCAAGAAGAGCATCAAGGCTGACGTAGAGACGCCCATTGCTATAATATAATCCCTTCCAAGCCCCGTCATTAGTCAGAATGCTAACTATTTGCTCCTGCGTCAAATTGTCTATATCAATAACGACCGCCACGCTCTGCATATCCATCAATGTCGTAGTACCACCGGATGCATATAATTTACATCTAACATTCGTCACATCTCTAGGAATACCAATGGTTGAGCCATTGGAGCTTGCTACTGCTTGACCTGAACTATTTGTTAAAATAGAATACAGGTAGTGTGTTACTGTATCCTCATCGGTTGAACTAATATAAATGGTTTTCCAAGCACTTCCGTCAGCAGTCTCTTCAACAACGAATCTGCCTTTATAAGGCACTCTAGTAGCTGACTTTCCGTCACGATAATACGCTTTAAATGTTATAAAGTTTGGACTAATTGTCTTGTCAGAGCCACGTTTCAAGACGTTACATGATGGCTCAACCATGTATGTTCTACCAGGTTCACCATCTTTTCCATCTTCGCCCTTTTTCTGCTTGGAAATCGTAAATCTCTTCGTTATAGAAAGATTAATCAGGTACGTTGCCTTAATGTCCACCCATCCATTGTCTGCACTCAAGCCTGTGACAGTGTAAGTATGCGTATCTACATCCCAAGAGCCGATTACACTGTCTGATTTTGTAATGGTATAGCTACAATCGTTCGTGATATCAGACGAGCCGTACATAACTTTTGCCGTTGTTGTAACTGTCGGAAATACCGGAATGTTTCCGTCTGCGTCAGATGTGATCGTCTGCATATCGTTTGACAACTGGAATGTCATATTCTTGGCAGATGCAATATTCTCATCCATGTTTTCCAGTTTCTTGGATAGCGGCATTCCTCCAATAGTCAGCGTATCAGGATCCATATATACAGACTTCTTGTCCATATCCACCATAAATATGACTTTTCCGCTTTTATCCTTGACAGTAAGAACACCAGCATCAATATAAGTAGCATTTATACCTTCCGCATAAAGCAGTCTGGTTATTAATTCACCAGTCACCGCAAATCCATAAGGATAAGTTTTTCCTCCATCAATGGATACCGCAAACGCTTCTGCTGTCAGTTTCCAGATTATATCGGACTCTTCCAAAGTCGGTTTGTTATGCATGTAGTAGATTGCGCTACCGTCTTCCTGTACATCTTCTGTCATATACAGTCCACCAGAAGACGCAAGTATTCCAGCCAAACGTTCTACTGCTTTTTCTCGTTCGGTCTTTTCAATTTTAACAAGACGCCTTGCTTCAACAATAGCTTTCGTTCCATCAGAAACAAACTTGCTCATTCCTCTGATCGGATCATCGGCTTGAGTTTTTACAGCGGTCTTTCCATTAACAGAGCAAGAAACATCTGTCAGTGGAGTTATATATCTGTTCCATCTGCGGTCGTAAGTATATGCCATATCTCCAAACTCAATGAGCGGATTATATGCAAGCTCTCCCGACATGTTGCGGAACTTAACTCCAATTATGGAATCACCGATTTGAGCAGCCACCGTATCCAAGTCTGAATCCGCAACAAGGTCGTTCTCTAATTCAAGAACATATCCTGCGCTTCCGTACATGGCTTCATTTTCTCTATTTTTTAGCTTGATTCCAGTAATTATAATATCGTCGCTAGATACAGTCGGACTCTCAAAAAAGTCCTTAAGCCTTTCGGATGTGTCAGTTGCTGATTCTATCAGCGTCAAGAACCCATCATTGTCAATCGACCAGTTTCCTGCCGGACTGATAAAGCTCTCTGAGTCAATACTTGCACCGCCTTTAAACGTAATGTTTCCATCAGCATCCGCAATTGCACCATAATCTTCTTGCACATTGGAAAAATCCCATTTGATGAACTGCAAGTATCCTCTGCTGTCCAGGCGAGCGTTCGCAGTCTCAAGCATTGCTGCCCATCCGAACAACTGACGAAACGTCATGTTTTCCGGAATCTCTGACACGATCAGATTTCCATGAGCCATGGAGACTTCTGACGGAATACCAAGAGTCTCACACGCATCTCTAACAAGAGTCTCTATTGACTGTGGCAGAACCAGATGAGATATATAAGTTGCGTTCGTTTTATACATATCGTCCAAAGCGGTAAAACTAAGGATTTCGCCATATTGTTCTGGTGTCGTAATTGTATAAATACCTTTATCAATGGTTTCGACTCTGTCTTCTGTCGCTGCTTTTGTTGCCAGAATCGCACCGCCACTCTGGTCAAGAATTGGGTCATAGTTTTCATACAGCAATTCATCTGTTGCATCCGGACTTGCTACGGAGGTCTGCATTTTAAGATACGCATGAACTTTTGCCATGTAGAAATTATAGTTTTTCCACTGATCAGAAGTGTTGTCCAACTCCAATGTCATGGATTTACAAACAACGCAGCCAATCGGAAAGCTGCTACTTTCTGCACAATCGGAAAAGGTGCAGTTTTCACCCATGATTTCATTTTTGACTGTTTTTACAGTTCCGTCAGGAAAGGTGATTTCCACTTCCTGCCAGACTCTTTCTCCGTCCTGTAGTTTTTGTTTGAACGCATCAGATACATTAATCAAGTGGATTCACCCCCTGCATGTTAAAAGATATTTTTGATACAAATTTTAAGTCTGGAGATATTTCTCCAATAGTTAGGCTTGCTTTTCCAACATAAAATGGGTCGGTTCTCCATGCCATGTGATAAAGTGACCAATGATACAAATTGAAAGTTTTTCCTTTTGCGATAATTTTGAGAATTTTGTTTGCTTCTACAACTGGAACGTTTGATGCTTCATAGCTATATTGTTCAACTGTAAATAGTGGAGTCAGTAATGCTTTTCCAAACTGCGTACGGTTACTACCTTCTGAATAAGTTGTTTCAAGGTTGTAACCCATATCTTTGTCCGGCTGATAGATGGAAGCCCCATTCATTTTGTATCGTTCCGTTATGTTTTTTGGAATAGTTGCCACGCTTCCACCTCCTATGCCAGTTCAAACGGGTTTCTGCCGCTTGTATCACGTCTTAACTTTGCTTCTTCGATAATTTCATCAAATACTGTTCTTCGGTTAATCTGAGCAGTAAAATGATAATCTCCACCGGAATTGCTTCCGGATTCTTCGCGAACAATCTTTCTGAGCAGCGCTTCTGGTGTTTCAATGTTATTGCCCTGTTTCTGGTCGCCCAGGACAGCCAGAAATTCACTTCTAGGTGGAATAACTGCACCTTTTGCCAGATATGGAATAGTCGGTACTCTTGGAAAGCTTGCGCTAAATCCGATCGTCTTAGAGCCGAATGGTGTAGGCACTTCCCACGGACCAAATGACATTGCAGATTCAATTCCACTGATCGCGCCGTTCACCGTACCGATTGCGCCATTTACGATACCGATAACTTTATTGAATATCTCTTTAACTTTGTTTTTAATACCCTCGAACGTATCAATAACCTTGTCTCTTGCACTTTTGAATTTATCAACGATTCCATCAACTATCCTCTTTACAACTTCTTTTATAGTGGACCATATAGCGCTCCACTTTTCTTTTGCACTTGATTTGATACCATTCCAAATAGAAACAATCTTTTCTGCCAAATCACTAAGTTTGGATTTTATTCCATCGACGAAAGCTATGGTTTTGTCTTTAATCCAACTCCATACCGCACCTGCAACTTCTTTTATTTTGTCCCAGTTTTTGTACAGCAATACACCAATCGCAATGCAAGCTGTTACTGCTGCTATAAAAATTCCGCCCGGTCCGACAGCTGTCGCAATGGCTTTGATTCCACCAATAATGCCGCCAGAGCCGGTCATGAGTGCAATAAGACCCTTAATGAAACTTGCTACTGTCGTTATACTTCCTGCGATTCTCGAAGCTAAGCCTGCAATCTTCGCTGCCGCAAATGCTCCGATCAGAGCTGCGCCGAATGCCTCAATAATTGACTGATGGTCTGCGAAAAATCTTGCCAAATCAGACACTAGGTTGATCACTATTGGAATTCCCGTTTCAATCAGCCATTTCAGCATTGGAAGAACAATATTGTTATAAATCCATTCAAGAACATTTCCGATAGATTCCAGAATTGGCGCAAACGTACTTGTTAGATTACTGATAGATTCCAGTAGAGGATAGAAATTAAGGTTCGCCGCCCATGTTGCTGTATCCTCTGCGATTTTTTCAACAAACTGCATAACTACCACAAGGGCATCCGCAATGTTCTGGATGATCTGCGTTCCAACACTGTTTTTGTTCCATGCATCTGCGAAACCAGATGCAATATTACCGATAGTTTTAAGCACATTCTGAGCAATCCTCAGCATGGTTTCTAACATCGTTGTGCCTGTGCCATTTGTCCAGACCTCTACAAGGCTTTTACCTACACTTACAACGAGCTTTTTGAGTCCATCAAGTGCGGTTTTTGCCGCATTAATAGTATTCTTGCCCTCTTTTTTCCATGCGTCCTGGAATGGCTTCCAGAGTTTTTTAAGAAGGTCGGCTAGTTTCTTGGCAGAATCACTGATTTTGTCCAGCGCATTTTCTCCCTCTGCGAGTTTGCCATAATTTACACTGTCAACCGAACCCGGCAATCCGCCGCCCCCAGAACCAGTTCCGCCGGTTCCAGAACCGGATGGCGTTGAAGATGTACTCCCTGTAGAACTAACCTTGTGCACTTCATCAAGCGATGAAAGATAGTTTTTTGTTTCCTTATTCGCTTTTTTTGTAGCTTTCGCATTGTCGTTCGTGGCATCTGCCAGTTTCTCTGCATTATCGGCTGCCTGTCCATACTGATCTGCCGTATCTGCAATTGCATCCGCTCCGGCAAGCCCTGCGCCGCTTCCACCTGTCTGACCTGATGATTTCTTGCCAGTAATAAGCTCCGTAAATGACTTGAAGGCATTTGCCAGAGTTGCCAGTTTACCGAGCAGAATATTGATTACTTTCAGAACAGGCGTGAAAATATTAATCAATCCCTGGCCGACTGTTGCTTTTAATGACTGCAACTGCAGTTGCATCACTCGCACCTGATTCGCCCATGAGTCAGATGTTCGAATGAAATCACCAGATGCAGCCGATAACTGTTTCTGCACAAAAGCCAGACGGAGAGCTACTTTCTCCTGCTCGGTCATGGCAGACGTTGTTTTACCATAACCGTTTGCCAGTGCGTACTGATCTAGTGCCGACTGGGTCATTACCACGCCGAGATCTTTGAGCGTTTCCGTTTCACCCGTAAACACTGATTTCAGTTTGATATACGCCAGATCCTGACTTATGTTATAAAACGATGCCACATCACCGGTTAGCTGTGTCAGAGCCGTTGACATGTCATAAGCCTGTGCTTCTGAGAATCCGAACGACTTTGACATTGCTCCGAATGTACCAACATACCGCTTTGCCATAGTCTCCGATAGTCCAGCGCTGGTCATAGCGTTCTTTGCAAATTCATTTACTTTGTCTGACATGGTTGTAAATGTAACATCAACCACGTTCTGCACTTCTGCGAGATCTGAGCCAAGGGCAACGCATTCTTTTCCAAACTGTACTAATTTACCAACAGCAAATACTCCGCCGATAAGTAGTCCTATTTTTTTTACTGTGCTTCCAAGCCCGTCGAATGACTGTTTAATCGCTGATACACCTTTTTGGACACCGGTTGTGTCTAATCTGGTATCAATAATGACTGAGCCATCAGCAGCCATACATTCACCTCCTAACTATTTGAGGTTCAACATCTTATTCAGCGCGTCTTTATACGCTTGCTCTTCTTCGCTGAGACGTGTTTTTATGTCAATAATGTTCTTGTTATCGTGGTAGAATTTCTTTTCCCATTTATCCAACCGTTCACCTTTTGCCTTTTTTGACCGGATTCCAACAACCGTGTTGAACAGGCATTCACCAGATTCCATAAAGTATCCGAAGAACGTCCACCAGTGCATATAAGGCACTCCTCTGATTTCTTTTCCAGCAACCTTGTTTACAGCCGGTACGATCATATCTCCATCCTGTTCCCAGTCCATTAAGCGGGGCTTCGGTTTGTTTGGATCATTGTCAGCTTGGCCACAGTCGATGAATTCACAAGCCTTTTGACAGGCCTCATCCAGACACTCAACCGGTATGCTCTGCCAGTCCTCAAACAGAATCTGTAACATGACAACTGATTTCGCTTGTTCATCCAGTCCTGGGTCGTTCATGGCAATGAGAATATCAATGATTGCCCGAAAGTCCGTTCTGATAGAAAAATCCACCCCACTTATGTTAAGCGAGGTGGGAAGCTCATAGGCGGTCATTTTGCATACTTCTCCGTATACTTATTGACCGCTGCTTGCATTTTCTTTTTCCTCTTTTCGATTTCCGGCGCGATTGCTTCTGCGATCTTATCAAGTACGATATAAGCAAACACCTGACCATTTCCAAACACGGTAGTTGCTGTGATCGGTTCTTTGAACAGTTCTTTTGATGCTTCATATCCGAGCAGATAGTTGATTTTGTCTTCGATCTGTTTATTCAGTTCTGCCATTTCTTTGCCAGAAGTGACTTTCTGGATAGAATCTTTAAGCTGTTCAAAGTATTCTGCCAGTTCCTCTGCACGTGCTGCTACATTAATGTCCGTCGGGTTCAATTTGAAAGAAGAAAAAACTTCGTCTTCGTTGTTGGTAAATGTAAAAATGAGAATTCCATCATCAATTTTGGTATTAATTACTTTTGCCATTCAGCATGTCCTCCTTGTATATGTGCTTATTCACTGTCAGCTGTGAATGTACCGGAACTGATATCAAATTTTCCCTTTACACGTTCGCCGGTATAGTTGACGGTAAATGGAATCTGATAGCCAGATGTATCACCGCCATAGGAGGTTGGCACAACATAGCACTCCTGCTGGTATGCTTCATATTTGCCTGCTGTAGCTTCTGTCCAAAGGTGGACCTCAACTGCTTTTGTCTTGAGGTTATCGTCTTTGAGACGTCCATCTACGATCTTCTGCAACGCCGTGAACAGATCAGAAGTAGTGTCTGCATAGAACGGATCAGCGTCAGAAGAAACTTCATAGCCGTTATGCTTGAATGTGGATTCTCCGAGAATGTTTTTAGATGTTTCGGTATCTGGATTGAGTTCTACGTTATACTCTTCCAGATCTTTTCCAAGACGCTCATATTTCGGTGTCAGTCCTCCGCAGAGGGAACCTGCATCAATGTAATGAGCCATATATTTACGGTCAATCTTGCCTGTAACTGCCATAGAAATGTCCTTTCTGCCTATAACTTTTAAAAGGCTGTGTAGGTTAGCGACTATCTCCAATTGATAGCCGGTTGTTGCTTGTTATATTACTTCATAAGTGTTTTCGTAGCGTACCGATAATGGCAATAACCAGTCCTGTACGCCGTTCTCCTGTGGCTCTAAACCATAGGAATTATCACGGGTTATACGTTTTATCACTCTTCCTTGAGAAAGCTCTGGAAAAGCATTTAAGCGTGTCTCAGAGCCATTTATGATAACTGGTTCTCGACATATCCATTTACCGAGATTATCCAGGAACTTCTGAACAGATAACTTCTGCCGTTCCTTGTCGGATGCTGTTCGGTACACTACATAAAATGGGTACTGACAAATTTGGTGCATTATTCCGCAAACATCTTCTTTTTCTGAATAGACCAACGCCCCGTTGTCTGCCGAGAATGCAATTCCTGATTCCTTGCCGAGTTCCTCAAATTTGATTGTTTCATTTTCGTATAGCCCCGGATACTGATTCAGAAGTGCTTTCATGGCATCTGTCAGAATCTCGTATCCGGTTGCATCTTTTCCGATAGGCTTATCCGCCATGTCTACCACCTCCTGCCTGTGCTTTTACTTTGCGAATCCATGTGCTGCCATATTGCCGTTTAGCGGCATCGAACCACTTTGCCTGTGCCTGTGGGTGAGCCTGTTTGGTATATTCAAGATTTTCCTTTGCGGCCGTCTGACCAGAAAACTGACTGACGAGAATCTTCTTTGCTCCACGTCTTGCGTAGGGACTTCCAGTTGCTTCGTCAACCATTCCTTTTCCCTCATACAAAAAACGTCCATAAGGAGCAGCCGCAGCACATACAAATCCAGTTCCTTGCAATGATGTACTTTTGGCTCTTGTTCGGTCAATAAAATCTCCTGAGATCATCGGCATAAACGGAACCATACTGTCCATGACCATTCCATCAAGGAGGTACTGGGCTTCTTGGTACTGTCTGGAAAACCTATCCATATTCAGCTTTATTTTCATATCTCCATCAACTACGGAGAATCCTTTAAAATGATGAATTTTGCTCATATTACTTACCCAGGATTTCAAAATGCGGAATCAGTGTATACGGACCGCCTACACTGGTAATCTTAAACACGTTATCTCTGTTCTCGTTCATGTACTGGTAGAATCCGCTCCGATAATCACTGTCAATTGCCGTTCCACCAGTCCACTCACCCTCCCAGAAAAACGATTCGTCCGAGAATGTAATAGTATCTTCCAGAGCGTTGTTAATCTGCCTTTTCCACTCTTTAGGCGGCACATACGGGAGAATTTTACCATCCTTATCAGTAATGGTTATATCTCCGTTCTGGACAGCATAGCGGATGTGTAACTGTACGTTGTCAGTTGTGTCTGGTCCGTACTTTTTAAGGATTGCTCCCTTATCCGTAATGAGGTCAACGCCGGATAAAACATGAGGATACCAGTACGCATCTCTTGTCGTGGCACTTTCGTAATAGTTGAAAAGTGTAATTTTAGATGAATACATGATACCCTCCTATCCTCCACATATTGCTTTTGAAAATCTATCAGAGAATGATTTTATTCGGACAATATTGCCTTTGCACTCTTCCGGCATTTTCCCGTAAAAGATAATGCTTTCTGGGCGTAACTTCTCAATCATGGCATTGTAACCAGAAAGAAACAGCTCTTTCTTTTTCTTTCCGTTCATGCAGCCAACCGAAGATACTGCCACTGTTCCGCCCTCTGGTTCTCCATCAAAGCACCATCCATAGCTATCTGGTGTGCTCCATGATATTGTCGGAATCACACGGCAACCATATTCTTGCAGATATGCACCTATCCAGTGCTTGCGGTAATGGTTGTATATCTGGATGACTTTCGGGAAATCAGTGTAGGTGCTGAAATCCGGTGTTAGAATGTACCGGAATTTGCTCAGCTTATCCACATATCTGTCTGGATTTCTCCATAGTGCGTCAAATTGGTAATCATCTAAGAAGAAATGAACAGCTTTCTCTTCTGGGTTATTGCATTTTCCTCTGGCATAATTAAAACCGACAAATTCACAGTTGCCCTCGAATGCCTCAGGTTCTATCTGCGGTATACCATATTCACCAACGCCGGGGAAAATACGGCGGTTCAGATTTTCATAGGCTATACTGGTTGATTTATTTGCCATAGGCTATCTCTTTCTTTTCATGGCCCTGGTCATAAGTCTGTTTCTTCTCGCTGTCTTCCTGTATGCCGAATTATCTTTAAGACCTATGCCAAGTTCATAATCAGGACGGTTAAAATACTCTATCTCTCTGGCTTTCTCTGTTTTGTTCCAGCTAGATACACTCATTTTCTTTACAGTCGCACCGTTGGATTCTACTCTTTTACGAAACTCAGATGCGGATATATTCAGTGGCGTTTCTTCGATACGTCCACCGATGCCGCGCTGATAATAATTCTGTTTGCCTTTTCTGGTAAACTTATATTCTGTTGTTTCTCCATTCATGGTCACAGAAAATGCGGTTTCTTTTGTTCCACTTAATCCGCTACTTCCGCCACGTTCTCCCATAAAATCACTCTTTCTGCACTGTCTGCTTAATAACCTGATTCACGCCAGTAGCCGATAATCCATTAAACATACCGACTGCAACTGCCGTGATATAATCCGTTGCCGGGAAATCTGGGATAACTCCCATTCCGACAGCTCCGAGAATCCCGCCAATAATCGCCATGATCACCGGAATCCATTCATCAGAGATTCTTTTTGATGCTTTACAGCCCATTCCTACGATGTAGCAAATCATAACGATTGCAATACATGAGCCTAATGTTGAAATGTCCATCATTTATCACCCCTTAACGCCTGAACAACATTCATAAAATTGGCTGTGCTTTTAGCCATTTTCTCAACATTTTCAGGCTTTTTAAGTTCTTCAATAGTCTCGCGGAACGCCTGCTTTACTTCGGGATTTTTTCTGAATATCTTTTTCACATTTTCCCTTGAACATTCAAGACAAATATCGGTACTTCAATGTGGTTTGAGTTCTTTTCCACACTGTCTACATTTCATACTCACACCCCCGCATAAAGAATCGGTATTCCATCATCCGTCCTTACTCCCATCAGAAGCGGTAACGCTGTCTTTAAGAGTAAGTCATTCGTTTTCTGTACGTCCCCGGTGGTGGCATATACTGCGCTCCATTCCTTTGCACTTGCTCCAATCTGCTGAGGTGTTGCATAAGAGATGGATTCACTGCCGGATGATACAGATGTTACAATGCCTGTTGTGCTACCACCAGACCCGATTGCAGTTGACGTACCGCTCACAGCGGCATTGGTAGCATTCTTCTCAGCAAGCTCAATCTGATACATTAATTCAGCCAGTGAACAGACCGCCTTTTTAATACGTTTCTGTGAACGCTTATCAGCTGGCAGTCCGTCCACCAAATTATCAAATGTCAATGTATCAATAAAATCGCTGGCTCTGGCTGCCAGACGATCAAAGTCAGCTTCTGGCACGACATTGCCATAATAGGATTCTGTGTAAAAATCATAATCTGCATAAGCCATGCCAGTTACCTCCCACGATTATCATTTTGCTGTTACAGTCGCATGTCCGGCACTCAATGCCTTATAGGTACTGTCACACTCAACCACTGTGATTACCTGCTCTGTTGCTGCTGTAATGTCGGATTCTCCATCCCATGCGCTCCAGTTCTTCACGTTCTGTCCGTAGTCTACGGTAGTCTCAGATGATGCAACTTTGTACTTGTACACATTTCCTGCGCTTACTTTTGCCGGAGTAACAGTCACTTTTGTATCTCCGCTCTTACTTCCTGCTGTGGAGTTTACAGTCAGAGTTCCAAGTGTCTGAGTTGCGTTGATAGTTCCGACAGCAACAGCGTCAATATATTCTGCAAAGAGGGTAAGTCCCATGATTGCGAATGATTCAGACACTGCTGTGTGGTAATTGCCCTGCGTATGGAATCCGATCAGATTTGTTTCGCCGGATACAGTATATACAAGACCTGCTCTTGCAAAATCAGATTCGTTCGGATCCACGTAGTAAAGAACGATGTTCTCAACGGGTGTGGCGATTACTGTTCCTCTCGGAATCTCGCTGTCAGATAACAGGAAGATTGTGTTGAATCCCAGGAAGTTTTTCACATACTGGAAGCCGAACTGGTTCTGAATAGAAATCTCAGCTGCTCCGATATACTCGTACACGTCCAGAATGTTCACAAATCCAACGACGCCAGTCACATTTCTGTGCATCTGCTTGAATTTGTTTTCTACACGACCCTTGGCCATTGCCAGAGCCATCTGGAAAGTAATCTCTGTAAATGTGAGGGTACCGGTTTTCAAATAATTGTAAAATCTTTCGGTAACATTGGTCTGAAGCTGGAAGAGGAATTCATCATCGGTCATCTGAACAGCGTTCTCGTAACCGTGATCTTTGATTGCTTCGATAGATACAGCCTTTGCGTATTTCTCGATAGTCATTTCTGCATAGGGTTTTTCTTTTACAACGAATTTGCTGTAAGGGATTTCCTCACCTTCACCAACATTTCCGTTCTGCAATGTACCCTCTGCATATTTTGATTTAAGAACCGCTCCGGGCGTCTTTTTGATTGGACGCATGATACCAAGGATTTCACGTAAGTGTTCCCAGTTTCTTTCGAATCTGGTAACAAAGTCAATCTCACGTGCCTTTACCTGAATATCATTAGTCATAATAAGATTAGCTTTTGCTGCCATATAAAAAAATCCTTTCTACCCATAATTGTTAAGGTATTGGGTTAGCGGCTATACTCTGGCGTATAGTCGGTGTAAAAAAATCACTGGAATAACTGGATATTCTGTGCAATTGCAGCCTGCCTTTCGGATGGGTCTTTGATTGCTTCAATATCTTTTTTTGTCATGTTTCCCGGTGTCTGCTGCTGTCCAACATGAGTAGTAAACCTTGCCTGATTCTGCTGAGCCTGTTGCTGAGATTCATCCACAAAAGCGGATGCGTCAGACTGTTTCATCTGCTCAATCAGATCATTCAGTCCAAGGATCTTACCGTCTTTCAGTTTTAATCCGGCTTCTTTAATGTCTGCCATAACAGACTTCTTTGCTGCTTCACTGGAAAATTTAACATCATCGAGTGCTGCTTTAAGTGCGTCCGAAAAATCGCGGTCATAGATCTTCGCATTGAATTCCTTTTCTGCATCCTCGGCTTTCTTCTTCCATTCAGCAAGCTCTGTCTGAATGTTCGCCGGGTCGATACCGTCAAAGCCTTTTAAGGTTTCTTCTGCTGTCTCAGCACGTTCTTTCCAGTCATCGCGTTCACCTTCGACTTTCGACAGAGTTTTCGCTACTTCTTTAGCATTCTTGTAATGTTCAGAAAGTGCTTTCTTTACATCTGCCTGTTTATCCTCCGGGATTTCAATTCCAAATGATTTTAATGTGTCAATAAGTTTCTGCATATACATCCTCCTGGTCGTGTTTATTGACCTGCCGCCGCAGGTAAGTGGATTAAGCCAGTTAGACCACTGGCAGGGTAAGCGGAACTTCCAGAGTCGAACTGGAAAACTTGTATCTATAGATATTTGTCCTATAGCCGATAGGTTCCACATAACCCGGATTCCCGGGTTAGCAAGGTATTTTACGTGCTATGCCTAAACACGAGACGTTTCGGGCTACGTCAACACCGCCTATACGGTCGTGCACCTCTGCACGGGTTGAATTCCACTGTTCAGTTATATGCTCTCACAAGGAGGTATGCCGCCATGCACTAACGGCAATGATACGTGTCGGAAATTGCATCCGCTTTTCAACCTCCAGATTCCACCCCGAACCTGTTTCTATTAAGGACACGCATCTGCTTAAAGAAAGGAGGAAAGCAATAAAAATGTCTATGTCAAGCATTTCTGCTTACGATTCTTCCCTATGAATACATTTTACCACAGAACCTCCCAAAAGTTGTGGTACATGTTTTAGCCAATTAGAGCATATCACGGAGCTTTTCCACGTATCTTTTAACAAGATCACGCTCTTCCCGGCACTCTGCATCCTTGGACATATCGCTCATTTCTGTAGTAAGCTCGTCAAGGTGTTCTTCCAATGCGGCGAGCATCTTCCTTTTGCAATCCTCAGATTTACCGGAACGATAGCTCTGTTTCTGTGTCATGTAGTCGTCATAAGCATCCCGTCCATCAGAACGGCTGTAATGTCCTCTGACATAATGCTCACCACGTCTGGCATAAGAACTGCCTCTGTCGTAATCTGGCATCATTCTGCCATCATTTGAGCTGTATCTCCCCATACTGTCACGTTTTCTTCCACGTTCGCTGTAATCGTCATTGTATCCGCCACGCATCTCGTCAAGGACAGTGTTGTAATACTCTACTTTCTTGTCCCAGTACTGAGTGTTCTTGATATCTTTGTACATATCAATCAGCTTGTATGTCATTTCCAGATTTCCAGTGTTTAGCCCATTATCAGCGATTTTGGACAGTTCATCTTCGATTCTTGCGCATAAGTCTTTAATATCTCTCATAATCACACCTCCTACGCTTCTCTGGTCACGATAATATTTGCGTTCGCAACAGAAATTGCCTGATCGCTTGTGTTCTCTACTGCGATATTAACGCAACATCCGCGAGGTACGTCGATATAGATACCAGAGGACACATTGTTATACTGATCTACTGCTGCCGGTGTGGAAATCATCTGTGAAGAAAGAACCGGCTCACCAGAAATTGCAATAGCCAGAGAAATAGCTCCGACAGTGCCGCCTGTTGGAATTGCGATATTACCAGAAAAATCCACGAAGAATCTCGCTTTGCACTGGTTAGTAAGTCCTCTCAGTGTAATAATTCCACTTCCCTCTCTGTGCTGAATACAGTTAGAACCTTTAACTGCTGTGTTTGAAAATACTACGTTTCCATTTGCTGCTACAGTCTGAGCAGCTACATTTGTAAATTCTGCCATAATTTTTGCTCCTTTCATATCACAAAAGGACAGGTCTCAGCCTGCCCCTCTGTGTAATACGGCATAAGCCGACATTCGAATCAATCGAAAGATACTCTCGATATGAAGTTATCAGCAATTACATCCAGTGTTGCATCCGCATCCGTAAAATGTGTTCGGATTAGGAACCTGATATGCCGGAATCGGTGCCGGATTAATCGCATTAATGAGCTGCTGTGTCTGAGAAGCCATTGCAGTTGTGAGAAGTGCGCTCTGGCGATCCTGAGAAGCAGCACGTCTGAGGTCGTTATTTTCAGCCTGCAGGTTAGAAATCTTTTCATTGCAAAGATAGTCGAGAATGGCTCTTGTCCCAGCGTTCTGGCTGTCAATGATATCTCTTGTGTTGCTGTTCATGGTGTTTTGTAATGCACAGGTGTTCTGCGCCATATTGTAGTTTACGCCCTGAATTGCTTCTCTGGTTTCGCAGCAACAGTTCGCAAGCTGTGCCTGGAGTGCATTGGTATTCTGCATATTTGCTACAGTGTCAGCGTTAATAGCCTGCTGAATGCCGAAACCAGTCTGCATGATGTTTGTGTTGATTCCGTTGAATCCGGTAAGCATACCATTGTTCATTGAATAGAATCCGTCACAGAGACCGTTATTGATTCCGTCAAGTTTGCTAATCACAGCGGAATTGTCAAATCCTCTCTGGATATCTGCCTGAGTAGCTGCTGTGGCTGCATATCCGCCGCCGTTGCCATTATTGCCCCAGCCGTTGTTTCCCCATCCGAAGAAAGCAAAAATGAATAAAACAATAATCCACCAGCTACCATCTCCGCCAAACATGCCGTCATTATTTCTGCCGTTTCCAGTAGCAGCGGCAATATCTGCTAAGCTATAATTTCCATCCATAGTTATAATCTCCTTTATTGTGTATTTACATCAATCTGGCCAGATTGTAATGTACTATTTCATATTCTTCAGCAGATTTTGAAACTGCCCTGCCATCTGTTGAACCTGATTAAGTTGCTGCTGAGAAATCTTCCCAGACTGTAACATCTTCTGGACTTCTGCTTTCGGGTCTCCCTTAAAATTCTGCTTAAACTGCATAAATTGCTGTATCATCTGCATTGGCCCGTTTCCCTGTGGTATTCCGCCGCCAAGTGCGTTAAATAATGGATTACTCATCTGCATTTCCTCCCTTAGCCGCTGATTCCTGCGCGGTACTAGCCCTAACAGGTTCAGAAAAAGAATTTAATCGGTTTATGATAGCTTCGTATTTGCCCTTTAAATCATCATATTCCCGTCTGGTGACATATTTACTGTCCATGTTCTGAACAGGCTGTTTAGGTGTCATCTGAGCGCCTATTTCATGATACTCAAACGTCCGTAATGGCTGTGGCATACCGGAAACGTCTGTGGATTTTATGTAGAACTTTTCACTTTCACTGTCCATCAGCAAAACACTTGTTCCGGGTGCTACCAGATAGGATTTTGCACCGACTTCGCCAGATACCCACAGGATGCCATTGTTATTCTGTTGGGGTTGCTGTACTGGCTGAGTTGACATCTGAACAGGCTGCTGCTGGAACTGATTCATCTGTCCCGGAACGCCAAAACTATATTGGTAAGGATTGTTATATAATGCCATCTCGTACACCTCCTATGACTTATTCTATGACTTATTCTATGACTTTCTATAGCTATATTTTTGCATAAAAAAAGAACCGGAAACAGTTCGTTTCTGGTTCTAATTAGTGTCTAAAAAGTATCAGCACACTTTGATTATTTTATTGTTCACCC
>OHSK01000176.1_pt1 | contig 42601 bp, 36 predicted proteins | sample 1578701 | NCBI WGS metagenome assembly OHSK01 (sample SAMEA3879503, study PRJEB24766) | human gut metagenome | biome: human-associated habitat; feature: feces | place: USA | collected 1985/1987
ACATATTCTGTACTTGCTGCGAATAGGTCATAATCATACTCTCCTTTTGACAAATTGATGTCACACGGCCGGGGCTTCTCTCCCCTGCCGCCTTGCATTGACCGGGCTGCGCCGCTCTCTTTTCAACGCTCCTCCCGGTACTACCACGCACAGTTTTATTATAGAGGACGACGGCGCAATTTGCAAGCTATTTCTGACAAATTTTTCGCAATCTTTTTGTTATTTTCGTTTTTCCTCGAAAGAGCGTTTCTCAGTTCGGCTTCTTCGGGCGCTCTGGCTGCACCGGTGTGACGGCCCAGATACAGGCAAAGCCTGCCGCCGCACCCGCGATGGCGAGGACGTGCCTCCCCGGCCCGAAGCCCCAGAAATTGGCGATAAACGGGAACAAAAGGCTTCCCACGCTCTGTCCCAGCGCCAGAAAGCCATAGTTCACTCCGGCGTGGGGCAGACCGAACAGGTCGGTGGAGAGGGCGGGCAGCACTGCCGCCAGCGCCGAGTAGCAGAAGGTCAGCCCTGCGTACACCCCTACGACGGCCCATCCACGGGCTGACCAGAACACCACCGAAAGCCCCAGCGACGCGCCGAAGAGGATGAGGTCGGTCGGCCGCCGACCAATTTTGTCACTGAGCAGGGGCATCAGCAGCCGCCCGGCCGCACTGCCCACGCTGCCCAGCACCACGGCCCAGAGGGCGGCGCTCTCGTCCAGCCCCCGCTCCATGCCCAGCTTCAGGATGATAGGGCTGAACAGCAGCACTGCCGGAGTGGAAAAGCAGACCGCTCCGGCGCAGAGCCAGTACTGGTGTGTGCCCAGCATCTGCCGGGGCGAGAGGTCAAGGGACGGTGCGGCGTCCCCCTTTCCCTGCCCGCCGGGCCGGGGCTTCTCCGGCGGCGGGTCGGTGAGGAGGGCGCTTCCCACAAGGCAGACCGGAAGGGTCAGCGCCCCCAGCGCCCAGAAGGCCCCTCGTATCCCCTGCACCGGCCCGAAGCCCCGCAGCGCCGTGCGGACAAAGACGGTGAGGAAGGCGCCGCTCAGGCCCACCGCGCCCCCGATGACGCCGGTGGCAAGGCCCTTCCGCCCCCGATACCACTTCTGGGCGCAGGACTGGATGGACGGGTAGAGGAAGGCAGTGCCGAGGCCCGCCGGGATGCTGAACACCCCAAAAAAGAAGCTCCCCTTCCCGGCCGGGAGGGCCGCCGCCCCAAAGAATCCGCCGCAGAGCAGCCCCGTCCCCCAGAGGGCCGCAAAGCGAGGCCCTCGCTTGTCCTGCAAAAATCCCCCGATGACGCATCCGACGCCGAAGGCCGCGATGAGCACCCCGAACGCATAGCCCGCCCCCTGCTCACTGAGTCCGTATTCCTCCATGACCGGCTTCTGGAACACGCCCCACGCAGCAGGCAGGCCGGTCAGCACCTGTATCGCCGCCCCTGCCGCCAGAATGGCCCAAGGTCTTGTTTTCTGCATTCTTTGCATCACCTCAAAGAATAGTGTGTCCTTTTCGATTGACAAAAAGACAGTATTCTTTATAATTAGAAGGGTATTATATAGCAATTCAACTTTTTAATGCAACAGCAACAGCGTTGAATTGCATATCGCAAATATGCTGTTTGACTGTTGCACTAATTTCTTGACTTGCGATAAAAATCATCTCTCATGCTGCGCTGTCGTGTGTCCTGACCGCAGGGCACTCCCGTTTCTGGTTCAAGTAAGTCTGTGCGTCCCGCGCAGGCCTTGCCGACACGCCAGTGGCTCCCCCTTTGGGGGAGCTGTCGCGTCAGCGACTGAGAGGGCTATAAAGAGAGGACATACACTATGAAAACTCAGGCCTTAAAAGGGATGCGCGACCTTCTGCCCAACGAGCAGACCCTGCGCGACTACATTCAGGGCAAGATCCTTGAGACTTACCGCGCATCCGGCTTCGAGCGCATCTCCACCCCCATGCTGGAGGATATGGAGAACCTCGACAAGTCCGACGGCGGCGACAACCTGAACCTCATCTTCAAGGTGCTCAAGCGGGGCGACAAGCTCACCGCTGCCCTGAACTCCGGCGACCCGAAAGAGCTTTCGGATATGGGCCTGCGCTATGACCTGACCCTGCCCCTGAGCCGCTTCTACGCCGCCAACAAGGACAAGCTCCCCCACCCCTTCAAGGTCATCCAGACCGACCGCGTCTTCCGCGCCGAGCGCCCCCAGAAGGGACGCCTGCGTGAATTCGTCCAGTGTGACATCGACATTCTGGGCGACGAAAGCCCCAACGCCGAGGTCGAGCTGATCGACGTGACCACCCGCGCCCTGCTGGGCATCGGCTTCGACGGCTTCACCGTCAACATCAATGACCGCCGCATCCTCCGCGGGATGCTGGAGAGCATGGGCTTTGCCGCCGACACGCTGGACTCCGTCTGCATCACCTTCGACAAGATGGATAAGATCGGTGCCGACGGCGTCAAGGCCGAACTGCTGGAAAAGCAGCTGCCCGAGAGCGCTGTCAACGCACTGGCCGACTTCATCGCCGCCGGTGAGGTGACGCTGGACGCCGTGGCCTCCCGCTGCGCCGACCCCGCCATCGCCGACGACCTGAAGTATGTCCTCGCCACCGCCAACGCCATGGCTGCGGGCCGCTATCAGGTGGCCTACTGCCCCAGCCTCGTGCGCGGTCAGGGCTACTACACCGGCATGGTCTTCGAGATCACCTGCCCGCAGTTCAGCGGCGCAGTCGCCGGCGGCGGACGCTACGACAACATGGTGGGCAAGTTCCTCGGCACGCAGGTGCCCGCCGTCGGCTTCTCCATCGGCTTCGAGCGGGTCTGCGGCATCCTGCTCGAGCAGGGCTACCAGATCCCCGGCGCAAAGCAGAAGATTGCCCTGCTCTACGGCAGGGACGCCGACTTCACCGCCGTCCTGAGCCGGGCCGCCACCCTCCGCGAGACGTACAACGTCACCGTCCTGCCGCAGGGCAAGAAGCTCGGCAAGCAGCTGGGCCAGCTGGAGGCAGCCGGCTTTGCGGGTGCCGCCTTTATGGACAAGGACGAAGTGAAGATCTTCTGATCATCCCGGATACAGCAAAAGCGGCAGGCCCGACGGTCTGCCGCTTTTTTGTTTTGCTCTTATGCGCCGAAGACGGCGGTATAGTCCGCCTTGAACTTCTCGATGCCCTGATCGGTGAGGGGGTGCTTGGTCATCTGCTCGATGACCTTGTAGGGCACGGTGGCGATGTCCGCACCGGCCAGCGCACACTCGGTGATATGGATGGGGTTGCGGACAGAGGCCGCAATGATCTGCGTATGGATGTCCGGGTAGTTGGCGAAGATCTCGCTGATGGTGCGGACAAGGTCGATGCCCGGCTGACTGATGTCGTCAAGACGGCCAAGGAAGGGGCTGACGTAGGCCGCACCGGCCCGTGCAGCCAGCAGGGCCTGATTGGCCGAGAAGATGAGGGTGCAGTTGGTGGGGATGCCCTTGGCGCTCAGGGCCTTGATGGCCTTGAGGCCCTCCACGGTCATGGGGATCTTGACGACCATGTGCTTGGGGTCGAGGGCATAGATAGCCTCTCCCTCCTTCACCATCGTCTCCGCGTCGGTGGTAGTGGCCTTCACCTCGCCGGAGATGGGGCCGTCCACGATGGAGGCGATCTCCGCCAGCGTCTTGGCGTAGTCCTTGTGCTCCTTTGCGATGAGGCTGGGGTTGGTGGTGACGCCCGAAATGACGCCCATATCATTGGCCTTGCGGATCTCGTCCACATTTGCGGTATCGATAAAGAATTTCATACAGGTCCTCCCTTCGTTCTTCGTAAGAACATTTCTGCCCCTATTTTACTACACTTCCGGCAGAGAGAAAAGAGTCCCCCTGCAAATTTCACGTCTTCTTTGCGTTGGGGTATACCCGCTCCATCCGGGCATTGTCGAAGTGCTCGTCGAGGAAGACGTCCAGCCGGTTTGCCGGAGCGAGACCGCTGGTGCGGGCGTCGTAGCGGGCCAGCGCCAGACCGGAAAGTCCCATGTTCACGGCCATGAACACCGTCAGCACCACCGTCATCCACGGCAGGATGTGCTTTTTGAGCTTTGCCATCAGCTTTGCGATGAGGGGGTAGCCGTACCGAATCCAGACCACCGCTGCGATGCCCCAGAAAAAGCAGTAGAGCAGGTTGACACGGCCTCCCAGATTGAACTTGAAGCCGCTGTAATCCCAGAAGATGACGCCGAAGAGCAGCTCGCCCACAGCGCTGCAAAGATACTCATATGCGCCGCCCAGCACAAAGCCGAAGAGGAAGATGGAGCGGTCGCTCCGCTCCTCGCTGCCCCGCAGCAGGACAGCCGCCATGACCAGCGCCAGCCCCCACACCACGCTGAAGGGGCCCCACACAAGGCTCGAGCGGCTCATCCAGACCCCCGCCGTCACCCGGCAGAAAAGCGTCTCCACCACATCGCCGAGGAACGCGCCGATGACGAAGAGCCAGACGAGGTCGCCGAAGCTCAGGGCCTTCTCGGCCTGCACCGTCGGCTCGGGCCGGACGGCAGTCGGATAGGCCTTCTGGATACGCTTTTCCACATGGGTGATGAGCCGCTGGCGCAGCTTGTCCGAGTGCTTTTCCAGCTCAAGGTTGAACTGTTCCAACTTCGGGTGGCTGGCGGCGTACTGGTTGACGGCCAGCGCCGTGCCCAGCTGGTCGAGGACGGCGATCGTCATCATGACCCAGACGCCCACATGCAGCAGCCATCCCGGCAGAAGGGCGCAGAGGCGCAGCAGCAGGCCGTTGCCCCATAGGACGCTGGCCATGCCCAGCAGGCCCCAGAGCACCGAATATTGCAGGCAGACATAGCCGTCCAGATTGAACTTCTTGTCCGAGTAGTCCCACCAGCGGCGGCGGTGCACCCGCTCCAGCAGCTTGGCCGTCACCCATTCCACCACGGTGGCGTCCGCCGCACAGCCGAGAAAGAGGGCCAGCGGGGTCGAACGAAGGTCGGCGAAGCCCACGGCCATCAGCACAGCCGCCGTGCCGTAGACAAAGCAGAACGGGCCGGACGCCACGCCACGGTTGACGAAGGCACGTCCCTTCACCGTCGCTGCCACCGTCTCGGCCACCCAGCCGAGGAATGAATAGACCAGATAAATGACGCAGAGGGTATAAAAATTCAGCTCCATTGCGTGTTTCCTTTCCCATATGAATGGTTACAGGGATATTGTACGCAGTTTTTGCTTCCCGTGCAAGAGGAAGGCAGAATTTTCACACAAAAAGGCCGCTGTAGGCAGCCTCTCCGTCACGCCTGACAGAGAGGTTATTTTACAGCGGCCTATATTTATAAGGGTAAAGCGCTCAGGCGCAGCTTACAGCTGGCTCTTGTACAGCTCCACGATCTCCTCCACGCTGGTGTCGCGGGGGTTGCCGGGACGGCAGGCGTCGGCATAAGCGGACTCGGCGAGGAACTGGATGTCCTCCTCCTTCAGGATGCCGTGGAGATTTGTGGGGATGCCCACATCCGCAGACAGCTGCTTGACGGCGGCGATGGTGGCATCTGCTGCCTCGGCGTCGTTCATCTCGTCGATGCCCACAACGCCCATCGCCTTGCCGACGGCGCGGTAACGCTCACCGGCGACGGTCTTGTTGTACTCCAGACCGACGGGCAGCAGGATAGCGCAGGCCACGCCGTGGGGGGTGTCGTACAGAGCGGACAGACCGTGTGCCATGGAGTGGACGATGCCCAGACCCACGTTGGAGAAGCCCATACCGGCGATGTACTGGCCCAGCGCCATGCCCTCGCGGCCCTCGGGGGTGTTCTGGACAGCACCGCGCAGGTTCTCGCTGATGAGCTTGATGGCCTCGAGATGGAACATATCGGAGATGACACAGTGGCCCTTGGTGATGTAGCCCTCGATGGCGTGGGTCAGAGCGTCCATACCGGTGGCGGCGGTCAGGCCCTTGGGCATAGAGGACATCATATCGGGATCGACGACGGCAATCTCCGGAATATCGTTGGTATCGACGCAGACGAACTTGCGCTTCTTCTCCACGTCGGTGATGACATAGTTGATGGTGACTTCAGCTGCAGTACCGGCAGTGGTGGGCACTGCGATGGTGAAGACCGCGTGCTTCTTGGTGGGAGCAACGCCTTCCAGAGAGCGGACATCGGCGAACTCGGGGTTGTTGATGATGATGCCGATGGCCTTTGCGGTGTCCATCGAAGAACCGCCGCCGATGGTCACGATGCAGTCTGCCTCAGCGGCCTTGAAGGCGGCCACGCCGTCCTGCACGTTGGCGATGGTGGGGTTGGGCTTGATCTCGCTGTAGACGGCGTAGGCGAAGTTTGCAGCATCCAGCAGGTCCGTGACCTTCTTGGTGACGCCGAACTTGATGAGGTCGGGGTCAGAGCAGACGAACGCCTTCTTGTAGCCGCGGGCCGTCAGCTCGGGCACGATGTTCTCGATGGCGCCGTGGCCATGGTAGGAAATGGTGTTCAGAACGATACGATCAGCCATTGGTAATAAACCTCCCAATTTTGCGTCCCGCCGGACGGCGGGCACGACTCTCTTTGCTTCTACTTTACCACTTTGTTAAAACATTTTCAATGTCATTTCTTATGATTTTCATGAAATTTTTATACTTTTTTGCATTTTTGCAGAGAAATTGCCCAAATCAGGCAAAATATCCGCAACACAAAATCCCCAGCACGATTCAGACCGTGCCGGGGATTCATTGTCAGAGATATATGGATTTTATGCCGCTATGCGGCCCTCTGCCTTGCCATTTGCAATATAATGCTCGTAGTACTTCACATTATCATCTCCAAACATGGCCACAAGCTCGGGGTTGTTTGCTTTATAGGTGTTCAGGTCAAATCCGCTGCTTCCGCGACGGCCTTCTTTCATGCCGCTGGTCACAAAGTGGTCAAACAGTTTTTTCTGGTCAGCACCATAAAGGGCAGCGAGGTCAGGATTGTAGGTAAGATAGTCTTGGTAGTTGTAGACAGCCTGATACTGGGCAAGCTGCTGATAAAAAGGCGGGTTTTGGAGAGTCATGCCTTGATACTTAGAGTTCGGATGATAAATTGTTTCCTTCGTGCCATCCATATAAGTGACCACCACTTTATCCACTTGAATATAAGAAATAACATTACTGTACCAGCCAACTCCATCAAATCTGCAATATGTATCTACCATCGCATTTTGGATTTCATCTTCCGTCAGATATGTAGCACTGTATATATCTCCCTGTTTAGCCTGAACAAAGAAATTCCCATTGACATCTCGAAAAACATTTTTCAGTTCATCATTACTTCCAATAGAAACATAGTACCCCGTTTCTTTATAATATTTAAACGGAAAATCTTTTGCAACCCCATATAGAGTGTTCAAGTTATTGTTGTTATCTTCATACACCTGAAAAGGCTCATTGGGACCTACCGCGGTTAATACCTGTGTGGCAATTTCTGGTATCGCATCCCCTACACGATTATATGCCGTGGCATACCATTCTGTATATTTAATATCTTTCGCTGTATTGTTTCTGAAATACACGGTTGGTGAATATGCACAATTATTCCCCCATATAACCTGTAATGTCATAAGTTCCACATTCGGCTTCGCCGCCATCGCCGAAAGTCCAAGACATCCGCACAGCAACACCGCCGTAGACAAAAGAGCTGCAAGTTTCTTTTTCATAACGCTTCCTCCTTTTCCGGAACGCTATTCGTACTTTTCTGCCGCAACCTCATATGGTCTGCCTCTTTAAATAAATTATAGCACTATAAAATCTGCTTATCAATATGATTGCCTCTCCATCTATACAGATTTCAGCTTTTCTACGCAAAAATCCCCCACGTAGCATCAGCCATGTGGGGGTTCTACACTTTATAAGTTTTTCACTTTGCCCCTTCGCCCGCGAAGAACTCCTTCGTGAGCTTTGCCACCGTGCCGGAGAGCAGGAGCAGGGCGATGAGGTTCGGGATGCTCATCAGGCCGTTGAAGGTGTCGGCGATGCTCCACAGCAGCCCGAGGTCCACTGTCGCGCCCAGAATGGACACGAAGGAGTAGACCACGAGGAACGGCCCGACCACCTTGTCGGTGTGGAACAGGAACTCGATGCACCGGGAGCCGTACAGGCCCCAGCCGATGATGGTGGAAAACGCGAAGCAGCAGAGCGCCACTGCCGTGAAGATGGACGACCAGCCGCCGTAGGTGGCCGTGAAGCCGGAGATGGTCAGTTCCGCGCCTGCCGCGCTGCCGTAGCCCACCGGCACACCGCTGCACAGGATGACCATGGCGGTCAGGGTGCAGATGACGATGGTATCGGCAAAGACCTCGAAGATGCCGAACATTCCCTGCTTGACCGGCTTGTGGGTGTCGGCGCAGGCGTGGGCGATGGAACCTGTGCCGAGGCCGGCCTCGTTGGAGAAGATGCCGCGGGAGACGCCCTTCTGCATACTGAGAAAGACGCTGCCGATGGCACCGCCGGTGACGGCCTGCGGGTCGAATGCACCGCCGACGATGGAGGCAAGGACCGCCGGGAAGCGGCGGTAGTTGAGCGCCACGACGCCCAGCGCCAGTACAATGTAGAACAGCGCCATAAAGGGCACCAGCTTCTCGGTGACGCTACCGATGCGCTTGACGCCGCCCAGCAGCACCATTGCCACCATCATGGCCACCACGACGCCCACGATGAGGTTGAGGGTGGGCAGGATGCTGTTCAGGCCGCTGCCGGTGGCCAGCAGAGCTGAGTCGATGGCGGTGACGATGGTGTTCACCTGCGTGGCGTTGCCGGTGCCGAAGACGGTCAGCACGCCGAACAGGGAGTAGAGGACCGCGAGGAACTGCCACCGGCTGCCGAGGCCGTTCTTGATATAGTACATGGGGCCGCCCACAAGCTCACCGTTCTTGTTCCGCTCGCGGAAGTGCACCGCCAGCGTCACCTCGGCGAACTTGGTACACATCCCCAGCAGAGCCGAGCACCACATCCAGAACACCGCGCCCGGCCCGCCGATGGCGATCGCGCCCGCCACGCCGGCGATGTTGCCGGTGCCGACGGTCGCAGCCAGCGCGGTGCAGACCGCCTGAAACGGCGTCATTGCGCCGTCGGAGGCGTCCTTCCTGCGGAAGATGCGTCCGATGGTGGTGCGGATAGCATAGGGGAATTTCCGGATCTGCAAAAAGCCGGTCCGCACGCTGAGCAGCAGACCCACGCCGATGATGCAGACCATCGCCGGGATGCCCCAAATGAAGCTGTTGACCGCCTGATTGACGGCTGTGATGGTTTCGAGCATGATAGTTTACGCCTTTCTTTGGAAGCTGTTTTTGTAAGCGGTGTGCAATGCTTACGAAAACGACTTCCTGATTTTAACACAACGAAAGATATTTTATCTCATTCCACACGCTCTGTCAATTTATTCCTGAGATCTGCCCGTTCTGGCTGATATTTTTTGGATCCGCTTCCCCTGTGTTCTCTCTGCTTCTTTGCCGCTTTTTTGCCTGCCAAAGCTCTACACAAACCACGCCGATTGTGCTATGATAAGGGTGAAATTTCGGTTTGGCACTGCCAACCGCAAGGAGATGTCATTGATGTCTGAAACATCTGGTCTGATGGATACGCTGCAGCAGGAGGGGATCTCCCCCGACCTGCTGCGGGCTGTGGAAGAATACCGCGCCGCCCACCCGCTGGCCGAGGCCCTGCGTCCCCGCATCCCGGCCCCTGCTTTCGTCTACTACGGCAGAGAGGTGTGGGAGCAGGCGCTGGCCGCTCTGCTCTGCGGCGAGAACCTGCTGCTGGCGGGCGGCAAGGCCACTGGCAAGAACGTGCTGGCAGAGAACCTTGCCGCCGCCTTCGGGCGTCCCGCGTGGGACATCTCGTTCCACGTCAACATGGATGCAGCCTCCCTCATCGGCATGGACACCTTCGAGGGCGGACAGGTAAAGTTCCGGCCCGGCCCGGTCTACCGCTGCGCCCAGAGCGGCGGCTTCGGCGTGCTGGATGAGATCAATATGGCCAAAAACGAGGCGCTGGCCGTCCTTCACGCCGTGCTGGATTTTCGCCGGGCCATTGATGTGCCGGGCTACGACCGCATCCCGCTGGCCGAGGAGACCCGCTTCATCGCCACCATGAACTACGGCTATGCAGGCACCCGGGAGCTGAACGAGGCGCTGACCTCCCGTTTCGTGGTCATCCAGATGCCCACCATCACCGAAGAGAACCTTGAAAAGCTCCTGCGCACCCAGTTCCCCGACCTGAACGGCAAATACGTCCGGCAGTTTGCCCTCCTCTTCCTCGACTTGCAGAAAAAATGCGACAGCGCGGAGATCTCCACCAAAGCCCTCGACCTGCGCGGGATGCTGGACGCTCTGCGCCTGATGCGCCGGGGCGTCGCCGCCGGGGCCGCGCTGGACATGGGCATCACCAACAAGGCCTTCGACTCCTACGAGCAGGGTCTCATCCGGGACGCCATCGCCGCCCGCATCCCGGCCCAGCTCACCGCCGCAAAGCTCTTCGGCTAAAGGAGCATTCCGATGGAAGCGCAGAGCTACACCGCCGAAGAGCGGCGTGCCGCCAATCAGGTGTGGGCGGCGGCAGGGGCCTACGGCTTCGAGCCGTTGTTCCTTGCCCGCAACACCGACGGCACCATTGATTTTTACATGAACTGCATCGTGGGGCTGGTGCACAAATACTACGGCGACGCGCTGGTGCGCAGCCTCTTCGACACATGGGAGGGCGACCTCCGGCAGACCATGCTGGACGATCTGAGCTGGCTCTACCTCGAAAGCGCGGCTTACGCCCTCGAGCTGCCCGGCCGCCCGGTGCTTTCGGCCCTCCGCCGCGCCCACGCGGATTATTTTTTCGGCATCCAGTACAAGCTCTCGCGGCAGGAGTGGATGGCGAAGAACCAGCTGGTCTACTCCATGCAGGCTGCACGCTGGCGGGCCGTGCAGGGCCGGACGCCGCCCGTTATGACCCCCTACGAAAAGAGCCTCAGCGCTGCCCTCAGCCCCGAAACGCCCCCTCGCCCCGAGGAGCTGAAAGCCGCGCTGCTGGCCGTCTACGCCAAATTCGAGCTGTTCGACGGGACGGTGCACCAGAAAGTCGGGCTGCACCTCCACTTGGACGGCCTGCTGGCGTCCCTCATGACCCGCACCATGCCCACCCAGATGATAAAGACCGACCGGGTGACGGTGGAGCACTCCGGCGCGGTGGATGCCTCCGGCGGCGGTGTCCATGCGGACAAGCGGCTGGCCCACATCACCCTGCGCCAGCGCGCCGAGGAGGACCGGGCCTACATCGAGAGCTGCTTTGGCCGGTCGCTCTACCCGCCCGAGCGGCTGCGGAAGGCCGAACAGGAGCTTTGCACCGGCGAGCATCTGGGCTGTCATCTCTGGTTCGCCTCCGGCGTGCCCAGCCCGGAACAGGCCCCCACCCCCGAGGCAAAGCATCTGGCCGAGCAGGCCCAGCTTCAGGCCGAACGGAACCGGGCCTATTACGCGAAAAACCTTGAGCTTCACCGCAGCGTCGTGCTCCGGCTCTCCGAACAGATCCGCAACTGCATCCTCGTCCACCAGCAGCCCAACGCCCGGGTGGCCCGCAGCGGCAGTCTCGACCCCGGGCGGGTCTGGCGCACCGTCATGGACGATGGCCGGGTGTTCCGCTGTGCAGAGGAGGAGAATCATCCCTCCTTTACCGTTGATCTCCTGCTGGACGCCTCGGCCTCCCGTCTCCACTGTCAGGAGGTCATCGCAGCGCAGGGGTCTATCCTTGCCCAGAGCCTCGCGGCCTGCGGCATCCCGGTGCGGGTGAGCTGCTTTTCCAGCCTGCGAGGCTACACCGTCCTCCGGGTGCTCAAGGGCTTTAAAGAGAAGAGCCTGCAGGGCATCTGCCAGTATTTCGCCTCGGGCTGGAACCGGGACGGTCTGGCTCTGCGTGCCGCAGGCGACCTCATCGACTTCGACCCCGGCCCTGCCGCACGCCACCTGCTCATCCTCCTGACTGACGCCTCCCCCAACGACAGCCGCCGCATCCCGCCCTCTCCCAACGACCCGCTGGGCCGCGATTACGGCGGGAGCGCAGGCGTGGAGGATGCCGCCGCCGAGGTGCGGACGCTCCAGCGCAAGGGCCTGCGGGTCTCCGCCGTCTTTATGGGCGAGGACTCCAGCGCCGCCGATGCCTCCCGCATCTACGGTAAGAACATGGCCCGCATCCGGGGGATGGACCAGCTGGCCCGCGCCGCCGGACGGCTCATCCAGAACGAGATCCGGGAGCTGGGCGACTGAGCTTCTTATTTATAAAGAGAGCCTGCGGGGCCGCTGTGCAGTTGTATCTGCTGCCAGCGGCCCCGTATTTTTGTTGTCGCATACAACCATCTTGCTTTGTTTAGTAGGAAAGATAGAAAGTTTTCTGGTTTTTCAGCAAACTTATAGTTGTATTTTGTCGTGATTTATGATATACTACAACCAACAAAGGGCCGTACCCCTCCGACAACACCCACGCTGCCCACAGGAAGGAGAACCACTATGGATGCCGCACGTTATTTTGAAGAGATGCATCTTGCCATGTCCAGCCAGAAGCCCGAGTACCGCCTTGTGCTCAGTGTCAAGGTACAAGACCTCGGCGGTGCGGACGCCTATCTCGAGCTGCGGCAGGAGCCGGTCAGCGGCAAAGCCCGGGTCTTCTATTCCACGATGGGACGCCAGAAGTTGAACTTCCAGCTCATCCGAAAGGGATGGCAGAGCTGCCACAACGCTTCCGGCGAGCTGACGGGGCACTTCCCTGCCACCGCCGAGGGTCTGCTGGCCCAGACGGATTTCTCTGCCTTCATCCGGGACGACGCCCTCGACAGCGGCCGGATGGAACGCATCCTTCATGTGCTGGCCCATACTGCCGGTGGTTGTGGGACGGCCGCTCCCTCCTCTGTCCGGGAAGGGGCGCTCATCACGGTGGAGCGGTTCGCAGGCCGTCCCGCCCATTGGAGCTATTGGAGCGCCCGCGCCGCAGAGCAGCTCAACATCGCGGCCATCCTCTGCTGGCTGGGCGACTATCTTGCCGGGGCCGAGCGCCGCACCCTCCAGAGCTGCCCCGAGGCCATGCAGCTTGCCGCCGCGTGGCAGGCCGCACTCCTCTCTCCACTGCCCCAGTCGGCCCAGCGTCCTCAGCCTGCGCAGACGCCCCGGCCCATCCGCCGTGTGCCTGCCGTCGAGAACCCGCGCTGGCAGAGCATCCTCGCCGTGCTGGCGACGGTGTAACAGAAAGGCCTCCCGCATTGGGAGGCCCATCGCCGTATCCGGCGCGCATTCGTTCATATTTTCAGTTTCGAGAAATCGGTGCAGAGATATTCATAGAGCTTGTCAACGGCCTGAAATCCCATCTTCGCATACAGTTCCTTCGGTGTATCCTCGGAGTCAGCGTGAAGATACAGGATCTCTCCGCGCTCCTGCGCCTTTTCGGCAATATGCTTCATCAGGGTCATGGCGATGTACTGGTGCCGGAAATCCTCGTCCACCAGCAGGCCGTCCATGCAGACATACCCATCGGATGCGAAAATATAGCAATCACCCACCAGCTTCCCGCCCAGATACGCGCCGAGGTAGGTCAGCTTTTCCCGAAGACGCCGGTTGCTCCGCACCGTGTAATCATCCCCGTACAACGGCCCATAGTATTTCAGCTCATGCTGTTCCAGCTGGTCTGCGTCCGGGGCCTTGATCGAGACGTCCGGGTTCGTTTTCCAGCTGCGGATGTCTGTTTCCGGGGGCAGAACCATCGTCAGGGTCTCTTCGCACTCCATGCCGAATGCATCGGCCAGCGGCTCGTACCCTTCCAGCTTGAGGAAGGTGTCTCCCCGCTCTTTCTGGTAGGCCAGCGCGGCCCGGACTTCATCTGCCGAGGGCTGGCTGTAATAGCAGAACGCGTTGTGGTCGTATTTATCACGCAGCTCGCTGTCCTCCCGCTTGGTCAGATGCTCTGAAACGGTGTGAGACGCGGAAAACAGCCGGTAAAAGCTTTCATCGGTCTTTCTTGTAGGGTTCATGCGCTCCTCCAAACCTTATCGCTCACTTCCAGCCCCGGGCCGAGGGGTCGAGCATCTCGGCGGCGGAGTAGATGAGGGCGTTGCAGATGGCTGCAGCTACATTGCTGCCGCCCTTGCGGCCCATCGCCGCGATGGCGGGCACGCCGTGCTTTTCGCAGACGGCAAAGAGCCGCTCTTTGCTCTCCACCACATTCACGAAGCCCACCGGGACGCCGATGACCAGCGCAGGCCGCAGACCGTTTTCGATCTGCTCCGCGATGGTCAGCAGGGCTGTGGGCGCGTTGCCGACGGCCAGGATCGCCCCGGGGTGCTCCTGCGCCGCCTTTTTCATGGCCGCAACGGCCCGGGTGGTGCCCGCCTCCTTGGCGGCAGCGGCCACCTCCGGGTCGGCCATGTAGCAGCAGGCCATGCCGCCCAGCTTTGCCAGCCCGGGCTTTGTGATGCCGGCCAGCGCCATGTTCGTATCGGTCACGATGACCGCTCCGGCGTGGAGGGCCTTGACGGCCTGCTCCACGGCGTGGGGGGTAAAGCGGAGATTCCGCGCATAGTCGAAGTCGGCGGTGGTGTGGATGACCCGCTTGACCACGGCTTCGTGCTCGGGCGGCGGGGTCAGGCCCATCATGTCCAGCTCTTCGGTGATGATGCGGAAGCTCGTCCGCTCGATGTCGGCGGGAAGATGATGCTGCGGCGTCAATATTCTATCCCCTTTCGTGCTTTTATCCCCTTCTGGTAGGGGTGGCGGTGGCATTTCATCTCGGTGGAGTAATCGGCGGCATCCAGCATCCACTGGGGCGGCGTGTGAGCCGTCAGGACGCATTCACATCCGGCAGGCCGTTCCAAGACGGCCTTTTTTAATTGGCCGACGTCCACCATCTCCAGTTCCTCAGCGCTTCCGGCCTCGTCCAGCACCAGCAGGTCGGCAGGGCGGGCCATTGCAGCGGCAAGGTTCTGATCTTGCAGTTCACGGGTCGCGGCCTTTTCTTCCGGCGTCATCTGGAACACGAATTTCTGCCCGGCCTTGCCCCGGTAGATCTCCGCCCCCAGCCGGGCCAGAAGCGGGATCTCCCCGCTGTTCCCGCCTTTCAGGAACTGGACGATGACCACCCGCTTTCCGGCTCCCAGCGCACGGAGTGCAAGGCCCATGGCAGCGGTGGTCTTTCCCTTTCCATCGCCCCAGTAGAGGTGCAAAAGTCCCTGCTCCATTTCAGTGCTTCTCCATTCCCATCGCGGCATACACCGCGTCCATGTCCAGCGCCGCCCGGACGCCGTCGGCCAGCTTGTCGAACTGCTGGCGGCGGTACTCCTCCATCGGGATGAGGGCCGCATCGGAGGGGTCGATGCCCCTGCGGCGGCAGAGCCAGCCCGCCAGCGCCTCGGTGAGGGCGCCAGTGTCAAACAGGCCGTGGAGATAGGTGCCAAACACATTGCCCTGCACGCAGCCCTCCCGCCCGCCGTCCGGGTAGCGGGCGAACGGCTCGCCCTCGGCCTCGGTGACGCCGGTGTGGATCTCGTAGGCTTCCAGCTCCGCGCCCGCAAAGGGGGCAGCAGTGACGACGGCCCGGACCTGTGCGCGGCGCTTGCGCTGGCTGAACACCGTCCGGGTGGGCAGCAGGCCCAGCCCCCGCAGCGTCTGCGGACGGCCGCTCTCGCTCCCCTCGGAGTCGTCGAGGGTCTGGCCCAGCATCTGGTAGCCGCCGCAGACCCCCAGCACCGGCGTACCTTTCCCTGCCAGCCTGAGCAGGGCTGCTTCCAGCCCGCACTGCCGCAGCCAGAGCAGGTCGTCCACCGTGTTCTTGGTGCCCGGCAGCAGGATGAGGTCGGGCGTGCCCAGCTCGTGGGCGTTCGCCACATACCGCACTCCCAGCAGCGGGTGCTGCTCCAGCGGCATAAAGTCCGTAAAATTGGACAGGTGCGGCAGGCGGAGGATGGCTGCATCCAGCGGCTTTTTTCCGCCCCGGCTCTCGAGGCGCTGGCTCAGGGAGTCCTCGTCCTCGATGTCCACCTTCAGATACGGCACGACCCCCACCACCGGCAGATGAGTCTTCTCTTCCAGCATCGCAAGGCCGGGGCGGAGGATCTCCACATCGCCCCGGAATTTGTTGATGACAAGCCCCTTGATCCGCGCCCGCTCCTTCTCTTCCAGCAGCTCTACCGTGCCGTAAAGCTGGGCGAACACGCCGCCCCGGTCGATGTCGCCCACCAGAAGCACCGGCGCATCCACCATCTCGGCGAGGCCCATGTTCACGATGTCCTCGCTTTTCAGGTTTATCTCCGCCGGGCTGCCCGCGCCCTCGATGACGATGACGTCGGCCTCCTCGGCCAGACTATCATATGCGGCCATGATGTCCGGCACCAGCTTTTTTTTCGTGCGGAAATACTCCGCCGCCGCCATCTGGCCCCGCACTTCGCCGTTGACGATGACCTGACTGCCCACGTCGCTGCTGGGCTTCAGGAGGATCGGGTTCATCCGCACGTCCGGCTCAACGCCGGCCGCCTGCGCCTGCACCACCTGCGCTCGGCCCATCTCAAGGCCGTCCTTGGTGACGAAGCTGTTCAGGGCCATGTTCTGGCTCTTGAAGGGCACGGCGCGCAGGCCGTCCTGCGCAAAGATGCGGCAGAGCGCCGCGCAGAGCAGGCTTTTGCCCGCGCCGCTCATCGTGCCCTGCACCATGATGCATTTTGCTCTGCTCATTCCAGCACCTCCCTCATGATCTCCAGCAGCCGGGCGTTCTCGGGAGCCGTGCGCACCGCCGTGCGGTACCACTCCGGCCCGAGGCCCGGATAATTCGCGCAGCTGCGCACCTGTGTACCCAGCGGGCGGAGTCGTTCGTTCAGGTCGGCGGGGGCGCGGAAGAGCAGATAGTTGGCCTTTCCGTCGATGACCCGCAGGCCCAGCGCCCGCAGCCCCGCCGTCATGGCCGGGCGCTGCTGCGCGATCAGCGCCCGCACCTCATCCACATAGGCCGTCTCCTTCAAAGCCGCGATGCCCGCTGCCTGCGCCAAACTCGACACGGCCCACGGCTGACCCGCTGCCTGCATCTTCTCTAAAAGCGCCTCGTCGCCGCAGAGGCAGTAGCCCAGCCGGACGCCTGCCATGCCGTAGAGCTTGGTAAAGGCCTTGAAGATGACGAGGCTGCCGCTTTCCAGCAGAGGCTTCGCCGTCCACCGGTCGGCGTCGGGCAGGAAATCGAGGAAGCATTCGTCCACCGCAAGGATCGCGCCACATGCCTCGCACCGGCGCAGCAGCTTTTCGACCAGCCCGGGCGAAGCAAGCTGTCCGGTGGGGTTGTTGGGCTGGCAGAGGAACACCATGTCGATGCTCTCGTCCACGGCGTCCACAAGGGCGTCCGTCACCGCGAAGCCCTCTGCTTCCCCGAGGAAAAAGCGTTTTACCTCACAGCCCGCCGTATCCAGCGCGGCGGCGTACTCGGCAAAGGTGGGAGCCGTCACAAGCGCCCGGCGGGGCTTTGCGGCCCAGACCAGCCGGAAGATGAGGTCCGCCGCGCCGTTGCCGCAGAGGATCTGCTCCGGCGGCACGCCCTCAGCCCGGCTCAGCGCCGCGCGCAGGGTGCGGCAGAGGGGGTCGGGATAGCGGTCGGCCTCCACCAGAGCCTCCCGGATGGCCTGCGCCACCCCCTCGGGCAGGCCGAGGGGGCTGACGTTCGCCGAAAAATCCAGCGCATCGCGGCCAAAGCGCTCGCGGTAGCTCATCCAGTCACCGCCATGGACCAGTTGTTTCATCCCAAGAACCCCCGTATCGCAGATCCAAACGCCAGCGCAAGCCCGCTGGCTGCATACATCATCCGATCTGCCCGCAGAATATCCTCCGGCTCGATGGGCCGCAGCGGGTCGCCGATGGTGGGCTTCGGATAATATTCCCCGAAATAATAGGCCGGCCCGGCCAGCTGGACGCCCAGCGCACCGGCGCAGGCGCTCTCAGTCTGGGCGCTGTTGGGGCTTGCGTGATTGCGGCGGTCCCGCCGCCAGATACGCCACGCGCCCTTGGCGTCATTGCGGGTGAACGCCGCCGCCATGATCCAGAGCAGCGCCGCCAGACGGCTCGGGATATAGTTTGCCACATCGTCCAGCTTTGCCGCCGCACGGCCAAAATAGAGATATTTCTCGTTCTTGTAGCCCACCATGCTGTCCATCGTGTTGATGGCCTTGTAGGTCAGGGCCAGCGGCGCACCGCCCAGCAGCATATAGAGCAGCGGCGCGATGACGCCGTCGCTGGCGTTTTCGGCCACGGTCTCCACCGCCGCTCGGGTCACGCCCTCAGCAGTCAGCGCTTCCGTGTCACGGCCCACGATGCGGCTCACGGCCTTCCGGGCAGCGGGCAGGCTGCCTTTTTTCAGCTCGGCATAGACATTCGTGCTCTCCTGCACCAGTCCCTTTGCGGCCAGCGCCTGTCCGCACCAGAACATCTGCACGGCAAGCCCCAGCAGAGGGTGGAGCCGTGCCGCACCCCAGCAGACAAGGCCCGTGAGCAGCAGCGTCCCCACCGGCAGGCAGAACGCCAGCACCGCGCCGCCCAGCAGCTCGCCCTGCGGCGTCTTCGGCAGGCGGGCGCGGAGAAATTTTTCCAGCCTGGAGATGGCCTTGCCCATGTACACCACCGGGTGGGGCAGCCACGCCGGGTCGCCGAAGATGGCGTCCAGCACGAAGCCCCCCAGCACAGCCCAGACGGTCATCATGCGTCCGCCTCCGCGTCCTTCGTGTACTGCACGGTCCTGACAAGGCGGAGCTGGCGCTTTTCTGCCCAGTCGGCGGCGTCCAACACATAGCCGCCCGCGTTGGGGCCGCACCACTCATAATAGCCGCGCCGGGGCAGGACATACCGCTCCATCGCCGCCATCTGGGTGCCGCCGTGGGCGAGGATGACCAGCAGCTCCTCGCCGTCGGCCAGCGCCTTGTCCACCAGACCGGAGAATGCATTGCAAATGCGGGCGGAGAAATCGTCCTTCCGCTCGCCGTCGGGACACTTGCTCTCGCAGTTGGCCTTCACCCACGCCTGATAGTCGGCGTCGTGCTCCATCTCGACGTAGTTCTTCCCCTCGAAGCTGCCAAAGCACATCTCCTGCAGGTCTTTGACGACCACGAGTTTTGCGTCCGGGAAGAGCACCCGGGCCGTCTGGGCCGTCCGCTGCAGCGGGGTGATATAGACCACCTTCGGGTCGATGTCGGCCCGGCGCAGCTGGCGCAGGCCCTCCGCCGAGAGCGGGATGTCGCGCTGGCCCTGATAGCGCTTCTGGGCGTTGTATTCGGTCAGGCCATGACGCAGTAAATAGATCAACATGAGGGCAATTCTCCTTTCAATACCGTCGGGATGCCGCAGAACATCTGCACCACGCAGTCGGCGCGGGCTGCCAGCAGGCAGGCCAGCCGCCCGGCGGCCTCCCGCCCAGCACGCTCTCCGGCATCCATCGGGACAACACCGCCGCCGACCTCGGTGGCGATGACAATATCGTATTCCGCCAGCTCCCGGGCCAGCGCTTCGAGCTGCTCCGGGGTCTGGACTTCCGCGGCGGCGTCCTGCACATCGGCGATGACGCTGCCCCGGAACTTCCGCGCAAAGGTGCGCTTGCCGCTGTAGAGCGGCCCTGTGATGAACATCATTTACAGCACTCCTCCCCACTGGCTGACAGCCAGCGCCGCCAGCATCCACAGCTCAGCCCGCTGCAGAAACCACCCAGCCAGATCGCCGGTGATGCCGCCAAACTGCTTTTTCGCCACAAAATAATAGCGGCTCATCGCCAGAAGCGCCGCTGCTGCCAGAGCACCACCCCCCAGCACCGTCAGCGCCAGCACCAGCAGGGCCGACGCCCCGCAGAGGAAACGGCGGACGGTCTGCCTGTCCGCCGCCGTGGCGAAGGTGTGGGCAAGGCCGGTATCCTTCGCCAGCGGGAACGCCGCCACGGCAAAGCCGGACAGCGCCCGTTCCAGCACCAGCGCCAGCGTCCAGCACAGCCCCACACGAGGGGTGAACCGCACACTGCCGCAGAGGCCAAAGTAGGCGACAAAATAACTGCACAGCCGGATGACGGCAAAGGCACCGCAGTGAGAATCCTTCAGGATCTCGAGCTTTTTTTCGCGGTCGCCGTAGCTCGAGAGGGCATCCGAGGTATCGGCATAGCCGTCCAGATGGATGCCGCCGGTGACAGCCACCGGCACGAGGCAGAACGCCGCCGCCCGGGCCATATCCGGCAGGGGCAGGACGCCGCAGAGGCACCACAGCCCGCCGCACACCAGCCCGATGAGGGGGAAGGCACACATGGCGTACCGCATATTCTTCTCGTTCCACCCGAACTGCGGCACCGGCAGGGCCGAAAACATCGCAAAGGCTACCGCGATGGTCTGCAAAATGGTCACAGCTTCTCTCCCCCCTTGTAATACACCGGCAGGCCGCAGACCACCCGGCAGACGTTGTCCGCCCGGGCGGCGAAGGCGTTGTTCACCTGCGCCAGCGCCAGCAGATACTGCGCGGTATCGCCTACATAGTCAGCCCCGCCGCTGAACACCTCGTTCGACACGACGATGAGGTCGCTGCACCCGGCGGCGAGGCGCTCCAGCCCGGTCAGGACGGCCTTTGCGGTGTGCTCTCCCGCCCCGCCGGGGTCGTAAAGCTCATTGGCCACAAGGTTGCCGAGGTCTTCCAAGAGGACGGTTCCCCGGCCGGGCAGAGCCAGATGGTCGAGGTGGAGCGGGCACTCCAGCGTCTCGAACTGCTTTTCGGCCCGCATCTTCCGGTGCTTTTCCACCCGGGCGGCGCACTCGGCGTCCCAGACCTGCATGGTGGCGAGGTAGTACCGGGGCAGGCCGGTCTTTAACACAAGGCTCTCGGCGTAGGCGCTCTTTCCGCTGGCTGCGCCGCCAATGACCAGCGTCAGCATCCTGCACCTCCCTGCGGCGTGTAGGCATCGATGCCGCCCTCTGCGAAGGAATAGCAGCCAGCGTAGACGGCCAGCGCCATATCCCACAGCGGGATGGCGGCCACCGCCCCGGTGCCCTCGCCCAGATGGAGGCCTGCCGTGATGAGGGCTTTTTTGTTCAGTGCATCCAGCACCAGCTTCGCGGCCGGTTCGGTAGAGCAATGGCTGGCAAAGACCGCCTTTTCCGCCGCCGGACAGAGCCGGACGGCGCAGAGCGCCGCCACTCCGCTGATGAAGCCGTCGGCCAGCACAGGAACCCTTTCCAAGGCCCCGCCGAGAAAGACGCCGCAAAGCCCCGCGATGTCGAAGCCGCCCAGCTTCGCCATCACGTCCAGCGGGTCGGCGGGGTCGGGCTGATTCCGGACGATGCCGCGATGGATGGCATCGACCTTCCGGGCAAGGCCCGCATCCGAGAGGCCTGCCCCCCGTCCTGTCATCCGCTCCACCGGCTGCCCCAGCAGGACAGCGGCCACGGCGCTGGACGTTGTCGTGTTGCCAATACCCATCTCCCCGGTGGCCAGCAGGCCGATGCCCGCTTTCTTCTGCTCCTGCACCAGCCGGATGCCCCGTCCGACCGCTTCCACAGCCTGCGCCCGGCTCATGGCCGGGCCGAGGGTAAAGTCCGCCGTGCCCGGAGCGATGCGGCAGTCGAGGACGCCTGCCACAGGCTCGCCCGCGATGCCCATATCCACCGGCACCACCTCGCACCGGGTCGTCTGGGCCATCCGGCAGACGCTGGTACGGCGGGCGGCGAGGTTCTCGGCCACGGCGCGGGTCACGCTGCTGTCGGTCTGGCTGACGCCTTGCGCCACCACGCCGTTGTCGGCGCAGAGCACCAGCACCGCGCGGTGGGAAAACTCCAGCTTCGCGCTGCCGGTAAGGGCCGCGGCGTCTTCGAGCACAGTTTCCAGTGCCCCCAGCCCGCCCAGCGGTTTTGCGAGGCTGGCCCAGTGGGCGTGTGCCGCCGCCCGGGCGGCTTCGTCCGGCGGCGTGATGGCCGCACAGAGGGCGGCAAGTTCTGTCTCAGTCATGGTCTCTCCTGTAATTTTCAGCTGCGGCGGCAAAGCGCTGCGGCAGGGGCGTACCCGCCCAGTACAAATGCGGGAAGCCCGCATAGAAATGCTCGTTTGCAAATCCGCACCGCCATTCCGTGCCCCCCACCGGCTTGCGGGCCGTGAGGGCCGTGCCGTTGGCGGTGGAGTCCCAGTGGTGGAACTCATGGATGGGAAAATGCTCTCCGGCCCGGAAGAGCATACTGTCCTCTTCGGCCCCCAGCTCGGCATAGCCGAACCGGACGAGCCGCCCGGCGTCCTGCGCCGTCCCCGGCAGGACCCCGGCCATCGGCCAGCTCTGCCCAGCGGTGTCGGTGAGCCGCTGCCCCAGATAGAGGAAGCCGCCGCACTCGGCCACTGTGGGCAGACCGGCTTCGACCCTCTTTTTTATCTCGCGCAGAAGCGCGTTATTTTCGCTCAGTGCTTTGGCATGAAGCTCCGGGTAGCCGCCGGGCAGATACAGCCCGCCGACTTTCTCCGGCAGGCTTGCGTCCCGGAGAGGGCTGAAAAAGACCGGCTCTGCCCCGGCGTCCCGGAGCGCTTCCAGCGTCTCGGCATAGGTGAAGCAGAAGGCTTCGTCCTGCGCCACAGCGATGCGGACGCGGGCCGGGGGTGTCTCCGCCTGCCCGGACAGGGCGGGCGGCTTTTTTTCGCAGAGGGCCAGCAGGCGGAGCCAGTCGATCTGCTCCTCCGCCGCTGCGGCCAGTGCGGCCAGCTTTTTTTGCAGGTCCTCCACCTCTGCCGCCGTATAGAGGCCGAGGTGGCGGCTCCCGATGACGGCCTCCGGGAGCTTGGGCAGGAAACCCAGCACCGGCAGGCCCGTTTCCGCTTCCAGCATGGGGGCCAGCAGGGCGTGCATCCGGGCCGTGCAGTTGTTGAGCAGGATGCCCGCAAGATGACTGGGGGTGCGGAAGCCGTCGAGGCCCCGCAGCTCTGCGGCCAGCGTCAGGCTCTGGCCCTTCGGCTCCACCACCAGCAGCACCGGCAGGCCCAGCGTGTCGGCCAGATGCCACGCGCTGGCCTTGTCGCTCACACCGCCGAGGCCATCGTAGAAGCCCATCGCCCCCTCACAGACCGCCGCGCCATGGCCGGAGGCTCCCTTCGCGTAGAGGGCGTGCACCGTTTCGGGCGGGGAGAAAAAGAGGTCGAGGTTGTGGCTCTCCACCCCTAGCACCGCCCGGTGGAACATGGGGTCGATGTAGTCCGGCCCGCTCTTGAAGGCGCAGGGCGTGTAGCCCCGCCGCTTGAGCGCCATCAGGAGGGCGCAGGTCATGGTGGTCTTGCCGCTGCCCGAGCGGGGTGCCGCCAGCAGAAATTGGATCATGGTCATTCTCCCGTGATGAGGTAGATGGGGTTCTGGGCCATCATGAGGTGCAGCCCGCCCACGGCTCTGGCCCGGCTGACGGCGATCTGGCTCACCTGCACCGTCCGGCCCCGGGCTGTCAGCGCAGCCACCGCCGCCGAGAGGGTCTCGAGGGCGATGGCCGACGCACAGATGCGAGCGGCGGGGTTCTTTTCCAGCGCAGCGTCCACGATGGCGGCGAGGCTGCCCTTGCTGCCGCCGATAAAGACGGCGTCCGGCGCGGGCAGGTCGGCCAGCGCGGCGGGGGCAAGCCCCTCCACGAGGGTCAGGTTGCGGGCGAGGAATCTCTGGCGGTTGGCCCGGATGAGGGCGCAGCCCTCCGGGTCGCACTCCACCGCGTAGACCCTGCCCCGGGGCGCAGCCAGCGCCAGCTCCACGCTGACACTGCCCGTCCCGGCCCCCACGTCCCACAGGATGTCCTCCGGGCGGACGGCCAGCTTTGCCAGCACAGCAGCCCGCACCTCCTGCTTGGTCATGGGGACACTGCCCCGCTCGAACGCTTCATCCGGCAGGCCCGGCGTGCGGCGGGGCTGCACCTCTGCAGCCTCCACGAGGAGGACGCTCAGGCTGTCGAAGCGGCCCGCCGCCAGCTCCTGCACCCTACCCCGGAAGAGCTTCTCTTCCGGCGTGCCGAGGCACTGGCCCACGACGGCCTCCACCTCGCCGAAGCCCTCCGCCGCCAGCTGGGCGCAGAGGGTGGCAGGGTCTTCACTGCCGCCGGTGAGGAAAAAGGCGGGCCTGCCCTGCATACACTCGGCCACCGGGTCGCAGGCGCGGCCATGGGCCGAGACGAGGTTCCAGTCCTGCCACGGACGGCCCAGCGCCGCCGCAAGGAGCTGGACGCTGGAAAGGCCCGGCAGCACCCGGGCGCGGATGCCGAGAGCCGAAAGCTTATCCAGCAGCGCGGCTGCGCCGGAGTAAAAGCCGGTGTCGCCGCTGTAGACCAGCACGGCGTTCTCTGCGCCGGAGGTGTGCAGAAGCTCCGCCACCTCGTCGGCGCGGTAGGCAGCGGCGCGGTTGGCGGTGCAGCCGGCGGGCAGAGCCGCCAGCAGACGCCGCGCACCAAGGATGAGGTCGGCCTGCCGCAGCGCGGCCAGACTCTGGAGGGTCAGGCTCTCGGGCTGGCCGGAACCCATGCCGATGAGTGTCACGTTCATCTTATCATCTCCTTGCAGCGTTTCAGCACCTCTTCCGCCGTCTCGCCCTGCTCGGGCGGGCGGCGGATGACCACCAGCTGCGCCCCCGCGGCGGCGGCAGCAGCGGCTTTTTCGTCGAATCCGCCCGCTGCGCCGCCGTCTTTCGTGACCAGCCAGCGGATATGGAACTGCTCCATCATCGCCTGATTGAGCGCGAAGCTGAACGGCCCCTGCATGGCGATGATGTTGCGGTGGGGGATGCCCGCCGCCTCACAGGCTGCGATGCTTTCCAGCGTGGGCAGGACGCGGGGATAAAGCCGCTGGGGCGGGATGGCCGCAAACTGAGTCAGCTCTTTGGCCCCGGTGGCCAGCAGAAGGTTTCCTTCCTTTTGCGCCAGCGCCTCCGCCGACTGCCCTGCGCTCCCGAAGACAAGACAGCCCTCCGGCAGGGGGCTGGCCGGGCGGAGGAGGCGGAGATACCCGACCCCCGCCGACTCTGCCGCCGCCCGGATGTTCTTCGTCGCCTCCACTGCGTAGGGGTGGGTGGCGTCGATGCAGAGGGCAGCGCCCTTCAGGAGAGCGGCCATCTCATCGGGCAGGAGCCGTCCGCACCGGACGGTGACGCCGGGGGCGCTCCCCTGCTCTTCCTGCCCCAGCGGGGTGGCTACGCTGACGGTGACTTCAAGGCCAAGCTCTGCCAGCCGACGGGAAAGCTCCCGCCCCTCGGTGGTACCGCTGAACAGGACCACTCTCATCGGCGATACCCCCGCGGCGTGACCATCCGCCCGTTCAGTGCGCGGGTGGCCGCGTTGCCCACAAAGACGGTGGTGAACATATCCACCTCAGTGTCCCGGAGCTGGCTGAGGGGCAGAAGCTGCTTTTCCTGTCCTTCCCGGCCGATGTTCCGCACCCAGCCGCAGAGGGTGTCAGGGGCCTTGCCGTGGGCCAGCAGGATGTCCACGGCCCGGCGCAGGTAGTCGGGGCGGCCCTTGGAGGAGGGATTGTACAGCGCCAGCGCGAAATCGCCCTGCGCCGCGCAGGCCAGACGCTTTTCGATGACCTCCCACGGCGTGAGGCGGTCGGACAGAGAGAGGACGCAGAAATCGTGGGCCAGCGGTGCCCCCAGCACCGCCCCGCCGCTGAGGGCGGCGGTCAGGCCGGGCACGACCTCCACATCAACATCCGGATACGCCTCGGCTAGTTCCAGAAGAGGGCTTGCCATGCCGTAGACCCCGGCATCGCCGGAGCAGACCAGCGCCACATCCCGGCCTGCCCGGGCGGTATCCAGCGCCCAGCGGCAGCGGTCAAGCTCCCGGGTCATGCCGGTGGCGTAGCACTCCTTTTCCGGGTAGAGGGGGCGCACAAGGTCGATGTAGACCGTATAGCCGCACAACACCTCGGCCTGCTGCAAGGCGCTCTGCGCCTGCACGGTCAGAAACTGTCCGCCGCCGGGGCCAAGCCCCACGACGAACACGGTCTTTCGGTTCTCACTCATTGCTCTGTCCTCCAATCGGGTGCAAAGGGGCGGACGGCCAGCGCCAGCGTCACGCCGCCGCCCGCTGTCTTGGGCAGCAGGAGCGCCCCGCCCGAGGCTTTTACCGCTGCCCGTTCGCAGACGTTGTCCACGCCGGTGACACCGGCCACGAAGGCCGAAGGGGTGAACTGCCCCGGCACGGCCCGCAGCTGGTCTGCCGAATAGAATGTGATGGGCCAGCCGTGGGCTTCGCAGAACTGCGCAAGCCCCGGCTCCTCTTTTTTCAGGTCGATGCTGGCAGCCGCCGAGACTGCCGCCGGGCTGAGGCCCGACGAGGCACAGAAGGCTGAGAACGCCTCTTCCAGCCGCTCTGCCGTCGTGCCCCGGCGGCACCCCACGCCCAGCACCCCGATGGGTGGCACGAGGTGGAGCGCCCCGCCCTCCGGCGTGAGGGTGAGGGCGAAATCGGCGGCCTCGGGCGTCCCGGCCTGCTCCACCCCGGCGGGGGCCTCCCCCGTCACTGGCCACGCCGACCAGTACCGGACGGTCTGTCCGGCCAGCAGAGCGCCGCTGACGCGCTTGATGCGCTCCGGCTCAAGGAGGGTGCAGCCCTGCGCCTTGGCCCAGAGGTCCACGGCAAAAAGGCCGTTGACATCGGTGGCCGTCGTGATGACCGGCACCGCGCCGCAGACCTCCGCCAGCGCCCGGGCCAGCGCATTCGCGCCCCCCAGATGGCCCGACAACAGGGGCACGGCGAACTGCCCGCCCTCGTCCACAGCCACCACCGCTGGGTCGCTGGCCTTGCTTTTGCAATAAGGCGCGACGGCCCGGACGGCGATGCCCACAGCTCCTACAAAAATAAGCGCCTCGTTCTGTGCAAAGTGCTCTGCCGTCCAGCCCTTCAGGGTCACTTCCCCGCCGCAGCGGCTCACGCTGCCGGGCAGGGCCTCCGCCAGCCGACGGGCCAGTGCCTCGCCCCTTGCCGTAAAGGCCAGATACGCACAGCTCATTTTCCGGCCTCCGTCCCCTGCCGGAACTCGGTGGTAAAGGCAGGGTCGTAGAGCTTGCTGCGGTCGTAATCCCGCCCCAGAAAATCGCCCACGACGATGAGGGCCGTCTTGGTGATGCCGTTTTTGCGGGTCTCCTCGGCCAGCGTGGAGACGGTGCACCGCACCACCTTCTGCTCCGGCCATGTGGCCTTATACACCACTGCGGCGGGAGTGTCGGAGCGGTAGCCGCCGCTGGAAAGGAGGGCCTGCTGGACCTTGTCCACCAGCCCGATGGAGAGGAAGATGACCATGGTGGCCCCATGCGCGGCCAGCTTTGCCAGCTGCTCGGCCTCGGGGACGGGGGTGCGGCCCTCCATCCGGGTGATGATGACGGTCTGGCTCACATTGGGCAGGGTGTACTCGGCACAGAGCGCTGCCGCTGCGCCGCAGAAGCTGGACACGCCCGGGGTGTCATCGTAGGGGATGCCGTCGGCGTCCAGCGCATCCATCTGCTCCCGGATGGCCCCATAAAGGCAGGGGTCGCCGGTGTGGAGGCGGACGGTGGTGCCGCCCGCCTGCTCCGTAGCGCGGATGGTGTCCAGCACCTGTTCCAGCGTCATCTCGGCGCTGTTGTAGATGGCGCAGCCGGGCTTTGCCAGACCCAGCAGGGCCGGGTTGACGAGGCTGCCCGCATAGATGATGCAGTCGGCATCGGCCAGCAGGGCCGCGCCCCGACGGGTGATGAGGTCGGGGGCACCCGGCCCCGCTCCCACAAAATGAACCATATCCGTTACCCTTCCTTTACTAAGATCGTTGCAAAATAGCCCGCCGGACGGCTGGCATCGCAGGCAGACAGGTCGGGCCAGACCTCCTCGTCCGGCAGGCCGCAGTTGCAGACCATCGCACTGCGGCCCAGAAGCCCGGCTTCGGCCAGTGCGGCCAGCGTTTCCGGCAGCTGACGGCCCGATTTCATCAGCACCTTCGTCCCCGGTGCGGCCAGTACCTCGGCCGCGTGTCGTCCCGGGGCGATGGTCAGAGGCGCTTCCATCCCGCCCGTCAGGGGCTGGCCCAGCCGGGCCGCGGCGGCGCAGAAGCTTGGCACCCCGGGGATCCTCACGGTCTTATAGCCCTCTGCCTCTAAGATCTCCTGCAAATAGCCGAAGGTGGCATAGACCGAGACATCACCGAGGTTGAGCATGGCGACGTCCTGCCCGGCATCCAGATACTCTTTCACCGCCCGGGCCGCCTCCTCATGGGAGGCGCGCAGCACCTCCGGGTCGCGGCTCATGGCAAAGCGCAGGGGCAGGATGGTCTTGCCGTCCAGCCCGACCGCGCCCCGGGCGATGTCCAGCGCCAGCATCCGGCCTCCGGCGGTCTGGGGTGCGGCGATGACCGGGCATTTTTCGAGGCAGCGGACCGCCTTCAGGGTCATCAGCTCCGGGTCGCCCGGGCCTACACTGACGCCGTACAAGACGCCGATCCGTTTTTCCATTCGTCCAGCAGCTCCTTTGCAGTCTTGGTCTGGCCCAGCGGGCCGTATTGGTTGGAGAAGAGCACCGCGCCCACCCGGAACGCCCCGGCGGCGCGGCGGTCGAGGTGGAGCTGGATAGCGTCCAGCAGGCTCGACAGCACCGGCTCTCTCATCCCCGCCTTGTCTAGGATCTCCATGCAGGCGTCGGTGGTGGCGGCGCCCATCAGGGACGCGCAGACGTCCCGGGACGCGCCGCAGAGAGCGGCGTGGGCGCAGAGCAGCTCGGTGCGGCAGTCCGCCGTGCGGGAATGGGTGTTCATGACGCCCCCAGCCAGCTTGACCAGCTTGCCGATGTGGCCCACCAGCACCACCTGTTCAAATCCCGACGCCGCCGCCATATCCAGCGCATCGCCGATGAAGTTCGAGGTCTTGACCACCGGGATGCACTTCAGGGCCGGCAGATTCTCGTGGAGATAGTCCAGCCCGTAGTTGCCCGGGGCGAGGATGAGCCGCCGGGGCGTCCCTGCCCGAAGCGCGGCCTGCCCCATCTCCAGCTGGATGGTGTCGAGGATGGCCTGCTGGCTCATCGGCTCGACGATGCCGCTGGTGCCGAGGACACTGAGGCCGCCTTCCACGCCCATGTGGGGGTTGAAGGTGCGTTTGGTTGTCTCGGCCCCGCCCTCGATGGAGATGGTGACATCGAAGCCGCCCGCATATCCGGCAGACTCCGCCTCCTTTTCCAGCGCCTCCTTTATCATGGTCCGGGGGACGTGGTTGATGGCGGCTTCGCCCACCGGCTGGTCGAGGCCGGGCTTCGTCACCCGGCCCACCCCCTCACCGCCGTGGATGCGCACCTCTCCAGCCAGCTCCGGCCGGAGGGTCACACCGGCAATGACCGGCAGGCCGGTGGTCACGTCCACATCGTCGCCGCCGTCTTTGCGGATGGCGCACTCTGCCCCCTCGCCCGACCGGCGGCAGAAGATCGGCTCCACCTCCACCACGATGCCCTTCGGGGTGCGGAGGGCCACCGTCTCCGGGGCGCGGCCGGTGAGGAGGAGACGGGCTGCGCCCGCCGCCCCCAGCGCCGCGCAGGTGCCGGTGGTGTAGCCGCAGCGCAGGAGCTTCTGACCGCTGCGGACATAGTGCTCAAAGCGGGGCTGCCCCGTCTCGGCGGGCTTTTTCGCTTCACCGTACAGAAAAGCGTACTGCTCGTCGCTCAAATCATAAATTTTACAGATGTTTTCCCGGGCAAACGCCTGTCCGGGCGTCATAACGTCCGAGACGCCCGCCGCCGAGACGCAGACGACCTTATCCGAGATTTTCTGGGCCAGCTCTAATTCGTGGAGGCTGAGGATGACGGCCATCTTCTTGTCCCGGGCGAGGCTCTTCAGGATGGCCAGAAGCTCGGCCTTGCCCTTGATGTCAAGGAAGGACGTCGGCTCGTCCAGCAGGATCAGCTCCGGCTGCTGGCAGATGGCCCGGGCCAGCAGCACGCGCTGGCGCTGGCCGTCACTGATGCAGTTGAAGTCCCGTCCCGCCAGCGCTTCGGCCCCCACGAGGGCCAGTGCGGCGTGGACCTGCCGCCTGTCCTCCGCCGAGAGGACGCCCAGCCGCCCCGTGTAGGGGTAGCGCCCGGCGGAGGCCATCTCGAAACAGGTGGTCAGCTCAGTGCGGCGGGTGTGGGGCACCATCAGGGCCATCTTCCGGGCGCGCTCAGGGCCGGAGTAGTCCGCAAGGCTCTTTCCGTCCAGCAGGACAGCGCCCCCCTGCGGGGCCAGCTGGGCCGCCAGCGTCTTGAGGAGGGTAGATTTGCCCGCACCGTTGGGTCCGATGAGGGTGAGGATGCTCCCCTTTTCGGCTCCGAGGCGGATGTGCTCCATCAGGGGCGTTTTGCCGTAGCCAATGGCAAGGTCATCGGTGCGGCAGAAGGCTTTTTCTTCGCTCATTCCCGGCCTCCCTCTGTCTGGCGGCGCACCAGCAGCCAGATGACCACCGGTGCACCAAAAACTGCTGTCACCGAGCTGATGGACAGCTCGGTGGGCGCGAACAGGCTGCGGGCGATAAGGTCGCAGAGCAGGCAGAACGCCGCCCCGCCAAGGCAGCAGCCCGGCAGGACATAGAGGGGTTTGGCGCTGCCCAGCAGGCTCTTGACCAGATGAGGCACCGCGATGCCCACGAACGAGATCGGCCCGGCAAAGGCCGTCACGCAGGCGGAGAGGAGGCTGGAAAGGAGCACGAGGGCCGTCGAGAAGGCCCGCACCGGCACGCCGACGCTTCGGGCATAGCTTTCCCCCATCTGGTAGGCCGCCATAGGCTTGGAGAGGAGGAACGCCGCTGCCAGTGCGGGCAGCACCACGCAGGCCGCAGCGCCCACATTGGCCCACGTCATGCCGGAAAAGCTGCCCATCGACCAGTTGTGGAGGTTAACGATGTTGGAGTCCTGCGCGAAGGTCACGACGATGTCGGTGATGGCCGAGCAGATGTAGCCGATCATGATGCCGCAGATGACAAGGATGCTCATCCGGGGCACCCGCCGGGCCACCACCAGCACGAAGGCCATCGCCGCCATCGCGCCCGCAAAGGCCGCGATGATGAGGGTGGCCGAACCGGTAAGCAGCCCCCTTTGCAGGAAGACCACCATCGTGAGGGCCACGGCCAGCTTCGCGCCGCTGGACACGCCCATGACGAAAGGGCCTGCGATGGGGTTGGCAAAGAAGGTCTGCAAAAGGTAGCCTGCTGCGGAGAGGGCCGCGCCCAGCAGCACCACCATGACGGCCCGGGGCAGGCGCAGCTGCAGCACGATGCCCACAGCCAGCGCATCCCCACCCCGGCCCAGCAGGGCTGCAGCCACTGCCCCGGGCGTCAGCTCCACGCTGCCCCAGAACAGGTTGAGCGCGAACAGCACCGCAAGCCCCGCCGTGAGGGCGAGGTAGGCGAGGCTGAGGCGGCGTGTGGTGGTCATGGCAATGCTCCTTTTATACGATCTGCTGCAAAAAGCGGAGGGAGGCCGGGTCGGGCCTGCCCTCGGTAAAAACGAGGTTCATATCGGAGATGAGGTCGGCCAGCTCCATGCTCTGCTGGAACAGGCTCTGGGCCGTACACCAGCAGTCGCCGGACTGGACAGCCTTGAACTCCTCCAGCATGGGGCACTTTTCGATGAGCTGGTCACGGGTCTCCACGACGCCCTCGATGGTGCTGTTGTAGATGAGGACATCGACGTCTTTGGCCCGTGCGTAGAAGGTCTCGAGGGGCAGCTTGATGGTGGACTGGCCCGGGCTGTCCCCCTCGAGGTCATCAAAAATGTAGACGCCGCCCGCCATCCCCACCATCTGGGCCACATAGTCGCTGGTGCGGCGGACGGTGATGAGGTTGTTCGACGTGATGGAGAAGAAAGCCACCGTTTTTCCGGTGCTCTCCTGCCCGAGGATGGGGGCCACCTGCTCCACCTTCTGGCGGAAAATTTCCTCCGCCTGCTCGGTTCTGCCCAGCAGAATGCCGTAGAGCTTGAGCCACTCCATCCGGGCCAGCGGGCCGCTCTCATAGCTCGAGCGCTCGATGAGCACCGGCACGCCGAACTTTTCCAGCTGTTCCTTGACCGCCGGATCATGGAGGATCATGGTGTTCTCGATGGCGAGGCTGCACCCGGAAGCAAGGATCCTCTCATAGTCCGGGGCGCTGTACTTGCCGGCGTAGGCGATGCGGCCCTCCTGCATGGCCTGCTTGGCCTCCTCCACATACCAGCCCTCGGCCTTGGTGCCAGAGAGGGCGATGCAGTCCAGCGCATCCAGATGGACGAAGAGGTCCATCACCGAGGTGGAGACGAGGTAGATGTTGTCCAGCGGCTGGCGGAGCGGGACAACATCGGCGGGCAGGTCATCCACCTCTGCCGCGTCCTGGGGGATCACGAGGAATCTGCCGCTGTCCGGGATGTTCACCAGCACATATCCCCCCTCATAGCAGTCAGCGGAGAACTGAGCCGCATAGTCCAGCGGATAGCTGTGGTCGAACACGAGGGATGCTGTATTGGCCGGGGCGGTCTTGTGCTGCCCGCAGCCCGCAAGGGTGAGGGCGGCGGCAGGCAGGGCTTTCAGAAAATTGCGGCGCTTCATAGGCTTTAACCTCTCAGTCTGCGAAGCGGTTTACTTCAGCGTAAAGGTCAGCGTATACTCGATCTCGTGCGGGGTGCTCATGGCGACGGTATCGCCCACCACATCCAGCGGGGTGTCGAGGGCGGCGACGGGGATCTCGAAGGTGGAGTTGCCCTCGGTGTTGGTGGGCAGATACTTTTCGCCGTCCACCAGCATATAGTCGTAGTTGGGGCTGGACCAGACGATGGTGGCGGTCATCCTGCCGTCGGCCACGGTCAGGGCCGCAGGGCTTTCCACGGTGGCGCGGCCGGAGCCGCCCTCAAGGGTCACGTCGCAGGTGTAGGCGCCGTCGGCAAGGGCCTCCTCCATCGTGGGCTGTGCATTGCGGACGCTGACGGTGTGGTCGTACCACTTGCCCTTCTTGCCGAGGATGGCAACGGAGAAGTCCGTGTCCAGTGCCTCCACTGGGATGTCGAAGCCGTACACCTCATCCGAGGTGCCGTCGCTGTAGTTCACCACATCGGTGGTGGGCTGGAGCCAGTCGGCCTCGTGGGAGGCCGCGTCCTCTGCCATGCCGACGTAGAGGTTGACGATGTTCTTGGAGGCGAGACTGACGTGGAGCGTCATCTGACCGTCCTTCACGGTCAGCGCGCCTTTTCCGTCGAATGCCTCATTGGCGTGGAACATGGAGCTGTCGGTGTCAAAATCAGCAGCGTAGGTGCCGTCGGGCATCGCCGCCTCAGCAGAGGCAGAAGCAGCCTCGCTCACGGCAGAGGAGGCCGCCGCCTCGGAGGAAGCGGCAGAGCTGGCCGGGGCGCTGGATGCGCCGCAGCCGACGAGTGCACCGGCCAGCATCACACCGGCCAGCAGAAGAGAGCATTTATTTTTCAGTTTCATAGCAGTTACCTCGACTTATATCGTACCAAAAAGATTATAACACGCAATGGCCTGATTTCAAAGCAGGCCGAAAAAGAAATTGCCCGAAAAGGCACTCCTTTCCGGGCAATCATAGGGTCAGAATCAGCCGTTCAGGGAATCGACAGCGGCCTTGGTGTGTGCGATGTAGAGCTGCTGGATGTCAGCGATCTCGCCCAGACCTGCGATCTGGCACTCGACGGAGTCGAATGCACCGGAGGCCTCGAACTGGCTCTTCCAGGAATCATCGTCGTCGCCTGCCATATCGTTGTTGGCATGGTCGCCTGCAACGACCATCAGGGGACGCAGGACGACCTTGGTGTAGCCGGCGGCCTTGACGGCCTCAATGACGTTCTCGCAGGCAGTCTCCTCCGGCTCACCCTCGACGGTGCCGATGAAGACATTCTTGTAGCCCAGAGCGTTCATCTGAGCCTGCATCTGGCTGTAGCTCACCTTTGCGGTGTGAGAGGTGCCGTGGCCCATGAAAACGAAGGCGGTGCCATCCGCAGCAGCGGCATCCACGCTGTCGAAGCCAGCGGTCTTGACGGCCTCAGCGGTGATCGCCTTGGCGACAGCCTCCTTGTCGGCGTTGATGACGGTGGCATCGCTGCCCACCTCGCCCAGCAGAGGCTCGGCAACAGCGACAGACTCGAACTTGTCGCGGTAGCTGTCCACCAGCTCCATCATCTCGTCGTACTCCGCGCCGTGCATCAGGTGGGTGGGCTGGACGACCAGATTCTTCACGCCGTTGGCGACAGCGCGCTCCATAGCCTGCTCCATGTTGTCGATCTTCTCGCCGTCACGGGCCTGCACATGGTTGATGATGATCTGTGCAGTGAAGGCACGGCGGACAGACCAGTCGGGGTAAGCGGCCTGAATGGCATCCTCGATGCCCTTGATGTCCGCTGCGCGGCTGTCGTTGAAGGAGGTGCCGAAGCTGACGACGAGGATCTCGTTGTCGCCGATGTTGTCCTCATTGCGGGGGTCGTCCTTGGAGGCATCGCCGGTGTCGCGGCCAAAGTAATCGGGGTCAGCCTCTTCACCCTCGACCAGCTCCTTCTGGGCGTCGGTCAGGGCGTCCCATGCGGCCTTGGCTGCCTCGCACTGGGCGTCGGTGTTCTCGTTGCGCTCCTGCACATAGATGGCGTCGATGAGATCTGCCACGTTCTTTGCTGCCATTTCATCGGCCTCCTCGCTGCTCACCTCGCTGGCGGCAGCAGAGCTTGCTGCGGCGCTGCTGGCGGCAGTAGAAGAAGATGCACCGCAGCCGGTGAGCACACCGGCACACAGGGCCAGTGCGGCGGCAGCGGCGGTGACGCGCTGCCAGTTCTTGTTGGTTGCTTTACGCATTGTTTTGAGTCCTTTCTGTTTGGGTGGGATCGGTACTTCCGATAGAAAGGGTACGAAACGGGGGCCAGCTCAAACGAAAAAGGGCCTTTCTGCCGCGCGGAAGGCACAGCAAAAAGACCCTTTGAACGATTCGGGCTTTTTGGTACGACCAATTCCTCGTGATCCGGAGCTTGGCGCTCCTGTACCAACAGCGGGCAGGTTTCCTGACTGAAAGCTCATCATCCGCTGCCGCCTTCCCAGAAGCAAAGCTCCCAGTGACCGGCGACGTGCGCCAAGGCAGCGGACTCCCTTATCACAGTGACGAGATCGCGCGGGACTCTCACCCGCTTCCCTTTTACCCTCCCGGCCAAAGGACAAGCCCTCGGCGGCAGGCACCTGCTGTTTTCTATTCAGACGAGAGGAAGTATAGCACACCTCACCTCAAAAAGCAATATCTCAGCTCTCCTGCGGCATCGTCCAGACCATCCCCAGCGCCTCAAGCTTCTGGACGTGGGCGGCTGTCAGCCGGTCATCGGCGGCAGCATAGCTCTCCCGCATCCGGCGGATCCAGTCGCCGAGGCAGAAGCCGTCGCCGGTCTTGTAGTTCACCGGCACCAGAAGGTCGCCGTGGGCGGCGCGGTATTCCTCGGCGCGGCGGAACGCCCCGTCCCATTTGGCCTCCCGGGCGTCCCACTGCATCCCGATGGCGTCCAGCATGGCGATGTGCTCCGGCGTGACCTGAAAGGACTCGGGCCGGGCCTTGCGGGCAGCGCGAAGGTTCGAGATCCAGACGCCCAGCCGGAAGCCGCTCTCGTCCACATATCCGGCGGGCACGAGAAGGGTGCCCTTCTTTTCGGCATAGCGCTTGGCGCTTTGATAGTTGTCCAGCCAGTTCTGCTCCCGCACGCTGCACGCAGGCGGCACAGTGGCCGTAAGGCGGCGGGTATTCTCGCCCTGAAACAGCTCCCTGAGGGCGGCGCAGCGCTCCGCGGAGAGCTTTTTGCCCTCCCGCAGCATCAGCTTCTGGCGGGAGAGCCAGCTGCCCAGCCAGATGCCGTCCTCCGTCCGGTACTGCGCCGGGACGGCCAGACTGCCGTGCTCTTTTTTGTATGCCGCCGCCAGCTCGTAGCGGTGCTGCCACGAGTCGGTCTTTTCCCAGATCATGCCCAGCTCATCCAGCAGGGCTTTCCGCTCCGGCGTGACCCGGGCACTGCTGCGCTCGGGGTTCTGCCATGCATACCGCTGGCGGGACACCCACTTGCCCAGCAGGATGCCGTCCTCATCAATGTACTCGGTGGGGACGTCGATGTTGCCATGGGCGCTGTAATATTTCACGGCGGCCTCGTAGGCAGTCTGCCACTTGCGGTCGTTCCGGTTCGCCCAGTCCACACCGAGGGCTTCCAGCTTTTCGATCTGGGCGGCGGTCAGGGTTCCTTCCTTATAGGCGGCCCGCTGGCTGCCCAGCCAGACGCCCAGCGCCATGCCGTCCGGCGTGACGTACTTGACGGGGATCTCGAGGTCATCGTGCTCGAGATGGTACTGGACGGCAGCGGCATAGTTCTTTTCCCAGAGGATGCTGCCGGTGTCCCACACCATGCCCAGCGATTCCAGCCGCTCGATGCGGTCATCCGAAAGGCTGCCGCCCTGATAGCGCTGGCGGTTGTAGACGATCCACTCGCCCAGCGCGAAGCCGTTCTTATCTTTATAGTGGACCGGCACCAGAAGGTCGGCGTGGCTGTCGCGGTACCGCCGGGCCGAGGCCCAGCCGTTCTCCCACGCCAGCTCAAGGCGCTTTTTCCAGTTCATGCCGATCTTGTCCAGTCGGGCGACCTGCTCGGCAGTGAGGCGGCCATTCTTCTTTCCGGCCCGCACGAGGCGCTGGTTTTCCAGCCAGCGGCCCACGGCCACTCCCTCAAAGGTGTAGGCGCGGGGCACATCCAGCGGCAGCTTCTTTGCGGCCATCTGTTTCGCGGCGGCAAAATAGCGCTCCCATTCGGCGTCCAGTGCCCGGCGAAGCTGCCGGTAGGCCCGGCGGCAGGCGGACAGCGGCTCAGACAGAGGGAATGGCTTCTCGCCGCACTCCTTCCGGAGCTGCGGCACGCAGGTCAGTCCTTCGAAGGTAGCGCTCAGCTCTGCCACTGGCACACTGCCGCAGGCCGCGAGGGCGCGGGCCAGCATCTGCCGATAGGCGGGTGCCTCAGCGGTACGGCGGACAAGGACAACGCCTGAAATGCCGGTCAGCGGCGTCTCGACAGCAGGACTGTTGACGCAGACCAGCAGCCGCAGCGCGTCGGCCTCGTCGGTCAGGAAGGGCTCTGCATCGCTGGAAAGCGCATCAGCGCAGCAGGTATGCACCCCCGCACCAAACAGCGCTTCGGCCTGCTGGGCCATCTGCGCCGCCGTCTGGGCATCCTCGCAGAGGACGAGATACCGCCCGGCGGCATTGGGGAGCCACCGCGCCAGCAGCACTTCCACGGAGGGCAGCTGCTCCACAGCAAGGCTCAGTGCCTGATATTTTTCGGCGTTGGGGTCGGGCGTGCCGGGCACGCGGAGGTTCTTCACCTCGGCGCGGAGGCGGGCCATTGCGGCCTCCTGCGGCCAGAGCAGCGCCGTGTAGGAGGTCGGCATGGGCAGCAACCCATCGGCCAATGCCCCGCCCAGCGTCAGCGGCTCCACCACAGCATCGCCCAGCAGCTCTTCGGCAGCGCGGCAGCTCTCGCCCGGGGCGTCCGGCTCGGCCAGCGCCAGCACCTTGGCCTCCGGGCAGAGGCGGAACAGGAGCTGGACGCAGTCCGTCCAATCTCGTGCGCTCATCTCCCGCCAGCCGTCCAGCACCAACAGACCGGGCCGGAACTCTGCCAGCGCCACCCAGCCCAGCGCGCTCTGTGCAGCCAGCTGCTCACAGTCCATCAGCCGGACGCTGCCGTCCAGCGTTTTGCCCAGCTCCTTCGCCAGCCCGCGGCGCAGTTCGAGCCGCGCGGCGCAGGAGGCCACCCAGAGGACGCGGGTGTCAGGCTGTTCCGCCAGCATCTCCCACACGATGCGGCCCTTGCCGGTGCCCGCCGGACGCACCAGTGCGGCCCGGCAGCCCTGCTGCAAGGCGGCTGCCGCCGCACGGCAGGCCGCTTTGTTTGAATCATGCACTAAAATCGACATATCCTTTTCTGCCCCTCCCGGTGGTTCAGAAATCGTTTTTTCTGCAAAAAAGAAATGCGCCTGCGCAAAGCGGACTGCCCTGCCTGCGCTGCGCCTGCGTTCTTTTTCGTTAAAATGTTAGTTTCATATCCTATTATTATCATAAAAGTTTATTTCTTGTCAAGGCAATTTTGCAAATATCTCTAAAATCTCCTGAAAAATCTTCTCCCCGGCAACAGTTGACGGCGGAGGCCGTTGGTGGTAGACTCTTGGCATCCGCTCCCCTTTTGCGGGAGACATCCCTATTCAGGACAAGTGAGGTAATCGATATGAACATCATCAGCACCGAAAAAGCCCCCGGCGCCATCGGCCCCTACTCTCAGGGCTACACTGTGGGCGGCCTCGTCTTCACCTCCGGCCAGATCCCGGTAGACCCCGCCACCGGCGCGGTCGCTGAGGGCATCGCTGCACAGGCAGACCAGAGCTGCCGCAACGTGGGTGCCATCCTTGAGGCTGCGGGCGTGGGTTTCGACAAGGTGGTCAAGACCACCTGCTTCCTCGCCGACATTGCCGACTTTGCCGCCTTCAACGAGGTGTACGCCAAGTACTTCACCTCCAAGCCTACCCGCAGCTGCGTGGCGGTGAAGGACCTGCCCAAGGGCGTGCTCTGCGAGATCGAGGCCATCGCTGAGGCATAAGTTTTTCCCGGTCTGCAAGGAGGCCGTCTGCACCCTCTCCGGGGCGCGGACGGCCTTTTTGTGCTGCTATCGATTCCAGTTTTTCATGGCGGCTTACTTTCTTTTCCGGAGAATTGACTTCACTTTTCACTTTTGTTACAATAGAATCAAACTATTGTAAAATATTTCCGGTCAGATTCGAAAGAGAGGTCCCCGCCATGTCCAATTCCCGTGTCGAAAGCCACAACCGCGCCGAGCTGCGCAACCGGATCATCAGCGCCGCCACACTGCTCGAGATCCTGCTGTCCGGCCTCGTCCTCATCGGCCTGCTGCTGTCGATGATCCCCCTGCTGCAATGGATGCCCGGCCTGCTGTTCGACGGCAACGACGTCGAGGTGAGCATCTTCTTACAGCGCGCGCTGGACATCGTCATCGGCATCGAGTTCATCAAGATGCTGGCCAAGCACAGCCCCGGCTCCAGCCTCGAAGTGCTGCTCTACGCCATCGCACGCCACATGGTGGTGGGCCACGAATCTGCACTGGAGAATCTGCTGAGCGTGGGGGCCATCGCCCTCATCTTCGTCGTGCGGAAATTCTTCTTCGTCCCGGCCTTCGGCGCTCACCTGCCCGACGGCCACCCCGCACCCGACCTCACCCCCTCCCAGAGCGGCATCCCGGAAGACGAATTTGCCGCCCGGCTGCGCAAGCACCTCAGCAGCAAGTCTGCTGAACGGGAAGAGACCATCGCCATCGAAGACCCCGAGTACGAGGACAACACCGAGACCCTTCAGGAAGCCGACGCGGAATAACTCTGCCAAACAGCAAAACGCCCCGCAGGCAGCTCGATGAAACGAGCGCCCTGCGGGGCGTTGCTTTTTGCGGTTACTTGCTCTTGTGCTTCTGACCGAAACGGTACTCCTTGCCGTCCCGGATGCGCTGGATATTGGTGCGGTGCATCCAGATGACCATGCCGCCCACGATGGCAGCGCCCACGGTGCAGACCACGACGTCCTGCGTCGGCAGGCTGCGCAGGAGGCTGTACACCAGCGTCAGCACCGGATAGGCTGCAGCCATCGTGATGCTGCCCAGCGACACCATACCGGTGGGCAGCAGGCAGGCGAGGAAGATGAGCGCCAGCACCGGCAGCAGCACCGGCTGGACGGCGAGGATGGCACCAGCGGCCACCAGCACGCCCTTGCCGCCCTTGAAGCCGAAGTAGATGGGCTTGGAGTGGCCCACCACGGCGAGGATGGCGGCGAGGTAGACGCCCAGATAGGACGAGATGGCCGCATCGGCGGGCAGATGGCTGAACAGCCACCGGCCGAGGCAGACAGCCACGACGCCCTTGAGCACATCGCCCACCGCCGTGAGGGCAGCGGCCTTTTTGCCGAAGGTGCGCAGCATATTGGTCATTCCGGCAGCGCCCGAGCCGTGGGTGCGGACGTCGTCATGATAAAGGTATTTGCTGACGAGGATGCCGGTGTCCACGCTGCCCAGCAGGTAGGCTTCGGCAGCGACAGCCAGCACGATGAGAAATGCAGTCATGCAGCAAGGCTCCTTCCCTTATACGTCCTTTGCGCCCACCTCGCCGGAGCCGCGCTCCCGCACGACAAGGCGGATGGGGGTGTGCTCCAGACCGAAGTTCTCGCGGATCTGGTTGATGATATACCGCTGATAGCTGAAGTGGAACAGGTGCTTTGCGTTGACGAAGGCCACGAACGTCGGCGGACGGGTGGAGGCCTGCGTCAGATAGAATATCTTCAGGCGGCGGCCCTTGTCGCTGGGCGGCTGCATCCGGGCGGTCGCACGGGCCAGCATCTCGTTGAGGACGCCGGTGGGCACGCGGGCACCGTTCTGGCTGTCCACATCCCGGATGAGCTGCATCAGCTTGTTGACGTTGTAGCCGGTCTGGGCCGAGATGAAGATGATAGGAGCATAGCCCATAAAGCTGAAGCACTCGGCATAGCCGCGGCGCTGCAGCTCCATCGTGTTGGTCTCCTTGCCCTCCACGGCGTCCCACTTGTTGACGACGATGATGCAGGCCTTGCCCTGATCGTGGGCATAACCGGCCACCTTGCTGTCCTGCTCGGTGAAGCCGACGGTGGCGTCCACGAGGATGAGGGCCACGCGGCTGCGCTCCACAGCGGCCAGTGCCCGGACGACCATGTAGCGCTCGAGGCCGTCGGTGATGTTGCTGCGCTTGCGCAGACCAGCGGTATCGGTGAAGATGAACTTGCCGTAGGCGTTGTCCACCGGGGTGTCGATGGCATCGCGGGTGGTGCCGGCCTCGTTGGCCACGATCATCCGGTTCTCTCCGAGGATGCGGTTGGTCAGGCTGGACTTACCCACATTGGGGCGGCCGATGATGGCGACGGGGATGCGGTCCTCCTCCACGACGGTCTCACTGAAATCGAGGTGAGCACAGACGGCGTCCAGCAAATCGCCGGTGCCGTGGCCGTGGACAGACGAGATGGGCATGACCTCGTCGAAGCCGAGGTTATAGAACTCATAAAGCTCCATGGGGGTCTGGCCCACATTGTCGCACTTGTTGACGGCAAGGATGATGGGCTTATGGCTGCGGCGCAGCATATGAGCCACGTCCTCGTCGGAAGCGGTCAGGCCATTGCGGACATCCACCACCATGATGATGCAGTCGGCGGTGTCGATGGCGATCTGGGCCTGCTCGCGCATATGGGCCAGAATGCCCTCGGTGGCCTTCGGCTCGATGCCGCCGGTGTCCACCAGCAGGAACTCGTGGCCGCTCCACTCGCAGTTGGCGAAGATGCGGTCGCGGGTGATGCCGGGGGTATCCTCCACGATGGCCAGACGCTGGCCGCAGAGCTTATTGAACAGGGTGGACTTGCCCACGTTGGGACGGCCCACCACAGCTACGATCGGTTTGCTCATAGGGGGTTCCTCCTTTCACAAAAGGGGTAACGATTACGGTCTTCTCCGGCGGGCGATGTGGAGGCCGCTGCGCAGCAGGGCCTTGGCCTCGTCGCCGCCGCTGACGGGCAGGACTTCCACCTTCACGCCGAGCCGCTGGCCCAGCTGCTCGATGGTGACATCGTCGAGGAAGGTGTCCTTCTCCTCCCGCAGCATCACGGCAGGCACCCCCAGCGTGCCGCTGGTCAGCCTGCCCTCGCACTGGGCGATGATGTCCGTCGCCGTGACGAGGCCCGCCACGCCGACGTTGCCGCCGAAGAAGTTGTTTTTGATGGTATGCACTGTCACCTCGATCATGGGGTACTGACGGTGCAGCTCGTCCATCATCTCGGTGATGAGGGGGGACGCCATCGTGCCGGTGACGACGTCCAGCTTCTTGGAGCCATAGACACGGTGGGGCTTTTCCAGCTCGGCCAGAAATTCCTGCCGGAAGAGGCTCATCATTCCCACGCCGTTTTCCAGCTGGTCGTAGTCCTCATAGAACTCCGGGGCCGGGATAGGCCGGCCCGCCTTGAGGTACCACTCGTCGCTGGGGTAGATGATGCGCTTGCCGTGGCGGCGCTTGCACTCATCCCCAAACTCCTCCATGATGTCGATGACGGCAGCGCTGGTCTCGGCGTCGTAGGGCGTCTGCTTGAACAGGTTCTGCCGGTAATCCGTCACGCCGCAGGGCACCGCTGCCACGCTCTGCACCATCGGGGTCAGCTCCAGCAGGTCAGCGAGGGTGCGGCGCAGCTCGTCGCCGTCGTTGATGCCCCGGCAGAGCACCAGCTGACAGTTGACGGCGATGCCGCCCTCCACCAGACGGGGCAGGTATCGGAGCACCTCGCCCGCCCGCTTGTTGGCCAGCATCCGGACCCGGAGCTGGGGGTTCGTCGTATGGACGGAGATGTTGATGGGCGAGATGTGCATCTTGATGATGCGGTCGATCTCGTGGTCCTGCATATTGGTCATGGTGATATAGTTGCCGAACAGGAAGGACAGCCGCTCGTCGTCGTCCTTGAAGTAGAGGCTCTCCCGCATCCCCGGCGGGAGCTGGTCGATGAAGCAGAACATGCAGTGGTTGGAGCAGGAGTGCTTCTGGTCGCCCAGATAGGTGGAGAAGTCG